>Ga0209902_100335_pt1 | contig 60167 bp, 56 predicted proteins | sample FECB27metaG_FD_188304 | JGI IMG/M metagenome (GOLD analysis project Ga0209902, IMG submission 188304) | Cyanobacterial communities from the Joint Genome Institute, California, USA - FECB-27 (SPAdes) (version 2) | ecosystem: Environmental > Aquatic > Thermal springs > Hot (42-90C) > Microbial mats...
AACAGGGCTTCCCTCCGGGCTGGCCCCGCCATACGGCGGCTACTTTGTCGGCCGGCTTGCCCATGGGTGGCCATGGGCTACGCCGCCCTTCGCGTATCCACCGCATGGCGGGGCCAGCGCGAGGGCGTTTGATGGACGACAGACCCTGGCATGTCGGCGCGCGCGAAGAAGTGGGTGTCGGTCACGCCGGGCATCAGGCAGGTCACGGTCACGCCCGTGTCCTTGAGCTCGTTGCGCAACGCCATCGCGAAGGAATCGATGAAGGCCTTGGTGCCGTTGTAGACCGCCTGGAACGCGCCGGGCTGGAAGCCCGCGATCGAGCCCGTGATGAGGATGCGGCCCTGGCCCCGATCGCGCATCGCGCGGCCCACGCGCTGCACCAGGTAGAGCGTGCCGGTCACGTTGGTGTTGATCACGTGCTGCACGTCGTGGAATTCCTGGTCGAGGAAGCCATGGCCCAGGCCGTGGCCCGCGTTGGCGAACAGCACGTCGATCGGCCGGTCCTCGCAGGCCGCGAGCAGCGCGTCGACGCCGTCGCGCGTGGCGAAGTCCTCGCGCACCGCGAACACGCGCGCGCCCAGTGCGCGCAGGTCGGCCTCGGCCTGCGCCAGCGATTCGTCGGCGCCGATCAGCAGGTCGTAGCCATGTTCGGCCGCGCGCCGCGCGAGCTGGTAGCCGATGCCCGAGGAGGCGCCGGTCACCAGCGCGAGCGGGCGGCGTTCGGCGCCGGGGAACACGTCGGGGGAGGGTGTCTGCATGCCGGTCTCCTGCGTTGCACCGCGTGGACGCTGCCGGAAATCGGCCGTGGCGCGCCGTGCATGGAAGCCAGCGTAGAAGGCCCGCGCGCCTTCCATGTAGGAATGTGTACCGACCGCGCGCCCGCCGTGGCGGGACAGCGCACGCAATTGCTTGCAGCGGAAACCCCGGCGTAACCTGTGGCCGGGGCTCGAACGCTTCAGATCTCCGCGCCCTCGACCAGGAAGCGCACGCGCCGCACGCCCTGCCATTCGTCGGCGTCGAGCCGGAATGCCAGCTTCACGCGCGGCGGCAGCGGGTCGGTGTGGCCGAACCAGATGCCGTCGATGGGCTGGCCCTGGTGGCGCAGCTTGAGCGCGAGATGCCGCTCGCCGACCAGCCGCTGCGACACCACCTCGACCTCCTCGCTGAAGGTGGGCGGCGCGAAGCCCTGGCCCCAGACCTCGCGGTGCAGGGTGTCGATCAGGTCCACGCGCAAATACTCGCGCGAGATCGGGCCGTCGGTGTCGATGCGGCGCGTGAGCGTGGCGGCATCGAGCCATTCGTCGGCCACCTGCGCGAGCGCGCGCTCGAAGGTCTGGAACTGCTCGCGCGCGACCGTGCAGCCGGCCGCCATCGCATGGCCGCCGAAGCGCAGCAGCACGCCCGGATGCCGCTTGGCGACCAGGTCCAGCGCATCGCGCAGGTGGAAGCCCGGGATCGAGCGGCCCGAGCCCTTGAGCTCGTGCTCCTTGCCGGGCGCGCCGCTGGCCGCGAACACGAAGGTGGGCCGGTGGAAGCGCTCCTTGATGCGCGAGGCCACGATGCCGACCACGCCCTCGTGGAAGTCGGCATCGAACACGCTGATGGCAGCGGGCACGGTCTCGGTGCCTTCGCCGTCGACCGTGAACAGCGACTCGGCCAAGAGCAGCGCCTGGTCGCGCATGCCGCCCTCGATGTCGCGCCGCTCGCGGTTGATGCCGTCGAGCAGGCGCGCGAGCTCGTCGGCGCGCGCGGCATCCTCGGTCAGCAGGCACTCGATGCCCAGCGTCATGTCGGCCAGCCGGCCGGCCGCATTGATGCGCGGGCCGAGCGCGAAGCCGAAGTCGAAGGTGGTGGCCGCGGCGGCCACGCGGCCCGCGGCCTTGAACAGCGCCGACACGCCCGCGGGCATGGCACCGGCGCGGATGCGGCGCAAGCCCTGCGCCACCAGCCGGCGGTTGTTGGCGTCGAGCTTCACCACGTCGGCCACGGTGCCCAGCGCCACCAGCGGCAGCAGCGCGTCGAGCTTGGGCTGCGTCGCCACGTCGAACACGCCGCGCCGGCGCAGCTCGGAGCGCAGCGCGAGCAGCACGTAGAACATCACGCCGACGCCGGCGATGCACTTGCTCTCGAAGCCGCAGTCGGGATGGTTGGGATTCACCAGCACGTCGGCCACCGGCAGCTCGGGGCCGGGCAGGTGATGGTCGGTCACCAGCACCTGCAGGCCGCGCGCCTTGGCGGCGGCCACGCCGTCGACGCTGGCGATGCCGTTGTCGACGGTGATCAGCATGTCGGCGCCGCTCGCGGCCACGCGCTCGGCGATCGGCGGCGTGAGGCCGTAGCCGTCGACCACGCGGTCGGGCACGAGGTAGCTCACGTTCTTCGCGCCCAGCAGGCGCAGGCCGCGCACGCCGACCGCGCAGGCGGTGGCGCCGTCGCAGTCGTAGTCGGCCACGATGCACAGGCGCTTGTCGGCGGCCATCGCGTCGGCCAGCAGCACCGCGGCCTCGTGCGTGCCGCGCAGGGTGTCGGGCGGCAGCAGGCGCGCCAGGCCGTCGTCGAGCTCGTCCTTGGCGCTGACGCCGCGCGCGGCGAACAGCCGCGCCAGCAGCGGATGCACGCCGGCCTGCTCGAGGGCCCAGGCGCTGCGCGGGGGAATGTCGCGGGGATGGATCTTCATCAGAGCGCCTCCAGCACGGCGGCGGCGCGCGGCCGGTCGAACAGGCTGCGCGCCCAGCCCACGAAGCCGCGCGGCTGGATCTCGTGGCGCTGCGCCGTGCGGTCGCCGCACAGCGTGATCGCGACCGGCGCGCCCGCGTTGTAGTGGTCGAGCAGCGCGGCGACGGGGCCCGCGTCGAGCGCCTGCCAGGCCTCGGCCCAGCCGATGCCGTCGTCGTGCAGCGCGGCGGTGCGCAGCGAATCGTCGACCTGCGGTGCGGGGCCTTCGGGGCTGACGGCACCCGCGGGGAGCACGCCGGTGCCGCTGAGCCAGAAGGAATTGATCGGCGGCGCGCCGCGCGCGGCGCGGTCGTCGTTCACGCGCTGGGTGTAGAGCAGCATCTGCATCTCGTTCTGGAGCCGGCGCAGCGGCCGCGCGGCATCGGCCAGCGGCGACCATTGCGAGATCGGGTGGCCCACGGCGCGGTCGATGGCGGCGGTGGCGAGGTCCTGGAAGATCGGCGCGCGCGCGAGCCAGCGGCCGGGGCGCGCGGACGGATGCAGCGCGATGCCGTCCTCCTCGAAGAAGGGGCGCGCCGCGGCCAGCAGCGCGGCCGACTCCTCGGCGTCGATCTCGATCGCCGAGGGATCGCCGAGCACCACGTCGTCGATGCCGACCTGCCAGTGGCACAGCGTGACCAGGCCCCAGGCGCCGGTGTCGCTCGCTTCGGCGGCACCGTTGCGGCGTGCCTCGAGCGCGGCCCAGGGGAGGCAACCGTCGGCCGCGGCGATGCCGAGCGCGCGCGCCAGGGCGCGTTCGTGCGGCGGGGAGCGGGTGCTTTCGTCCTGCGTGTCGGTGGCCGTGACGGCGAGCCGGCCGAGCAGGGCCTCGAGCTTCGGCAACCTTAAGGTTGGGAGGGCTGCGCGGCAGGACGGGGAACCGCGGCCGGCAAAGGGAATCAGGAGATGACGGGCGGGAGCGGGTTCGGCCATGGGCCTATTGTCCGGGATGCCACAATTCCGCCCGCCTTCCTCTTCGTCTTCACCCTTTTTCCCATGAACCGACCCATGCCGTCGCCCCGAGCGCCGCAGGAGACCTGATGCGACTCCCCTACGAACTGCAGCTCGGCTGGCGCTACACGCGCGCGGGCCGGGCGACCCGGCGCAACGGCTTCATCTCGTTCATCTCGGGCGTCTCGATGCTCGGCATCGCGCTCGGCGTGGCCGCGCTGATCATCGTGCTGAGCGTGATGAACGGCTTCCAGAAGGAAGTGCGCGACCGCATGCTGGGCGTGGTCTCGCACATCGAGATCATCTCGCGCGACGGCCAGGCCCTGCCCGAGCTCGACACCATCATGGCGGCCGCGCGCAAGTATCCCGAGGTGGTCGGCGCGGCGCCCTTCATCGCGACCCAGGCGCTGATCGCGCGCGGCGAGGACATGAAGGGCACGCTGGTGCGCGGCATCGAGCCCAAGCTCGAGCCCGAGGTCACCGACATCGCGGCCGCCGCGCCCAAGGGCACGCTCGACAAGCTGGTGCCCGGCGAGTTCGGCATCGTGCTGGGCGGCGAGCTGGCGCGCTCGCTGTTCGTGCAGCCCGGCGACCAGGTCACGCTGGTGGCGCCGGGCGGCCAGGTCACGCCGGCCGGCGTGGTGCCGCGGCTCAAGCAGTTCACCGTGGTCGGCACCTTCGACTCGGGCCACTACGAATACGACTCGGCGCTGGCCCTTATCAACGAGCAGGACGCGGCGCGCGTGTTCCGGCTCGAGGGACCGACCGGCATCCGCATCCGCCTGAAGGACCTCAACCAGGCGCGCGACGTGGCCGACGAAATGGCAGTGACCCTGCCGGGCCAGTTCCTGATCCGCGACTGGACGCGCCAGAACAAGACCTGGTTCGCGGCCGTGCAGGTCGAGAAACGCATGATGTTCATCATCCTCACGCTGATCGTGGCGGTGGCCGCGTTCAACCTGGTGTCGACGCTGGTGATGACGGTGACCGACAAGCGCGCCGACATCGCGATCCTGCGCACCCTGGGCAGCTCGCCGCGCAGCATCATGGGCATCTTCGTGGTGCAGGGCGCGATGGTGGGCGTGATCGGCACCGTGGCCGGCCTGCTGCTGGGCCTGGGCATCGCCTACAACATCGACGTGATCGTGCCCTTCCTCGAGCAGCTGTTCCACGCGAGCTTCCTGCCCAAGGACATCTACCTGATCAGCAAGATGCCCAGCGACCCGCAGCGCAGCGACATCATGCCGATCGCGATCATCTCCCTGGTGCTGGCCTTCCTGGCCACGCTGTATCCGAGCTGGCGCGCCAGCCGCGTGAATCCCGCCGAGGCGCTGCGCTATGAGTGAAGTGGTCCTGAAGGCCCGTGGCCTCACCAAGCGTTTCCACGAAGGGCGCCTCGACCTGACCGTGCTGCACGGCATCGACCTCGACGTGCATGCCGGCGAGACGCTGGCCATCGTCGGCGCCTCGGGTTCGGGCAAGAGCACGCTGCTGCACCTGATGGGCGGGCTCGATTCGCCGACCTCGGGCAATGTCGAGCTGCTCGGCAAGGACATCGCGCATGCCGACCCCGCCGAGCAGGGCCGGTTGCGCAACCTGCACCTGGGCTTCGTCTACCAGTTCCATCACCTGCTGCCCGAGTTCAGCGCGCTCGACAACGTGGCGATGCCGCTGAAGATCCGCCGCGTCGACCCGGCCACGGCCGCGCAGTCGGCGACGAAGATCCTCCAGAGCGTGGGCCTGGGCGAGCGGCTGCACCACCGGCCGGCCGAGTTGTCGGGCGGCGAGCGCCAGCGCGTGGCGATCGCGCGCGCGCTGGTCACGCAGCCGGCCTGCGTGCTGGCCGACGAGCCCACCGGCAACCTCGACCGCAGCACCGCCGACACCGTGTTCGAGCTGATGCTCGACCTCGCGCGCCGCCACGGCACGGCCTTCGTGATGGTCACGCACGACCAGGACCTGGCGCGGCGCTGTGACCGGGTGCTGCAGCTGGTGGCGGGGCGGCTGGCGAGTTGAACCCGTTCTAGAGCGGCAGCGCTTCCGTTTCTTCCTGCGCTGCCTGCCGCGCCTCCAGCGGCAGCACGCACAGCAGCTTCCCGCCCAGCGTCAGCACCAGCCCGAGCCGGCCGCCGATCTGCACCACCTGGCAGGCCGCGCGCGGCGAGCCCGAGGCCGGCGGTGGCGCGGCATGGGCCGACAGCCCGATCGCCCGTGCCGGCGGCTGGCGCAGCATCGCGAACAGCAGCCGCGCATCGGCATCGCGCAGCGCCTGCTGGTAGAGCGGGAAGACGGCGTTGCGCCCGGTGCTGTCGGGCGCCTTCTCGCACGGCTCGCGCAGCCGCAGCAGCGCGCGGTGCATCTGCTGGCGCCAGGCGGCCTCGGTCCGGCCCGTGGCCTCGGCCAGTTCCTTGAAGCTGAGCTCGAACACCTCGCGCAGCAGCACCGCGGCGCCATCGGCGGGGCTCAGCCGCTCGGCCAGCAGGCGCAAGGCCTGCCCGGTCTCTTCGGCGCGCGCGGCCTCGGTTTCGGCCGATTCCGCCGTCTCCGGCGTGGAGCCGGCCTCGTCGAGCCAGCGCCGCATCCAGCCTTCGCGCCGCAGCCGGTCGATCGCGAGGTGCTGCATCACCGTCGTGAGCCAGGCCTGGGCGGTGTCGATGCCGGCGTGTTCGCCGGCCTCGAGCGCGCGCAGGTAGCTGTCCTGCACCAGGTCCTCGGCCTGTGCCGTGCCGCCGAGCAGCCGTGCCGCCGCGCGCACCAATCGGCCGCGCAGGGCCGGGAATTGCGAGAGATAGCGTTCGTCGAGCATCGGCGCAGCTTGCCACGACCGGCGATGTCACGAAAGCGTGGGCTTGTTCGTCAAGACAGTTCGAACCGTCCAACCCGCAGGAGCTTTCCCATGACCGCCATGTTCGCTATGGAATCCGAAGACGACACCCGCCCGGCCGCCACCGCCGAGCCGCGCAATTCCTACCTCGAGGAGAAGGCCTTCCGCTCGCGCACGCTGCTGATCTTCGGCAGCATCACCGACGCCGTGGCCGCCGATGTCACGCGCCGGCTGATCGCGCTCGACGCCGACAGCGCCGACAAGCCGATCGACATCCTCGTAAGCTCGCCCGGCGGCCACCTCGAATCGGGCGATGCGATCCACGACGTGGTGCGCTTCATCGCCGCGCCGGTGCACATGATCGGCACCGGCTGGGTCGGCAGCGCCGCCACCCACCTGTTCCTGGCCGCGCCGCGCGAGCGCCGCGTGTGCCTGCCCAACACCCGTTTCCTGATCCACCAGCCCTCGGGCGGGGCCGGCGGCCAGGCCACCGACATCGCGATCCAGGCCCAGGAGATCGTCAAGGCCCGCCAGCGCATCGCGCACGAGATCGCGCGCGAGACCGGCAAGCCCATCGAGGTGGTGCTGGCCGACATCGAGCGCGATCGCTGGCTGTCGGCCGAGGAGGCGGTCGACTACGGGCTGGTCTCGCGCATCGTGCAGCGCAAGAGCGAGTTGCGCGGTTAGAGCGCCGAGGCGTCGGGCTTCTTGAGTTCCGGCGCCAGCGGGCTCGGCACGCGCGCCGTGGTGCTGGCCTGCCAGCCGTAGGCGAGGCGGAACAGCGTGGGCTCGGCGAAGGCGCGGCCGATCATCTCGAAGGTCACGGGCTCGACCGAGCTCGAGGCATCGGTGGCCTTCACGAAGCCGGCCGGGAAGGCCAGCGCCGGGAAGCCGGAGAAGGGGCTCAGGCGGTTGTTCGAGCCCGAGTTCACGCTGGTGCTGTTGAAACCCTGCAGCACCGGGTAGACCAGCACGTCGTAGGGCGCGCCCAGGCTCGCGCCGGTGGCGAAGTCGAGGTTGTCGAGCGCGGCCGTCACGCGCGGGATCACGAAGGCGTCGCGCGGCTTCAGGTTGTTCTGGTAGGTCGGGTTGGATTCCTTGTTGGTGCCCGAGGTGATGTACGAGCGGAAGTTGGCCACGCGCGTGGGTTCCAGCGTGGCCATGGCGATCGCCACGTCTTCCGTGGTGCGCGGATGGCCGTCGGCGGTGGAGCTCCAGCTGCCGAGGTACTCGGTGAGGTTGTCGCGGAACTCGTAGGACGAGAGGCTGGCGTAGCCGGTCAGGATGGTCGCGCGGTCGGGGATCTGCACGTCCTCGATCGTCGCGCCCGCGGCCTTCATGCGGTCGAGCGCGGCATTGAGCGTGTCGAGGAAGCGCTGGTTGGCCACGCTCGCGGCCGGGAACATCGCGCGCACGACGCCGATGCGCGCACCGCGCAGGCCGTCGGCCTTGAGCGTCGCGGTGTAGCTCGCGGGCTGGGCGGTCATCGCCGCATAGGCGGCGGCATTCGCCACCAGCGGCGCGTCCCAGGCCTTGGCGGTGCGCTGGCCGCTGCCGGGCGCGGCGTCGTAGCCGGCCATGGCATCGAGCACCAGCGCGCAGTCCTGCACCTGGCGGCACAGCGGGCCGGCCGTGTCCTGGCCATGGGCCAGCGGCACGATGCCGTCCTGGCTCACGAGCCGCAGCGTGGGCCGCAGGCCGTAGAGGCCCTCGACCGCCGAGGGCACGCGCACCGAGCCGCCGGTGTCGGTGCCCAGGCCCAGCATCGCCAGGCTGGCGGCGATCGAGGTGCCGGTGCCCGACGACGAGCCGCCCGCGCTGTTGGCCGGGATGTAGGCGTTGCGCGTCTTGCCGCCGACCGACGAGCTGCCGGTGAAGCCGAACGCGAACTCGTCGAGGTTGGCCTTGCCGATGACGATGCCGCCGGCCTCGCGGATCTTGCGCAGGATGTAGGCGTCGTCGGGCGGCTGGTTGTTGGCCAGCGCCAGCGAGCCGGCCGTGGTCTTCATGTCGTGGGTGTCGATGTTGTCCTTCGCGAGCACCGTCACGCAGTGCATCGGGCCGGCCATCCGGCCGGTCTTGAAGAACTGGCGGTCGAGTTCGTCGGCGCGCGCGAGCGCGGCCGGGTTGACCGCGATCACGCTGTGCAGGCCGGGGCTGTCGGGGTAGGCGTCGGAGGCATCGGCATCGAAGGCCGCGATGCGGTCGAGGTAGCCCTGCACCACGTCGCGGCACGAGACCTGGCCCTTGCGCATCGCCGCATGGAAGCCTTCGACGGTGGCCTCGACCAGCGGGAAGGGCGCGCGGTCGGGCTGCAGCACCACGGCATCGCCGGGCGTCTCGGGCGTGGTCGGCGGCGTGCCGGCCACGGGTGTGAACGAGAAGACGCTGTTGTCGCCGCCACCGCCGCAGGCGGCGAGCACGGCGGAGAACATCAGCGTGCAGGCGAAGCGCGTGGCGCGCGAGGACGAGGAGAAGAAGCCAGGAAGCTTGCGGCGCGCGAGCGTGGAGGTCATCGTTGGTGTCGGAGTGGAGTTGAACCCCCGACAACGCAGCATCCATGCCAGCATGCGCGCATGCCTTCGGCCATGGCACGTCGCTTGCTCGAAGCGACAGGTGCCCGCACGATGCTCGTGCGCCGCGCAGGCCCATCACCGACCGCCATCGCAGATTCCGAGGACACGCCATGAACCCGCTCAAGCACCTGCTGATCCACGCCTGCGTGGCGCTGATGGGATGCACCATGGTGCCTTGGGCCGCGGCGCAGGCGGCGGCCGTGCCGAACCTCGTGCAGGCCGCGCGCCTCGGCCAGACGCAGGCCGTGACGGCGCTGCTCGAGAAGGGCGCCGATCCCGATGCGCGCCTGGCCAACGGTCGCACCGCGCTGATGGAGGCCGCGGCGCGCGGCCACTACGAGACCGTGCGCGCGCTGATGATCCATGGCGCCGACAAGCTGCTCAAGGACGGTGCCGGCCACACCGCCTTCGACCTCGCGTTCGAGAAGCAGCATGGCGACATCGTCGCGCTGCTGCGCGACGCTTCCTGATCCGTCGAAGCGCCGATCAGGCGCCGCTCAAGCCTTCGGCTTGTACGCCACCACGTCGATCTCGACCTTCGCATCGACCATCAGTCGCGCCTCGGTGGTCGAGCGCGCGGGCTTGTTCTCGCCGAAGTAGCTCATGTAGATGCGGTTGAAGGCGCCGAAATCGCGCGCGTCGTCGAGCCAGCAGGTGGTCTTGCAGACGTCGTCGAGCGTGGCGCCGGCCAGCGCGAGCACGGTCTTCAGGTTCTCCATCACCTGGCGCGTCTGCGCCTCGATGCCGCCGGCCACGATCTCGCCCTGCGCATTGGCCGGCACCTGGCCCGACACGTAGATGAAGTCGCCCGCGCGCACGGCCGGCGAGAAGGGACGCACCTGGCGGTCGGAAGCGGTGGGCGGGGCGCCGAGGTATTCGAGAGGCATGGACGAGCTCCTGTCTGAAGAAGGGAAATGAAAGGGGAGGGGGTGAAAACGGCCGCCAGTATCGGCCGAAACTGAAAATCTATTTCAGTGATAACGCTGAATCCAGGGTTTTCACGGATGATTTGGCATAGATACTGCTTCAAAGTGCGGCCCGCAACGAAAGTTTTTTTCACAAACGCGTCTCGCCCCATGAAGGAGAACTCCATGCCCCACGCCGGCTCTTTCCCGCGCCTGCCCATGCTGTCGAAGCGCACCCTTCTGGGTGCCACCCTGCTCGCGGCGCTGTATGCCGTGGCACCGCTGAGCGCCCAGGCGCAGGGTCCGCGCAACTTCGCCACGCTGGCGATGGTGGCCGAGCCGCAGACGCTCGATCCGATGGCCTCGACCGCCGACCTGGTCGGAACCATCATGCAGCACGTCTACGAGACGCTCTACACCTTCGACGCCAAGTGGAACGTGGTGCCGATGCTGGCCGAGGGCATGCCGAAGATCTCGGCCGACGGCAAGACCTACGCGATCGCGTTGCGCAAGGGCGTGATGCTGCACAGCGGCCGCGAGCTCACGGCCGACGACGTGGTCGCGAGCCTGCAGCGCTGGATGGACCAGTCGCCGCGCGGCAAGGCCGTGGGCAAGGAGATCGACAGCCTCAAGGCCAAGGGCCCGCTGGCGGTCGAGATCGTGCTCAAGGAACCCTATGCGCCGCTGCTGTCGCAGCTCGCGCTGCCCAGCGGCATGGCCGCGATCATGGCCAAGGAATCGATCGCCTCGCCGCTCAAGGACTTCGTCGGCACCGGTCCCTACAAGTTCAAGGAACGCCGGCCCGACCAGTTCGTGCTGCTCACGCGCTTCGACAAGTACGCGGCGCGCAAGGAGCCCGCGAGCGGCTACGGCGGCAAGCGCGAGGCGGCGATCGAGGAGCTGCGCTTCGTGCCGGTGCCCAATGCCAGCACGCGCGTCGAGGGCGCGCTGGCCGGCCAGTACGACTTCGCCGACCTGCTGCCGGTGGAGGCGCTGCCGCGCCTCGAGAAATCGGGCGGCAAGACGGTGCCGATCATGACGCCCTCGTTCGGCTTCCCCTACCTGGTGCTCAACACCAAGGAAGGCGTGGCCGCGAGCCAGCCGGTGCGCCAGGCGATCCAGACCGCGCTCGGCGAGGGCGAGATGCTCGCGGCCGGCTTCGGCGACACGCGCTTCTTCGTGGCCGAGGCCAACCACTTCCCGAAGGGCTCGCCCTTCTATTCGACGGCAGGCGCCGACCAGTACAACCAGCGCAACGCCACCAAGGCCAAGGAGGCCGCGGCCAAGGCCGGCTACAAGGGCGAGCCGATCCGTGTGCTCACGAGCCGCCAGTACGACTTCCACTACAACATGTCGCTCTTGATGGCCGAGCAGCTCAAGCGCGCCGGCTTCAAGGTCGACCTCAACGTGGTCGACTGGGCCACGCTGGTGCAGCGCCGCAACGACGCCAAGCTGTGGGACATCTACGTCACCCACTCGGGCCAGTTCCCCGAGCCGATGCTCTCGCCGCCGCAGCTCGGCGACGGCGCGCCCGGCTGGTGGGACACGCCCGCCAAGAAGGCGGCGCTGCAGGCCTTCAACGTCGAGAGCGACCCGGCCAGGCGCGGCGCGCTGTGGGGCAAGGTGCAGCAGGTGGTCTACGAGGAGGTGCCGTACATCAACGTCGGCAAGTTCAACGGGCTGTCGGCCAGGAGCCCGGCGCTCGACAACTACCAGCCCGCGACCTGGCCCTTCTTCTGGAACGCGAAGATCAAGTAAGGCCGCGAGGACTCCCGCCATGCCATCGCGTCGCCAGCTTCTGCAAGCCACCGCATGGGCCTCCGGTCTCGGAGCCCTGGGCCTCACGGCCTCCACCGTCCAGGCCGCCACGCCGGGGCCCGTGTACGCCTACGTCGGCACCTACAGCGACGGCGGCAAGCCGTGGCGCGGCGGGCGCGGCCTGGGCGTGCACCAGTTCGTGCTCGACGGCGCGACCGGCGCGCTCACGCCCATTCCCGGCGCGCCGCCCGCGGTGGCGAGTCAGGGCGAGGGCGCGAAGCTGCGCAACCCCGCCTCGCTCGCGCGCCATCCGAGCCTGCCGCTGCTCTATGCGGCCAACGAGTTCGAGGCCGGCTCGGTCTCGGCCTTCCGCATCGGCGCGAACGGCGCGTTGTCCTTCGTGGCCGAGATGCCCTGCGGCGGCAAGGACCCGGCGCACCTCAGCGTGCATCCCGAGGGCCGCTTCCTGTTCACCGCCAACTACGCGAGCGGCGACGTCAGCGTGATCGCGCTGCGCGCCGACGGCGGCTTCGAGGCCGACCGTGCCGCGGTCGTCTACCCGGACGCGGCCGCCTGCGGTGCCACGCCCTGCAAGCCCGGCGCCGACGTGGTGCCGGCGGCCGCGCGCTCGCACGAGGGCTTCGCCACCTCCGACCACGACGGCCCGCATGCGCACATGGTGCAGTCCGATCCCAAGGGCAACTTCGTGCTCGTGGCCGACCTGGGGCTCGACCGCGTCATCTCCTACCGCTTCGACCGCGCGACCGGCGTGCTGAGCCAGCCCGGCACGGTGGCCGTGTCGGAGAGCTCGGGCGCGCGCCACTTCGTCTTTCATCCGAACGGCCGCTGGTTCTACCTCGTGAACGAGGAGGCCTCGACCATCGCCTTCATGCGCTACGACGACGCCACCGGCGTGCTCGTGCCCGTGAGCGAGACTTCGGCGCTGCCGAAGGGCTTCAAGGGCACCAGCTATGCCTCGGGCATCCGCATGCTGCCCGGCGGCCGGCACTTCGTGTCGCTCAACCGGCTGCACGATTCGATCTCGCTGTTCGCGATCGATGCCCGCACCGGCGCGCCCACGCTGGTGCGCGAGGAATGGACACGCGGCAACTACCCGCGCAGCTGCACGCTCGACCCGAGCGGGCGCTTCCTCTACGTCTGCCACAACAAGCAGGGCGACAACGTCACGGTCTTCCGCGTGAAGAACGGCGACATCGCGTTCACCGGCCAGTACGTGGCGGTGGGCAGCGCGGCAGCGATCGAGTTCTCGGCATGAAGAAGAACGCCTCGCTTCGCTACATCGCCTCGCGCGCGGGCGGCATGCTCATCGTGCTCGCCATCGTGGCGGTGCTGGTGTTCGTGCTCACGCGCGCCGCCTCGGGCGACCCGGTCTCGGTGCTGCTGGGCGACCAGGCCACCGCGGCCGACATCGCGCGCGTGCAGAAGGAATACGGCCTCGACAAGCCGCTGCCCGTGCAGTTCGGCTACTGGCTGCGCGAGGTGCTGCAGGGCAACCTCGGCACCTCGATCTTCCTGCAGCGCCCGGTCACGCAGGCGCTGTGGGAGCGCGCCGAGCCCACCGCGCTGCTCGCGCTGATGGCGGTGGCCATCGCCGCGCTGATCGGCGTGCCCTGCGGCATCGTCTCGGCCGTGTTCCGCGGCCGCGCGGTCGACCAGCTGTTCACCGGCATCGCGATGCTGGGCGCGAGCATCCCGAGCTTCTGGCTCGGCATCGTGCTGATCCAGATCTTCGCGGTCTCGTTCGGCTGGTTCCCGGTCTCGGGCTACGGCGCACCCGACGCGGCGCTGGCCGAGCGGCTGCATTCGCTGGTGCTGCCGGCCGCGGTGCTGGGCCTCCTGAACTCCGCGCTCATCATCCGCTTCACGCGCGCCTCGATGCTCGACGTGCTCGGCGAGGACTACGTGCGCACCGCGCGCTCCAAGGGCCTGAGCGAGACGGTGGTGGTGCTCAAGCATGCGCTGCGCAACGCGCTGGTGCCGATCGTCACGGTGATCGGCCTGACGGTGGCGCTGATGATCGGCGGCGCCGTCATCACCGAGACCGTGTTCGGCCTGCCGGGCGTGGGCAACCTCGTGGTCAGCGCGGTGCTGCGGCGCGACTACCCGGTGATCCAGGGCGCGCTGCTGGTGATCGCCGCGATCTACGTGCTCATCAATTTCGCTATCGACCTGCTGTATGCGGTGGTCGATCCGCGCGTGAAGGTCTGAGCCATGCAGATGCCAAGAATGCTGCGCCAACTGATGCACCGCCGCATCGTGATGCTGTCCGCGCTGGTGCTGCTGGCGATCGCCATCCTCGCCATCGGCGCGCCGCTGTTCGCCTCCATCGATCCCAACGACACGGCCGTGCTGCAGCGCCTGAAGGCGCCGAGCGCCGAGCACCTGCTGGGCACCGACGAGCTGGGCCGCGACCTCTATTCGCGCATCGTGCACGGCGCGCGCTACTCGCTGGCGATCGCGGCGCTCACCGCGCTGGGTGCCGTCGTCGCCGGCACCGTGCTGGGCTTGATGGCCGGCTTCTTCCGCCGGCTCGACGCGCCGCTGATGCGCGTGGTCGACGCGATGATGTCCTTCCCCGACATCCTGCTGGCGATCGCGCTGGTGGCGATCCTCGGGCCCTCGCTGATGAACACGGTGCTGGCGCTGGTGCTGGTCTACACGCCGCGCGTGGCGCGCGTGGTGCGGGCCTCCACGCTGGTGGTGCGCGAGCTGCTGTTCGTCGAGGCCGTGCGCGCGCTCGGCGTGCGCACCTCGCGCATCCTGTGGCGCCACATCCTGCCGAACCTGATGTCGCCGATCCTGGTGCAGGTCTCGTTCATCTTCGCCTACGCGATCCTGGCCGAGGCGGGGCTGTCCTTCCTCGGCGTCGGCGTGCCGCCCGAGATCCCGACCTGGGGCACCATGGTCGCGGGCAGCCAGCAGTACGCGCACCAGGCCTTCTGGGTGGTGCTGTTCCCGGGGCTCGCGATCATCTTCACGGCGTTGTCGCTGCAGCTGCTCGGCGACGGCGTGCGCGACCTGCTCGACCCCAAACTTAAAAAGACCGCGTGATGACGACCGCCACATCCTCCCCGCGCCTCGTGGTCGACAGCCTGAGCACCAGCTTCCCCACCGAGGACGGCCTGATCCGCTCGGTGGCCGACGTGAGCTTCGCGATCCAGCCCGGCAAGACCACCGCGCTGGTCGGCGAATCGGGCTCGGGCAAGTCGGTCACCAGCCTCACGCTGATGCGCCTCTTGCCCAGGACCGCCAATGCCCAGGTCAGCGGCAGCGCGCGCTTCGTCACGCGCGAAGGCAAGGACGTCGACCTGCTGACCCTGCCCGAGCGCGAGATGCGCGCGCTGCGCGGCAACCAGCTCTCGATGATCTTCCAGGAGCCGATGACCAGCCTGAACCCGGTGTTCACCATCGGCGAGCAGATCGCCGAGAGCGTGCGGCTGCACAAGGGGCTCGATCGCCAAGCCGCGCTGGCCCATGCCAAGCGCATGCTCGACCTGGTCGAGATCCCGGCCGCGGCGCAGCGCCTCCACGAGTACCCGCACCAGCTCTCGGGCGGCATGCGCCAGCGCGTGATGATCGCGCTGGCCATGGCCTGCGACCCGACGCTCCTGATCGCCGACGAGCCCACCACCGCGCTCGACGTGACCATCCAGGCGCAGATCCTGGTGCTGATGCGCCGGCTGCAGGCCGAGACCGGCATGAGCATCCTGTTCATCACGCACAACCTCGGCGTGGTCGCGCACCATGCCGACGACGTGGTCGTGATGTACGCGGGCCGCGTGGTCGAGAGCGCGCCGGTGCGCCCGCTGTTCGCGCAGCCCGAGCATCCCTACACCCAGGGCCTGCTGGCCTGCCTGCCGGGCAAGGCGCGCCAGCCGGGGCAGCCCAAGCCCAAGCGCCTGTTCGCGATCCGCGGGCAGGTGTCGAGTCCGCTGGCGCCGCCGCCGGGCTGTGCGTTCGAGCCGCGTTGCGATCTCGCGCTGGCCGGGTGCAGTGCCGCGATGCCGCCGCTGATCGATATCCGGCAGGACCGGCAGGCCCGCTGCCTTCGCGTGCAGCCCGATGTCCAACTCGCGAGGCTCGCATGACCGCCGTTTCCCCCCTCATCGAAGTCCGCGGACTCAAGAAGTATTTCGGCAGCGGCGAGCGCCCCGTGCGCGCGGTCGACGACGTGTCGTTCGCGATCCAGCCCGGCGAGACGCTGGGCCTGGTTGGCGAATCGGGCTCGGGCAAGAGCACCATCGGCCGCACCGTGCTGCGCCTGCTCGAGCGCACCGAGGGCCAGGTGCTCTACCGCGGCGACGACATCGGCGCGCTGTCGGGCGAGCGCATGCGCAAGCTGCGCAGCAAGCTGCAGATCATCTTCCAGGACCCGTATGCGAGCCTGAACCCGAAGATGCGCATCGGCGCGATCCTCGGCGAGGCGCTGGCCACGCACGGCCTGCACAAGGGCGCGGCCGCGCGCGACAGGCGCATCGCCGAGCTGCTCGAGACCGTGGGCCTGCGCGCAGAGCATGCGAGCCGCTTCCCGCACGAGTTTTCGGGCGGCCAGCGCCAGCGCATCGGCGTGGCGCGCGCGCTCGCGGTGGAGCCCGAGTTCATCGTGGCCGACGAGCCGCTGTCGGCGCTCGACGTGTCGATCCAGTCGCAGGTCATCAACCTGCTGGCCGACCTGCGCGAGCGCCTGGGCCTGACCATGCTGTTCATCTCGCACGACCTCGACGTGGTCGAGTACCTGTGCGACCGCGTGGTGGTGCTGTACCTGGGCAAGGTGATGGAGGTGGCCGAGACCGACGAACTCTTCGCGCGCCCCTCGCACCCCTACACCCAGGCGCTGCTGGCCGCGAGCCCGAAGCCCGATCCCGAGCTCGCCACCGAGCGCATCGCCCTCAAGGGCGACATCCCCAGTCCGATCTCGCCGCCTTCGGGCTGCGTGTTTCGCACGCGCTGCCCGCATGCCATCGAGGCCTGCGCGCAGACCGTGCCGCCGCTCGAGCAGGTTTCGAGCGGACACTACAGCGCCTGCATCCGCAAGGACCTGCTTTCCCCCATCGCCGCATGACCATGACCGACACCGCCGCCCCCTCCTTCGACGACCCGCTGCTGGGCAGCAGCTTCAAGGGCTATCCGCGCACCCAGGCGCCGCGCCGGCGCAGCGAGATCGGCGCCGCGGGCTGGAACGTGCTCGCGGGCGACCTGCCGCTGCCGCTGGCCGTGCTCAAGCGCGAGGCGCTCGAGCACAACCTGGCCTGGATGCAGGCGCGCGTGCGCGAATGGGGCATCGACCTCGCGCCGCACGGCAAGACCACCATGTCGCCGCAGCTGTTCCAGCGCCAGCTCGATGCCGGCGCCTGGGGCCTGACCTTCGCCACCGTGACCCAGCTCGCGGTGGGCGTGGCCGCCGGCGCGCGCCGCACCCTGATCGCCAACCAGGTGGTGAGCGACGAGGACCTGGCCGGCATCCAGCTGCTGCTGCGCGACCATGCGGGCCTGCGCATCGTGTTCCTGGTCGATTCGCTGGCGCAGCTCGCGCTGATCGAGGACTGGGCGCGCCGCCACCCGAACAGCGTGCCCTTCGAGGTCATGCTCGAGATCGGCGTTGCGGGCGCGCGCACCGGCTGCCGCACGCACGAGGAGGCGGTGGCGCTCGCCACGCGGCTGCGCGCGAGCGACGCGGTGCGGCTGGTGGGCATCGAGACCTACGAAGGGCAGGGCGCGACCGGCGCCAGCGAGCCCGACGCGGCCTATGCCGCGACCCTGATGGACCGCGTGGAAGCGGTGGCGCGCCATTGCGACACGCAGCAGCTGTTCGAGACCGACGAGGTGCTGGTCTCGGCCGGCGGCTCGGCCATCTTCGACCTCGTGGCCGGGCGGCTCAAGCCCGCGCTGGCGTCGCCGGTGCGCGGCCTGCTGCGCTCGGGCTGCTATGTCACGCACGACCACGGCTTCTACAAGCGCATGGTCAGCGCGGTCGACGAGCGCCTCGGCTGCGATTGCGGCGAGAGCCTGGTGCCCGCGATGGAGGTCTGGGCCACGGTGCAGTCGCGGCCCGAACCCGGCCTCGCGATCCTGGCCGTGGGCAAGCGCGACATCTCCTTCGACCTCTCGCTGCCGGTGCCGATCGCGCGCGCGGCGCGCGGCGTGCTGGTGCCCGAGGCCGTGCCCGCCGGCTGGAAGATCACCGCGCTCAACGACCAGCATGCCTACCTGCGCTGGGAGGCCGACGAGGAGGCGCGCGCGCCGGCCGTCGGCGACCGCGTGGGCCTTGGCATCTCGCATCCCTGCACCACCTTCGACAAGTGGCACTGGATGCCCGTGATCGAGAACGACTACCGCGTGAGCGACGCGGTGGCGATGCACTTCTGACCGCGCGGCCGATGACTCCCTCGCTGCTCCAGAAGATCGCGCAGACCCGCGAGGGCGCGCCCGCCACGCGGCGCGCGATCCTCGACCTGATCCTCGAGGACCCCGACCGGGTGCTCGAGGAGAGCTTCGAATCGCTGGCCGAGCGCTCCGGCAGCTCGGTGCCGACCATCATGCGCACCTGCCGCGACCTCGGCTTCGCGGGCCTGCGCGAGTTCAAGCTCGCGCTGGCGCAGGAGCTCGCGCTCGGCGGCTCGCCGCTGCACCGCCGCGTCAACATCGAGGACGCCGCCGACGAGGTGGTGTCGAAGATCGCGCGCAGCGCGGCCGCCTCGGTCTCGGGCGTGCGCGGCCAGCTCGACATGCAGGTGCTCGACGGCGCCGTCTCGGCCATCGCGGCCGCGCCGCACGTCGACCTCTACGGCGCCGGCGCCACCTCGTGGTTCATGGCCAACGACCTGCAGGCGCGGCTGTTCCGGCTCGGCCTGTCGGCCAATGCCTGGGCCGACTACCACCTGCAGCAGGTGGCCGGTGCGGCGCAGCGCCCCGGTGGCGTGGTGATCGCGATCTCGCACGTGGGCGGCATGCCCTCGCTGCTCGACGCGGTCGACATCGCGCGCGGGCAGGGCGCCAAGGTGGTCGCGCTCACGCGGCCCGGCACCGCGCTCGCGGCCAAGGCCGATTTCCTGCTCGGGCTGTCGGTGCCCGACGACGCCGTGATGCACGTGGGCATCGATGCCTACCTGACGCACCTCACGGCGATCGAGATCCTCACGGTGCTGGTCGCGCAACGGCGCGGCGAGCCGGCGGTGCAGCGCCTGCAGCGCGCGCGCGAAGCCTTCCAGCGCCACGGCATCGACGCCACCACGCACCCGCTGCAGAGCTGGGACGGCGGCGGCATCAACGAGAAAGGACACCGGTCGTGAGCGCTCCCCAAGCCGTGCTGCTCGAGGCCGGCCTCGTGGTCGACGGCTCGGGCGGCCCCTCGTGGCCCGGCGACGTGCTGCTGCGCGGCGACCGCATCCTCGCGCTCGGCGAGGGCCTGCGCGCGCGCCTGCCCGAGGGCCTCGAATTGGCCGATGTCGAGGTCGTCGACTGCCGCGCCAAGGTGATCGCGCCGGGCTTCATCGACGCCCACACGCACGACGACGCGATCGTGCTGCGCGACCCGCTGTGCCTGCCCAAGGTGTCGCAGGGCATCACCACCGTGGTCACGGGCAACTGCGGCATCTCGCTCGCGCCCTACCGCACGCCGCAGTCGAAGCCGCCGCTCACGCTGCTGGGCGCCGATTCGTTCCGCCATGCGAGCATGGCCGAGTACCGTACCGCGGTCGACGCCACGCAGCCCGCGCTCAACGTGGCCGCGCTGGTGGGCCACACCACCCTGCGCTTCGCGGCCATGGAGGCGCTCGACCGGCCCGCCAGCGCCGACGAGCTCGCGCGCATGGCGGCGCTGCTCGAGGCCTGCATGAAAGAGGGCGCGCACGGCATGTCCTCGGGCCTGTTCTATGAAGAAGCCTTCGCCGCGCCGGCCGAGGAGGTGACCGCGCTCGCGCGCGTGGTGGCGCGCCATGGCGGCGTCTACGCCACCCACCTGCGCAGCGAGATGCAGCAGATCGTCGAGGCGCTGCACGAGGCCGGCGACTCGGCCTTCGCCGCGGGCGTGCCGCTGGTGATCTCGCACCACAAGTGCGCCGGGCCCGCGAACTGGGGCCGCACCAAGGAAACGCTGCCGCTGATCGAGTCGTTCGCGCGGCGCCAGAAGATCGCGATGGACGTCTACCCCTACGTCGCCGGTTCCACCGTGCTGCGCGAGGACCTGGTCGACGGCGTGATCGACGTGCTGCTGACCTGGTCCGACCCGCATCCCGAGATGACCGGCCGGCTGGTGTCGGACATCGCGCGCGAATGGGGCGTGAGCGAGCAGGCGGCCTGCCTGCGGCTGAAGCCCGGCGGTGCCTGCTATTTCCAGATGCAGGAAGAGGACGTGGAGCGCGTGATCGCGCATCCGCTGACCATGATCGGCAGCGACGGCCTGCCGCACGACCGCCATCCGCATCCGCGGCTGTGGGGTGCGTTCCCGCGCGTGTTCGCGCGCTACTGGCGCGAGCGCCGGCTGTTCACGCTCGAGCAGGCGGTGCACAAGATGACCGGCATGAGCGCGCGCAACCTGCGCATCGCCGAGCGCGGCCTGCTGCGCGCGGGCCACATGGCCGACGTGGTGGTGTTCGATCCCGAGACCATCGCCGACACCGCCACCTACGACCGGCCCAAGGGCCTGAGCCTGGGCATCGAGCGCGTGTTTGTCAACGGCGTGCTGGCCTATCGGGGCGGCGCGACGGTCGACGAGGCGCGCGTGCTGGCGCGCGCGGGGCGCATGCTGACGCGCGGCACTTGAGCGCGGCGGCGCGCCGCGCCGCTGTCATCGGACTGTCACGAACCGTCATATTGCGTGGCTAGGATGTTCCTCGAACCCCGATGAAGGGGCCGAGGAGCAGCACCGTTGGAAATCCGCAAACTGATCGCGCCGGCGCTGGCCGTGGTCCTGCTGGCCGCGGTCGCGGGCGGCGTCTGGTATTCGAACCAGCGCGTGCGCGACGACACGACGGCCGGCAACGCCGCGCGGATCGAGCAGGCGCGCCATGTGGCGCTGCGCGGGCTGATCGGTTCCGAGAAGGAATCGTTCTTCGCCGACGAGCGCGTGCAGCAGGCGCTGGCCGCGCAGGGCATCACGGTCACGGTGGAGAAGGCCGGCTCGCGCACCATCGCCGAGCGCTACGACGCCGGCAAGTTCGACTTCGGCTTTCCCTCGGGCGCGCCGGCCGCGCAGCGGCTCAAGGAGCTGGCGAAGGCGCCCAATGTCTACAACCCCTTCTACACGCCGATCGTGCTCGCGAGCTGGCGGCCGATCGCCGAGATCCTGATCGCCAACGGCGTGGCCGAGAAGCAGGGCGACTTCTATTACGTGGTCGATCTGCCGAAGCTGATGGCGATGATCGAGAAGGGCACGCGCTGGAAGGAGCTCAAGGCCAGCGCCGCGTTCTCCACCAGCAAGTCGCTGCTGATCAATTCGACCGACGTGCGCACCTCCAACTCGGCGGCGATGTACCTGGCGCTGGCGAGCTACCTCGCGAACGGCCAGCAGATCGTGCAGAGCCAGCAGGACGTGGACCGCGTGCTGCCGACCGTGGCGCCGCTGTTCCTGCGCCAGGGCTTCCAGGAGCAGTCCTCGGCCGGCCCGTTCGAGGACTACCTCGCGCTCGGCATGGGCAAGGCGCCGCTGCTGGTGGCCTACGAATCGCAGCTGGTGGAGTTCTGGCTCAAGCATCCCGACCGGCTGCGCGGCGACATGGTGCTGCTCTATCCGCGGCCCACGGTCTATTCGAAGCACGTGCTGGTGCCCTACACGCCGGGCGGCGCGCGCCTGGGCGCGGCGCTGGAGAACGATCCCAAGCTGCGCGAGCTCGCGCACGAGTACGGCTTTCGCACCGGTGGCGATGCCAAGGGGCCGGAGAACTGGGCCGGCCGTGGCGTCAAGGTGCCCGACGTGCTGGTCGACGTGATCGACCCGCCCAGCTTCGAATGGCTCGAACGCATGACCACCGCCATCGAAGGCCGCTTCAAGTGAACCCGAGGAACCCATGAACACTTCCCGTCCCGAGTCCTCTCCCGCCACGGCGGTCGCCGTTGCCGCACCCGACGTGCTGCAGCCGCCGCAGTCCTTCGTGCTGGAGCCGCCGGCGCCCGTCGCGCCGGTGCCGGTCGAATCCGCCAGCGGGCGGGTGCGGCTCAAGCCCGAGGAGGTCGGCGAGCTCGATGCGCAGGTCGATCGCTTCATCGACGACATCACGGCGCACGACAGCCAGCATCCGCAGTTCAAGGAGGCGGTGGCGCGCATCCACTCGATGGGCAGCAAGGAGATCGAGGCCTCGGCCTCGGTCTCCAACCGCATGCTCGAACGCCCGGTGGGCTCGCTGCGCAACGGGCTGTTCGGCCAGGGCTCGCAGATCGGCCAGTCGCTGATCGACCTGCGCCACCAGGTCGAGGACCTCGATCCCTCGAAGCAGGGCGACCTGTTCTCGGCGCGCAAGCTGCTGGGCCTGATCCCGCTGGGCAACAAGCTGGTCGCCTACTTCGAGCGCTACCAGTCCTCGCAGTCGCACCTCAACGCCATCATCGAATCGCTCAAGCGCGGCAAGGACGAGCTGCTGCGCGACAACGCGGCCATCGAGCAGGAGAAGGTCAACCTCTGGACGCTGATGGAGCGGCTCGAGAAGTACGTGCACATCGGCAAGGCGCTCGACGCGCGCCTCGATGCCAAGGCGCGCGAGTTCGACGCCACCGATCCCGAGAAGGCGCGCGTGGTGCGCGAGGAGATGCTGTTCTACGCGCGCCAGAAGGTCACCGACCTGCTGACGCAGCTCGCGGTCAACATCCAGGGCTACCTGGCGCTCGACATGATCCGCAAGAACAACCTCGAGCTGACCAAGGGCGTGGACCGCGCCACCACCACCACGGTGTCGGCGCTGCGCACCGCGGTGATCGTGGCGCAGGCGCTGGCCAACCAGAAGCTGGTGCTCGACCAGATCGGCGCGCTCAATGCCACCACCGGCAACCTGATCGCGACCACCAGCGAGCTGCTGCGCGAGCAGACCGGCCAGATCCACCAGCAGGCGGCCTCGGGCACGATCGAGATCGCCAAGCTGCAGCAGGCCTTCGCCAACATCTACCAGACCATGGACGCGATCGCCGACTTCAAGCTCAAGGCGCTCGACTCGATGCAGACCACGGTCGACACGCTGAGCGACGAGGTGGCGCGCAGCCGCGGCTACCTCGACCGCGCGCGCCGCGAGACCTCGGCCGCCGCGCTGCGCGAGCCGTCGGCGGGCAGCGGGGTCGTGCTGTGAGCCTGGCGCCGGCGCGGCGCTTCGCGCTCGGTGCGCTGCTGGCGCTGGCGCTGGCGCTCGGGCTGGCCGGCTGCGGCCGCGACGAGGCTGCCACGCCCTCCGCCGCCTCGCCGCAGGCCAGTCCGCCATCGGCCGCCTTCACCGTTCTCGCCGGCTCCGAGCTCAAGGACCTCGAGGCGCCGCTGGTCGAGGCCGCGCGTGCCGCCGGGGTGGAGCTGCAGCTGTCGTACGCGGGCACGCTCGACATCGTGGAGCGCGTGAATGCCGGCGAGCGCTTCGATGCGATCCTGCCGCCCAACGGCGCCTATCCCGCGCTGGCGCTCGCCAAGCCCGCGGTGGCCCGCGAGAAGCTCTTCTACTCGCGCATCGCGCTCGGCGTGAAGGCCGCCAAGGCCGCGCGGCTGGGCTGGGACAAGCGCGCGCCCGGCTGGGCCGATATCGCGCGCGCCGCGAGCACGGGCCAGCTGCGCTACGGCATGACCAACGCGACCAGCTCCAACACCGGCATGAGCGCGCTGTTCGCGGTCGCCTCGGCACTCGCGGGCAAGACCGAGGACCTGACGGCGCAAGACGTGGACGAGAAGACGCTCAAGGCCTTCCTCTCGGGCCAGAAGCTCACGGCCGGCAGCTCGGGCTGGCTGGCCGATGCCTACCTGGCCGATCCCGCGGCGATCGATGCGATGGTCAACTACGAGGCCGTGATCCTGCGCCTCAACGAGCGGCTGCCCGCGGCCGACCGGCTGCTGCCGATCTATCCGCGCGACGGCATGATCTCGGCCGACTATCCGCTGATGCTGCTCGACGAGGCCCGGCGCGAGCCCTACAACCGGCTGGTGGCGGCCTGGAAGGGGGCCGCGTTCCAGCGCGACGCGCTGTCGGCCGCCTTCCTGCGCCCGGCCAATCCCGAGGTGCAGGCCGCGAGCGCGCTGCCCACGGCGGCGGTGTCGGAGCTGTCCTTTCCGAACCGGCTCGAGGTGATCGACGCCGTGCTCGGCACCTACCAGGCGCGCTGGCGCAAGCCCTCCACCTCGATCTTCGTGCTCGACCTCAGCGGCTCGATGCAGGGGCAGCGCCTGGAAGCCATGCGCGAGGCGCTCAAGCGGCTGTCGGGCGCCGAGGCCGACGCCGCGGCGAGCGTGCGCTACAGCGCGTTCCAGAGCCGCGAGCGGGTGGTGCTGATTCCGTTCGCCACGCGCGTGGCGGAACCGGTGTGGGTGCGCTTCGAGCCCGAGCGCATCGGCGCCGCGCGCGAGGAACTGCGCCGCCAGGCCGACGCGATGAAGGCCGATGGCGGCACCGCCATCTATTCGGCGCTGGCCGTGGCCGAGGACCTCGCGCGCGAGGAGCAGCGCAGCGATCCCGATCGCTTCGTGAGCATCGTGCTGCTGACCGACGGCCAGAACAACGCGGGCCTGAATCCCGAGGAGTTCCAGGCGCGCTATGCGAACGGGCTGCCGGCGCGCATCTTCCCGATCCTGTTCGGCGAGGGCAACGCGGCCGAGATGCACCAGCTCGCGAAGTCCTCGGGCGGGCGCGAGTTCGACGGCCGCCGGCTGGTGCTGGCGCAGGTGTTCAAGGAAATCCGGGGCTACCAGTGAGCTCGCGCAAAGGCTCGATGTGGCGCGGCATTCGCTGAAGCTGCGCGCGCTGCTGTTCCTCTACGGCAACGGCAACATCCTCGGCTGCGCGCTCGCGCTGGCCGGTCCGGCGCTGCTGTTCGCGGGCGTCATCGACCGGGGCTGGCTCGCCATCACCGCCGGCCTCTACATCGGCGGCTGGCTGCTGGGCCGGCGCGCGCCCGAGCTCGAGCGCCGCATCGAGGACAGCCTGAGCCTGGAGGAGACGCTGCGGCGGCTCGAGCAGGTGGTCGCGCGCGCCTCGCCGCACCTCACCGAGGACATGCGGCACAGCCTCGAGAGCGTGCGCGGCCTGGTGGTCGAAGTGCTGCCGCAGTTGATGGATGCCGGCACCGGCGGCGACGACCTGTTCACCGTGCGCGAGACCGTGCTGCGCTACCTGCCCGAGACCCTGGCCAACTACGTGGCGCTGCCGCCGGCCTTTCGCGTCACGCAGCCGCTGAAGGACGGCAAGACCGCGCGTCAGCTGCTCGGCGAGCAGCTGGGCCTGCTCGATGCCAAGCTGCGCGAGGTGGTCGCCAACCTGGCCGCGAGCGATGCCGCGGCGCTGGTGGCCAACGGCCAGTTCCTCGAGAAGAAGTTCAGGCAACCCGACTTCCTCGAGGGCTGAGCCGCGCCGGCAAAGCCCTTGCAAACGTGGGGCCGCGCGCGGGCTTCGATAGACTGCGCGGGTGACTTCCTCCTCCGAGCCTCCCAGTCCGTCGCTGGCCTGCGCCAGCCTCCCGCTTCTTCGCCGCCGCTTTCCGCGCGTGCTGTCCCCGCCCCTGACACGGCCTCCGCCGCGTCCAACGGCTGCTTCTCTCCTCCCGATTCCCCCGTCATCGCCCGCCATGGTTCGCGCCATGCCGGGCCGCACGCGCTCGCGCGCCACCTTCCATGATTGAACTGCTGTCCGACCCCGCCGTCTGGATCGGTCTCCTCACGCTCGTCGTGCTCGAGATCGTGCTGGGCATCGACAACCTGATCTTCATCGCGATCCTCGCGGAGAAGCTGCCGCCGCACCAGCGCGACCGCGCGCGGCTCATCGGCCTGAGCCTGGCGTTGCTGATGCGCCTGGGGCTGCTGTCCATCGTCTCGTGGCTGGTGACGCTGACCACGCCGCTGTTCAGCCTGTTCGGCCAGGGCTTCTCGGGGCGCGACCTGATCCTGCTGTTCGGCGGCCTGTTCCTGCTGTTCAAGGCCACGGCCGAGCTGCACGAGCGCATCGAGGGCGTGAGCCATGCCGTGACCGGCAGCGCGGCCTATGCGAGCTTCGGCGTGGTGGTGGCGCAGATCGTGGTGCTCGATGCCGTGTTCTCGCTCGACGCGGTGATCACGGCCGTCGGCATGGTCGACCACCTGCCGGTGATGATGGCCGCGGTGATCATCTCGATCGCGATCATGCTGTGGGCCTCGAAGCCGCTGACGCGTTTCGTCAACGCCCATCCCACGGTGGTGGTGCTGTGCCTGAGCTTCCTGCTGATGATCGGCCTGAGCCTGGTGGCCGAGGGCCTGGGCTTCCACATTCCCAAGGGCTACCTCTACGGCGCGATCGGCTTCTCGGTGCTGATCGAGGCGCTCAACCAGTGGGTGCGCCGCAATGCGCTGCGCCACGAGGCGCGCCGGCCGCTGCGCGAGCGCACGGCCGAGTCGGTGATCCGCCTGCTCGGCGGCCGCACGCGCGGCGAGCCGGTACCGGCGGGCAGCGATGCGGCCGATGCCGATGCGCCCGCGGACGAACCCGCCTTCGGCATCGAGGAACGCAACATGGTCAGCGGCGTGCTCTCGCTGGCCGAGCGCAACGTGCGCTCGGTGATGACGCCGCGCGCCGACGTCTCCTGGGTCGACCTCGACGACGATCCCGAGGCGCTGCGCGAGCAATTGCTCGACACGCCGCACGGCATCTTCCCGGTGTGCCGCGGTTCGCTCGACCAGGTGGTGGGCGTGGCACGCGCCAAGGACCTGCTGGGCCAGCTGCTGCGCCACGGCCGCATCGACGAGGGCCATGGGCTGCGCGCACCGATCTACGTGGCCGAGTCGACGCGCGTGATCCGCCTGATCGACACCCTGCGCGGCGCGCGCGGCCAGCTCGCGCTGGTGGCCGACGAGCACGGCACCCTGACCGGCGTGGTCACGCCGATCGACGTGCTGGAGGCGATCGCGGGCGAGTTTCCCGACGAGGACGAGGCGCTCGAGATCCAGCAGACCGGCCCCGAGGCCTGGACCGTGGCCGGCAGCGCCGACCCGCACCTGCTCGAGCAGGCGCTGCAGACCGACGGCCTGGCGAGCGAGGACGACAGCTACACCTCGGTGGCGGGGCTGCTGCTCGACCGCTTCGGCGGCCTGCCCGCGGCCGAGGCCACCTGGGTGCATGACGGCTGGGAATTCGTCGTCACGGGCGTGGATGCGCAGCGCATCCGCGAGGTGGCGGTGCGGCGCGTGCCGGCGGCGTTGCCCGAGGCCTGAAGCGCGGAGGGCGCCGCTTTGATAGGCTGGCGCCTTCCGCTCTCCGATCCGCCTCGCGCATGACCTCCAACGCCGCCCACCGCCAGCCCGTTCCCCTCGCCAAGGCCTACCGCCTGCTCAACCACGGCCCCACGGTGCTGGTAAGCGCGGCCCACGCAGGGCAGCGCAACATCATGGCGGCGGCCTGGGCCATGCCGCTGGACTTCGATCCGCCCAAGGTGGCGGTGGTGCTCGACAAGAGCACCTGGACCCGCGTGCTGCTCGAGGGCGCGGGCAGCTTCGCGCTGCAGGTGCCGGTGCGCGCGCAGCTCGACCTGACCGAGGCGCTGGGCAGCAGCTCGGGCCGCGAGATGGTCGAGCGCGACGGCCGCGACAAGTTCGAGGCCTACGGGCTGCACAGCTTCGCGGGCAGCGCCACCGGGGCGCCCCTGCTCGAGGGCTGCGCGGCCTGGCTCGAATGCCGGCTGCTGCCCGAGCCGCCGATCCAGCAGCGCTACGACCTGTTCCTCGGCGAGGTGATCGCGGCCCAGGCCGACGCGCGCGTGTTCTCGAACGGCCGCTGGCACTTCGAGGGCCACGACGATCTGCGCACGCTGCACCATGTGGCGGGCGGGCACTTCATCGTCGATGGCGAGGCGGTGGACGCGAAGCCGCTGGCGCAGGCCGGGCGCTGAATCAGCCGTCGCTGGTCCGGCCCGACGCCACCAGCAGCTGCCGCAGCACCACCCCGCCGCACAGCGCGGCCGCGCCGGCCAGCAGCACGAAGCTCAGCACGCCGGCCGGCGAGGCGTCCTCGAGCCAGCCGGCCACCAGCAGCGTGGCGCTGTTGTAGGCCGCGTGCAGCGCGATGCACGGGATCAGCGAGCGCGTGCGCTCGTAGAGCCAGCCCAGCACCGCGCCCATCGCCACCCCGACCACGAACTGGTAGATGTTCATGTGGGCCGCGCCGAACAGCAGCGCCGACATGAAGATCGCCTGCCCGCGCCCGTAGCGCTGCAGGAAGCCGCGCAGCACGATGCCGCGGAACAGCATCTCCTCGAGCAGCGGCGCCATCACGCAGACCGCCAGCACCGCGGCCACGCTGCCGTCGGCCATGCGGCTGAACATCGCCTCCTCCCAGGCCGACAGCGGCAGCGCCAGCGTCAGCAGGTTGATCGCGCAGGTGATCGCCAGCATCAGCGCCGGCACCAGCAGCAGCGTGGGCGGCACCACCAGCATCAAGGTGGCGCGCATCGAGGCATTCGAGGGATGGAACAGCGCGCGCCAGCCCAGCTTCTGCTGCTGCATCACGACCGCGAACACCAACCCGTTGCCCAGCACGGACGACAGCACGCCGATCTGCATGGTGCTCAGGCCGAACAGCCGGTTGCCGTCGCGCAGCGCGGCACCCACGACCAGCTCGCAGAGGAACAGGGCGAGGTACAGCAGGACGGCCTGCGTCGCCGAGGGGAAGGCCGGGCGGTTCGGGGAGGGCATGGGCGCTGCGCAAAGGTGGCGGGCATGTTAGCCGCTGCCGCCGGCCCGGCGCCTCCCCCAACCGGGGGGCGGTGTCAGACCACGAAGGGCAGGAAGCGCTTCGTGCCGCGCATGTAGGCGCGGTAGGCGTCGCCGAAATGCGCGATGCATTCGCGCTCGTCGCTGAGCGCCGTCAGCACCAGCAGCACCGTGGCCGCGAGCGCCAGCGCGAGGCCGGGGCCGCCGACGTCCTTGAGGCAGGCGCCCCAGGCCAGCAGCATCAGCGCGGTGTACATCGGATGGCGGATGTAGCGGAAGGCGCCGTCGGTGACCAGCGAGTCGGTCTTCTCGAAGCCGAGCAGCGCGGGATCGTCGTCGCGCGCCGCGCCGGGCCGTACCGCGGCCTGCAGCCGGCGCCAGGCATGCACCGGCAGCCAGGCCGACAGCGCCAGCAGCAGCCACGACAGCAGCTGGTGCGGCGCCAGCGGATCCACGTGCCACACGGGCAGGTTCAGCAGGATCAGCGCCAGCATGCACTCCCAGGCGAAGAAGCGGTAGAAGCCGTGCGAGCCGCGCCGGCGCAGCGCGCCGCGCGAGACGTGCAGCAGCGCGGCCGAGACGACGACGAAGAGGGCGATCTGGATCCAGGCGAAAGGCATGGGCCCGAATCTACACGCCGGGCCGCGGCGCCCTCACACCTTGTCAGCCCATCGTCGAGTAGCCGCCGTCCACCGGGATCGACACGCCGGTGACGTAATCGGCCGCGGGGCTCGCGAGGAACACGGCCGTGCCCGCGATGTCGGCCGGCCGGCCCCAGCGGCCCGCGGCCGTGCGCGCGACCACGCGCTCGTAGAGGCCCGCGACCTGGGCGCGCGCGCCGTCGGTCATCTCGGTCTGGAACCAGCCCGGCAGGATCGCGTTGACCTGGATGTTGTCGGCCGCCCACGAGAGCGCGGTCGACTTGGTGAGCTGCACCACGCCGGCCTTGCTCGCGGCATAGGCCGGCGAGTAGGCGGCGCCGAAGATCGACATCATCGAGCCGACGTTGACGATCTTGCCGCCGCCGCCGCGCTTCATGTGCGGATGCGCCGCGCGGCTCACGAGGAAGGCGCTGGTGAGGTTGGTCTGGAGCACGAGGTTCCACTCGTCCAGCGTGAGCTGGTCGACCGGCTTGCGCACGGTGGTGCCGGCGTTGTTGACCAGGATGTCGAGCCGGCCGCAGCGCGCGGCCACGGCGTCGACCGCCTGCTGCACCGAGGCCTCGTCGGCCACGTCGATGGCGACGGCGAAGCTGTCGCTGCCGAGCGCCTTCAGCGTCTCGACCGCGGCGGCCGATTTCTCGGGGTTGCGCGCGGCGATCACCACGCGCGCGCCGGCCTGCGCCAGGCCCTGGGCCATGCCGAGGCCCAGGCCGCCGTTGCCGCCGGTGACCAGCGCGACCTTGCCGCCGAGGTCGAACATCAGGCAGCCGCCGCCGGCACCGGCTTTTTCGCGACCAGCGTCAGGATGTCGTAGCTCGCGACCAGCTCGCCGTCCTGGTTCGTCACCTCGACGTCCCAGGCCACCACGCCCTGGCCCTGGCCGTTGGCGTCCTTGCGGTTGCGGTCGATCTTGCGCTTGCAGGTCAGGCGCGCGCGGATGGTGTCGCCGATGCCCACGGGCTTGACGAAGCGCAGCGTGTCGAGGCCGTAGTTGGCCAGCACCGGGCCGGGCGCGGGCGAGACGAACAGGCCCGCGGCCGCCGACAGCACGAAGTAGCCGTGCGCGATGCGCTTGCCGAACGGCGACTCCTTGGCCGCGATCTCGTCGAAGTGCATGTAGAAGTAGTCGCCCGACAGGCCGCCGAAGGCCACGATGTCGGCCTCGCTCACGGTGCGGCGGTGCGTCAGCAGCGAGTCGCCGATCCGCAGGTCCTCGAAGTGGCTGCGGAACGGATGCACCTCGCTCTCGCGCACCTTGGCGCCGCGCACGTGCTCGCCGGTGACGGCCGCCAGCATGGTGGGCGAGCCCTGCAGCGCGGCGCGCTGCAGGTAGTGCTTGACGGCGCGCAGGCCGCCGAGCTCCTCGCCGCCGCCGGCGCGCCCCGGGCCGCCGTGCTTGAGCGGCGGCAGCGGCGAGCCGTGGCCGGTCGATTCGGCGGCGGCCTCGCGGTCGAGCACCAGCAGCCGGCCGTGCCAGGCCGCGGCGACGGGAATCGCCTTCGCGGCCGTGGCGGGATCGCGCGTGACCAGCGTGCCGACCAGGCTGCCGCGGCCGCGCGCGGCCAGCGCCAGCGCCTCGTCGATGCCCTCGTAGGGCATCAGCGTGCTGACCGGGCCGAAGGCCTCGATGTCGTGCACCGCGTCGTGCTCGAGCGGTTTGCGGCTCAGCAGCAGCGTGGGCGCGAAGAAGGCGCCCTCGGCCGTGCCGTCGCCCACCGGCGAGAAGCCGTCGCCGCCGCCATACACCAGCTCGGCGCCCTTGCGCAGCTCGGCCACGCGCTCGGCCACGTCGGCCTGCTGCGCATGCGAGGCCAGCGCGCCCATGCGCACTTCCTCGCGCGAGGGATCGCCCACCACCGTCTTGGCCAGCCGCGCGCGCAGGCGCTCGGCCACGGCGTCGAGATGCTGGCGCGGCACGATGGCCCGGCGGATGGCGGTGCACTTCTGGCCGGCCTTCACCGTCATCTCGCGCGCCACCTCCTTCACGAACAGGTCGAACTCCTCGTCGTCGGGCGTGACGTCGGGCGCGAGGATCGCGCAGTTGAGCGAATCGGCCTCGGCGTTGAACGGGATCGACTGGCGCACCAGGTTCGGATGCACGCGCAGCTTGGCGGCGGTGTCGGCCGAGCCGGTGAAGGTCACGACGTCGGGACCCTCGAGGCGGTCGAGCAGGTCGCCCGTGCCGCCGATGACCAGCTGCAGGCTGCCCTCGGGCAGGATGCCCGACTGCACGATCAGCCGCACCACCGCCTCGGTGAGATAGCTGGTGGCGGTGGCCGGCTTGCCGATGCAGGGCATGCCCGCGAGGAAGCTGGGCGCGAACTTCTCGAGCAGGCCCCAGACCGGGAAGTTGAAGGCGTTGATGTGCACCGCCACGCCGCCGCGCGGCACCAGGATGTGGGTGCCCGCGAAGCCGCCCTTCTTGCCCAGCGGGAAGGCCGGGCCCTCGTGCACCAGGTTGCCCGAGGGCAGCTCGTTGCTGCCGATGCCCGCGTAGGCCGCGAGCGTGCCGGCGCCGCCCTCGATGTCGACCCAGCCGTCGGCGCGCGTCGCGCCGGTGTGGGCCGAGACGGCGTAGAGCGTTTCCTTGTTCGCGGCGATGTACTTGGCCAGCGCCTTGAGGCGTTCGGCGCGCTGCTGGAAGTCGAGCGCCATCAGCGCCGGGATGCCGACGCGGCGCGCATGGGCCAGCGCCTCGGCGAAGTCGATCGCCTCGGCGTGCGTGCTGGCGATGGCCTGGCCGTTGACGGCGCTGCGCAGCGACTGCGCGGCCTCGCGGCCGATCCAGCGGCCGGCGATGTAGCTTTGGAGGGTGGTCATGAAAGGGTCCTCGAAGTTAAAACCGTTCGGGCTGAGCTTGTCGAAGCCTTGCGCCCGGCTTCGACAAGCTCAGCCCGAACGGTGATGGGGATGGATGTTCAGCAACGTGAACGGGGATGGAAGATCGCGGCGGTGCGCGCCTCAGTGCTTTTCGGCATCGCGGTTGCCGATGCCCAGGTAGGTATCGATGATCCGCTGGTCGTGCAGCAGCTCGCGCGCCGGGCCCTCGAGCGCCACGGCGCCCATCTCGAGCACGTAGGCGCGGTCGGCCACCTGCAGCGCGGCGCGCGCGTTCTGCTCCACCAGCAGCACCGACACGCCGTGCTTGCGCAGCTGCGCCACCACGCGCAGCACCTCGCGCACCACCAGCGGCGCGAGGCCCAGCGAGGGCTCGTCGAGCATCAGCAGGCGCGGGCGCGCCATCAGCGCGCGGCCGATCGCCAGCATCTGGCGTTCGCCGCCCGAGAGCGTGGAGGCCATCTGCGGCCGGCGCTCCTTCAGGCGCGGGAAGATCTCGAAGATCTCGTCCATGCGCGCGCGCTGGTCGCGCTTGCCCTTGCGCCACTGGTAGAAGCCGCCGAGCAGCAGGTTGTCTTCCACCGACATCTCGCCGAACAGCTCGCGCCGCTCGGGCACCAGCGCCACGCCGCGCGCCACCATGGCCTCGACGCCGGGGCGCGCGATGCGCTCGCCCTGCAGCGACAGGCTGCCGGTGGAGGGCAGCAGGCCCATCGCCGCGCACAGCAGCGTGGTCTTGCCGGCGCCGTTCGGGCCGATCACGGTGACGATCTCGCCTTCGTTCACGTGCAGGCGCACGCTGTGCACCGCCTCCACCTCGCGGTAGGCGACGCAGAAGCCGTCGAGTTGAAGCAGGGGTTGGCTCATCGCGATGCGTCCTCGAGCAGTTCGTCGTCGGCGCCGCCGAGGTAGGCCTCGAGCACGCGCGGGTTGGCCTGCACTTCGGCGGGCGAGCCGGTGGCGATCACGGTGCCGAACTCGAGCACGGTGATGCGGTCGGCGAGGTTCATCACGAACTCCATGTCGTGTTCCACCACCAGGATGCCGAGGCCTTCGGCGCGCAGCTGGCCGAGCAGCTCGGACAGCGCGCGCTTCTCGAGGTGGCGCAGGCCGGCCGCGGGCTCGTCGAGCAGCAGCACCGAGGGCTGGCCCGCGAGCGCGCGCGCGATCTCGACCACGCGCTGCTGGCCCAGCGAGAGCGAGGCCGCGGGCGTGTCGGCATGCGCGCCGAGGCCGCAGCGTTCGATCTGGCGCCGTGCCTCGGCCATCAGCGCGGCTTCCTCCGCGCGGTCCAGCCGCAGCATCGCCGAGACCCAGCCGCGCCTGGCGCGCAGGTGGGCGCCGAGCGCCACGTTCTCGATCACGCTGCGCTGGCCGAGCAGGCGCACGTGCTGGAAGGTGCGGCCCAGGCCCAGCGAGGCGAAGGCACGCGAGGGCTTGCCCGACATCGCCTGGCCGACCAGCCGCACCTCGCCGGTGGTGGGATCGTCCACGCCCGAGATCATGTTGAAGAAGGTGCTCTTGCCGGCGCCGTTGGGGCCGATCAGTGCGTGCACCTCGCCGGCCTTGAGGGTCATCGAGATGTCGTTGTTGGCCACCAGCCCGCCGAAGCGCTTGCTCACGCCGTCGGCCTGCAGCAGCAGGCTGCCGCTGGCCGGCAGCGCGCGCTGCGCGAGCTGCTCGGTGCTCGAGACGGCCGGGCCGGCGCCGGCGGCGCGCGGCAGCTCGCGCACCCAGCGGCGCGACAGCCGCGCCAGCGTGGGCCACAGGCCGTCGGCGAAGCGCTGCAGCACGAACAGCATCAGCAGGCCGAACACCACCACCTCGAAGTTGCCGCTGGTGCCCAAGAGCGCGGGCAGGATGTCCTGCAGCTTCTCCTTCAGCAGCGTGATCAGCGTGGCGCCGAGCACCGCGCCCCAGAGATGGCCCGCGCCGCCGACCACCGCCATGAACAGCATCTCGATGCCGATGTTGAGGTTGAAGGGCGTGGGGTTCACGAAGCGCTGCATGTGGGCATAGAGCCAGCCCGAGATCGCGGCCAGCAGCGCGGCCAGCACGAACAGCTTGATGCGGTGGCGCGCGGTATCCACGCCCATCGACTCGGCCATCAGCCGGCCGCCCTTGAGCGCGCGGATGGCGCGGCCCTCGCGCGAGTCGAGCAGGTTGTGCATGGCCCACAGCGCGAGCAGCAGCACGGCCCAGATCACCACGCCGAGCATGCGCGGCGTGGCGAACGAGACGCCCGCGATCACCAGCGGCGGAATGCCGGTGATGCCGGTCTGGCCGCCGAGGAACTCCATGTTGCCGAGCAGGAAGTACAGGCTCAGGCCCCAGGCGATGGTGCACAGCGGCAGGTAGTGGCCCGAGAGCTTGAGCGTGACCGCGCCGAGCGCCCAGGCCAGCGCGAAGGTCAGCACCAGCCCGAGCAGCAGGCCGAGCCAGGGCACCAGCGCGGAACCCGCGAGGCCGCCGAGCCAGCCGGCCGCGGTCGGCGAGGTGCAGATCCAGGCCGTGGCATAGGCGCCCATGCCGACGAAGGCGGCCTGGCCGAAGGAGGTCATGCCGCCGACGCCGGTCAGCAGCACCAGGCCCACGGCCACCAGCGCATAGAGGCCGATGTTGCTGAGCACGGTGACGGTGAAGGGCGGCAGCCAGCCCCAGGCCAGCGCGAGCGCGACGATGAACACCAGCGTGAGCACGCGCGGCGTGACGAGCGGACGGCCCTCGGGCACGGCGTTGGCGGAAGAAGAAGCCACAGGGGTCGATGAAGACGGGTTCATTCCTCGTCCTCCACGTGATGGCTGCGCAGCGAACGCCACCACAGCACCGGGATGATCAAAGTGAAGACCAGCACTTCCTTGTACGCGCTGGCCCAGAAGGAGGAGAAGGCCTCGAGCAGGCCCACCAGCAGCGCGCCCGCGAGCGCCAGCGGATAGCTCGCGAGCCCGCCGACGATGGCGGCCACGAAGCCCTTGAGGCCGATCAGGAAGCCGGTGTCGTAGTAGACCGTGGTGATCGGCGCGATCAGCAGGCCCGACACCGCGCCGATGACGGCCGCGAGCGCGAAGCTCAGGTCGCCCGAGAGCTCGGTGGGAATGCCCGACAGCCGTGCGCCCACGCGGTTGATGGCGGTGGCGCGCAGCGCCTTGCCGATCATCGAGCGGCCGAAGAACCAGAACATCGCGATCACCAGCACCAGCGTGACGCCGACCACCACCAGCGACTGGCCGGTGACGGGAATGCCGCCGAGGTCGAGGCGCAGCTCGGAGAACGCGCTGGTGCGCGAGCCCTCGGCGCCGAAGAAGAACAGCCCGAGGCCGATCAGCACGCCGTGCAGCGCGACCGAGACGATCAGGAGCATCAGCACGCTGGCATCGGCCAGCGGGCGGTAGGCGAGGCGGTAGAGCAGCGGGCCCAGCGGCGCGATCAGCACCAGCACGGTGAGTGCTTGCGTCGCGAGCGAGGTGGGCTTGAGCACCAGCACCAGCGCGGCGGCCACCGCGGGGAAGGCCACGCACCAGGTCAGCGCCGAGCGCCAGTCGACCGTGGCGCCGCGCTTCCAGCGCCAGGCCTCGATCGCCAGCACGGCCAGCGCCAGCGCCAGCAGCAGCCACAGCGTGGACGGCGCGCGGCCGCCCTGCAGCGCGGCCATCGACAGCGCGCCGAAGGCGACGAATTCGCCCTGCGGGATGAAGATCACGCGCGTGACCGAAAACACCAGCACCAGCGCGAGCGCCATCAGTCCGTAGACCGCGCCGTTCACGATGCCGTCCTGCCCGAGCAGCAGGGCGATCTGCAAATCCATACGACCAACTTTCCTTCAGAAGACCAGGGGCGAGAGAAAAACCGTGCCCCTCTTGCAGGAACACCGCGGGCCGGTGGCGCCGGCCCGCGGTGTCCGTCGTTCAGCCCCGTGCAATCAGGGTTGGAATTTCCAGGCGCCGTTCTCGATCTTGACCATCACGCGCGCGCGCTGGTCCAGGCCCAGGTGGTCGCTCGCGCTCATGGTGAACACGCCGTGCGCGCCCGCCACGTCCTTGGTCTGCTCGAGCGCGTCGCGCAGCGCGGCGCGGAACTCGGGCGTGCCCGGCTGGGCCTTCTTGAGCGCGACCGGCACGGCCGAGCTCATGAGCAGGCCGGCGTCCCAGGCGTGCGCGCCGAAGGTCGAGACCGAGCCCTTGCCGTAGGCGGCTTCGTAGGCGGCCACGTAGGCGAGCGCGGACTTCTTCACCGGGTGGCCGGCGGGCAGCTGGTCGGCCACCAGCACCGGGCCGGCGGGCAGGAAGGTGCCTTCCACGTCCTTGCCGCCCACGCGCAGGAAGTCGGCGTTGGCCACGCCGTGCGTCTGGTACATCTTGCCGGTGTAGCCGCGCTCCTTGAGCGTCTTCTGCGGCAGCGCGGCCGGCGTGCCCGAGCCGGCGACCAGCACCGCGTCGGGCTTGGCGGCCATGATCTTCAGCGCCTGGCCGGTGACCGAGGTGTCGGTGCGCGCATAGCGCTCGTTGGCCACAACCTTGATCTTCTTGAGTTCGGCGGCCTTGGCGAATTCCTGCGACCAGCCTTCGCCGTAGGCGTCGGAGAAGCCGATGAAGGCGACGCTCTTCACGCCGTTGGCCGCCATGTGCTCGGCGATGGCCAGCGACATCATGATGTCGTTCTGCGGCGTCTTGAAGACCCACTTCTTCTTGGCGTCCATCGGCTCGATGATGCGGGCCGAGGCGGCCACCGAGATCATCGGCGTCTGCGCCTCGCTGGCCACGTCGATCATCGCGAGCGAGGCCGGCGTGGTGGTCGAGCCCAGGATCACGTCGACCTTGTTCTCGGCGATCAGCTTGCGCGTGTTGTTGACGGCGGCCGTGGTGTCGGAGGCGTCGTCGAGCACGATGTAGTTGATCTTCTGGCCGCCGATGGTCTTGGGCATCAGCGAGATCGTGTTCTTCTCGGGGATGCCCAGCGAAGCCGCCGGGCCGGTGGCCGAGATGGTCACGCCGACGTTGACGTCGGCCCAGGCCGACAGGGCCGTGGCGCACAGGGCGGCGATCAGCAGGGGCTTGAAGAATTTCATGGTTGGCTTGTCTCCGGTTGAAAAAAGGTTGAGGCCTGAAGTATCTCAGCGCTCGTCGAACGAGAGCGTGACGCGTTCCGTAAGGGGGTGGGCCTGGCAGGTCAATACGAAGCCCGCGGCCACTTCATTCTTGTCGAGCGCGAAGTTTCTTTCCATGCGGACTTCCCCGTCCACGCACTTGGCGCGGCAGGTGCCGCACACGCCCGAGGTGCACGAGAACGGCACCTCGAGGCCGGCCGCCGAGGCGGCATCGAGGATGCTGGGCTGGCCCTCGGTGTAGGTGATCTCGCGCTGCAGGCCGTCGCGCACGATGGTCACGCGCGCGCGCTTGGCGTCGCCAGGCAGGGCCTCGTGCACCACGGCGCCGACCTGGGCGGTCGAGCTCGCCGAGGGCAGCGCGACGCCGAAGCGCTCGAGGTGGATGCGTTCCTCGGGCACGCCCGCGGCCAGCAGCGCGGCCTCGGCCTCGTCGTTCATCTGGAACGGGCCGCAGATGTAGACGTGGTCGATGCTGCCCGCGGGCACCAGGCCCTGCAGGAACTCGCCGATCTTCTCGCGGTTCATCACGCCGAAGCCCAGCGGCGAGTCGGTGTGCTCGTCGGAGAACACGTGCTGCAGCACCAGGCGCGTCATGTAGCGGTTCTTCAGGTCCTCGATCTCTTCCTTGAACATCGTGGACTGGAGCTGGCGGTTGCCGTAGATCAGCGTGAAGCGGCTCTTCGGCTCGCGCGCCAGCACGGTCTTCATGATCGACAGGATCGGCGTGATGCCGCTGCCGCCCGCGATGCCGACATGGTGGCGCGCGGACTCGCCCTCGATCGGCACGAAGAAGCGGCCTTGCGGCGCCATTACCTGGATCGAGTCGCCGGGCTTGAGGTGGGCATTGATCCAGTTGGAGAACTGGCCGCCGCGCACCTTGCGCACGCCCACGCGCAGCTCGCCGTCGTCGACGCCGGCGCAGATCGAATAGGAACGGCGCAGGTCCTGGCCGTCGATCTCGTTGCGCAGGGTCAGGTACTGGCCCTGCGTGAAGCCGAAGACTTCGCGCAGCGTCTCGGGGACCTCGAAGGAGACGATGACGGCCTCGGGCGTGTCGGGCTCGATGGCCTTCACGCGCAGGGGGTGGAACAGGGTACTCATCGGCGTGGGGCCTAGATCGGCTTGAAATGTTCGAAGGGTTCGCGGCAGGCGAGGCAGCGGTACAGCGCCTTGCAGGCGGTGGAGCCGAAGGCCGACAGCCGCTCGGTGCGCTCGCTCGCGCAGCGCGGGCAGGCGATGCGCTCGCCGGCGAGGCGGCCGAACAGGCGGATCGGCACCGCGGTGCCGGCGGCCTGCTCGGGCGTGAGGTGGGCGGGCGGGGCGATGCCGTAGGCCTTGAGCTTGGCGCGGCCCTCGTCGCTGATCCAGTCGCTGGTCCAGGCCGGCGCGCGGCGCAGGGTGGCGTGCGCGGGGCCGAGGCCGGCGCGCTCGATCGCGGCCAGCACGTCGTGCTCGATGGCCTCGGTCGCGGGGCAGCCCGAATAGGTCGGCGTCAGCACCACCTCGAGGCCGTCGTCGTGCTCGATCACGTCGCGCACGATGCCGAGGTCGCAGACCGACACGGCCGGCACCTCGGGGTCGGGCACCGAATGCAGCACCTCCCAGGCGGCGTCGATGCGCGAGGCGGCCATGGTGTCGGCAGTCACCACACGCCCCCGGGGAAGGCGCGCTGCAGGTGCTGCATCTCGGCCAGCACGAAGCCCATGTGCTCGCTGTGCACGCCCTGCTTGCCGGTGCTGCGGAACTTGGCCTCGGCCGGCGCGGCCAGGCCGGCGGCGTCGAGCACCTGCTGCATCTCGGCGAACCAGGGCTCGCGCAATTGGTCCCAGGCCGGGCCCAGGCCGCTGGCGCTGGCTTCGCGGTCGACGGCGTCGGCCTCGAACAGCTCGGGCATGTAGAGCCAGGCCTGCTTGAGCGCGGCCTCGGTGCGGCGGCGCGACTCCTCGGTGCCGTCGCCCAGGCGCACCACCCAGTCGGCCGAATGCTGCTGGTGGTAGCGCGCTTCCTTCAGCGCCTTGCCGGCGATGGCGGCCACTTCCTCGTCGCTCGAGCTCGCCAGCCGTTGCCACAGCAGCTTGAGCAGGGTGGCGATCATGGTGTTGCGCACCACCGAGAAGGCGAAGTCGCCGCGCGGCAGCTCGACCAGCGTGAGGTTGAAGTAGTCGCGTTCCTCGCGCAGGTAGGCGAGCTGGTCCTCGTCGTGCTCGCGGCCGGCGCCTTCCAGCTTGCCGGCGTGGGTGAGCAGCGCGCGCGCCTGGCCCACGAGGTCGAGCGCGATGTTGGCCATCGCGATGTCCTCCTCGAGCACGGGCGCGTGGCCGCACCATTCGCCCAGGCGCTGGGCCAGCACCAGGCAGGTGTCGCCGATGCGCAGCAGGTACTGCACGGCGGGCGTGCGGTTCAGTTCGATCGATGCTTGCATGGCCGGTCGCTCACATGTGGTCGACGGACTTGGGCAGCGCGTAGAAGGTCGGGTGGCGGTAGACCTTGTCCTCGGCGGGATCGAAGTACATGTCCTTGTCGCCCGGATCGCTCGCGACGATCTGCTCGGAGCGCACCACCCAGATGCTGCAGCCTTCCTGGCGCCGCGTGTAGACGTCGCGCGCCATCTGGATCGCCATCTTCGAGTCGGCGGCATGCAGGCTGCCGCAATGCTTGTGGTCCAGGCCGGCCTTGCTGCGCACGAACACTTCCCACAGGGGCCATTCTTGTTTCTGTTCGACGGTCATGCCGCCTCCTTCATCGGTTGCTTGTTGGCATGGGCGAGTGCGGCTTCGCGCACCCAGGCGCCGTCTTCCCAGGCGTCGACACGGGCCTGCAGGCGTTCGCGGTTGCAGGGGCCGTCGCCGCCGATCACGCGCCAGAACTCGCTCCAGTCGATGGTGCCGAAGTCGTGCGCCTGGCGTTCCTCGTTCCACTTGAGGTCGGGGTCGGGCAGGGTCACGCCGAGGATGGCCGCCTGCTCGACGGTGGCGTCGATGAACTTCTGGCGCAGCTCGTCGTTGCTGAAGCGCTTGATGCCCCAGCGCATCGACTGCGCCGAGTTGGGCGACTGGTCGTCGGGCGGGCCGAACATCATGATCGAGGGCCACCACCAGCGGTTGACTGCGTCCTGCACCATCGCCTTCTGCGCGTCGGTGCCGTGGGTCATCATGGTCAAGAGCGCCTCGTAGCCCTGGCGCTGGTGGAAGCTCTCCTCGCGGCAGATGCGGATCATGGCGCGCGCATAGGGCGCGTAGGAGCAGCGGCAGATCGGCACCTGGTTCATGATGGCCGCGCCATCGACCAGCCAGCCGATGGTGCCCATGTCGGCCCAGGTCAGCGTGGGGTAGTTGAAGATCGAGCTGTACTTGGCCTTGCCGGTGTGCAGCGCGTCGAACATCTGGTCGCGCGATGTGCCCAGCGTCTCGGCGGCCGCATAGAGGTAGAGGCCGTGGCCGCCCTCGTCCTGCACCTTGGCCAGCAGGATCGCCTTGCGCTTGAGCGTGGGCGCGCGGCTGATCCAGTTGCCCTCGGGCAGCATGCCGACGATCTCCGAGTGCGCATGCTGGCTGATCTGGCGCACCAGCGTCTTGCGGTAGTGATCGGGCATCCAGTCCTTGGCCTCGATGAAGTCGCCGGCGTCGATGCGCGCGTCGAAGCGTTCCTCGAGCCGCAACTCGTCGGCCGAGCGCAGGGCCTTCTTGCCGTCGCCGGCGTCCTTGCCCATGGTGTCCATGGCTTGTGTGTACATCGCGGTTCTCCTTGAGAGGTGAAGAGGTCGTCGATCCGTTGTCAGTAGCTCAGCTGCTTCGTGGACTGCGCGCGGCGGTCCACCTCGGCCGGTGTCAGGGCCTCGCTCTTGCAGCCGAAATCCTTGAACAGCGCCATCTGGTCGGCGTAATGGGGCGACTTGCGGCCGTCGGGTGCCACGAAGCCGCTCTGGCCCGGCGGGGCGGCGGTGCACAGCACGACGCCCTTGGCGCCGAGCACCACCTTGTCGTTCTGCGTGCCGCGGTTCATGTAGCTCGGCAGGCTCAGCAGCTCGTCGGCCCCGGCCTGCGGCGCGCCGATGAAGTTGCTGGTGAGGAAGACATGCTTCGTCACCGGCGTGCGCCACTTGGCGGTGTCGCTGCCGTAGCGCTTGTCGAGCTCGGCCACGGCCTGCGCGAGCGTGGCGCGCAGCACCGCATTCTTGTCCTCGCCGTTGAAGAAGTCGTAGCGCTGTGGCACGCCGGCCTTCGGGCCGAGCAGCGCGTTGTAGACCAGCTTCAGGCCGTTGCCCGGGCGGATGCTGGCCACCTGCGTCTCGCCGGCATAGCCGGTGCCCGCATAGGCCGCGAACACCTCGGGCGGCAGGTCGTCGGCCAGCACCTTGCGGTAGAGGATCGGCAGCCAGGCCGTCATGAGCGTGGTGGCCGGGCTGTCGTAGACGCCGCGCTCGGCCGGGTCCTCGTTGAGCATGTTCCAGTCCGCCAGCAGCTGGGCCGCGCGGCGCGCCGGGTCGGCGGCCGGCAGCCCACGCGTGGCCTCGAGCGCGAAGGGCACGAGGTAGCGCGCGTTGGTGTCGGCGTAGGCGGTGGTGCGGTTGAGCGCCCAGAGTTCGTCGGGCGTGAGCCGCGGCTTGGCTTCGAGCCGCGCCGTGAACTCGTGCACCCGGTCGACCACCGAGTAGTTGCCGCCGTCGCTGACCGCGCCCGGCGCCGACTGGTTGTTCCAGTTGGCGACGTAGCCCTGCGCCGGGTTGAAGGTCTTCGGGTCCTCGCCGAACGGGCGGATGCCGAGCCATTCCATCGAGCCGTCGCCCACGGCGGGCAGACGGATGTCCTGCGTGGCCGGGCGGATCGGCAGCCGGCCCGGCGAGACGTAGCCGATGTTGCCGGCGGTGTCGGCGTAGTACCAGTTGATGGTGATGGCCACGCGCGAGGCCTGCGCCAGCCACTGTTCCCAGTTCTGCGCGCGCATCGCGTGGATCCAGCCCAGCAGCGACTCGAGCTCGTAGCCGTCCCAGCTGCGCTTCATCGAATACGCGGTGCCGTTGGGCAGGTCGAAGTTGGTCACGGTGCCGTGCACGGTGGCGTAGACGTCCAGGCTCTCGTCGGGCTGGCCCTTGACCTTGATGAGCTCGGTGCGCTTGCTCATCGCGCGCATCGCGCCGTTGAACAGGTAGCGGTACTGGTTGGCCGGGTCCAGCTTCTCCTGGTACATGTCGTTCACGTCGAGCGGGCCGGCGGTGGCGCCCCAGGCGATCTTGCCGTTGGTGCCGAACAGCACCACGGGATGCGCGAACGGCGTGTTGCCGGTCACGTCGAAGCCGGCGCCGTGCAGGCCGATGCCGAACACGTACGAGGGATTGAACCAGTTGAACTGCGGGCCGTTGATGAAGACGGTGCTGCCGTCGGTGGTCTTGTTCGGGCCGGCGATCCAGAGGTTGCTGGCGATCGGGCGGGTCCAGGGCTCGGCCACGCCGCGCTGCGCGGCATCGATCTCGTTGCGCGCGACCAGCAGCTCGGGCGAGACCGGCGCCAGCGCCGCGCGATGGGCGGCGTGCGCGTCGTCGGCGGCGCCTTGCGCCACGGCCTTGGGACGCGGCACGGTGGTGGGCGCGAGCGGGTCTTCCACCCAGCGGATCTGGTCGAACAATTGGCGGCCGGCCTCGTCGCCGCGCGCCTTGCGCAGCTGCTCGAGCAGGCGCAGGTTGGCCAGTTCGCTGCTCACGTTGGAGTAGCGGTTGGCCATGGTGCCGACCCAGATCATCGCCACGTCGTAGCCGCTCCAGTCGGCCTTCGGACGGAAGCCCGCATCGGCGAACTGCTTGGGCAGCAGGGTGGCCGGCGCGGCCAGCACTTCGTTCACGCGCGCATTGAAGCCGGCGGCATAGCCGTCGAAGATGGCCTTGTCGTCGTTCGACAGGCGCGCCATCTGCGCGCGGATCGAGGCGGGATCGAAGCTGGCGCGGCTGCCCTTGTCGAGCGCGACATAGGCCGGGCCCATCACTTCGGCGACGGTGCCCAGCACGGCGCGGCGCGCCATCTCCATCTGGAACAGGCGGTCTTCCGCGACGGCGTAGCCGAAGCCGTGGAACAGGCCGCGCACGTCGTTGGCATAGACGTGCGGCACGCCGTAGTCGTCGCGCTTGATCGTGACCTTGCCGGCCGGGGGCATGACCGCGCCGGTGACCGGGGCGATGGAGTTGGCGGCGCAGCCGGCCAGCGCCACCAGGGCGCAGGCGAGGGCGATCGATCGGAAATTCAGAGTCATCGGTGGCGGTTCGGGGGAAAGCGGCGGCGCCTCAGCGCGGGCGGTTGTCGACCACGCGCCGGGCCTTGCCGGTCTGCGTGCGTTCCATCTCGTTCGGGGCATGCACCACCACGCGGGTGGAGATGCCGACCAGCGTCTTCACGCGGTGCTGCACCCAGCCGGCGATGGCCGCGCGGTCGGCCGCGGCGGCTTCGTTCGGCGCGAGCTCGCAGTGCACCTCGACCTGGTCGAGCAGGCCTTCGCGGCTCACGTGCACCTGGTAGAGGCCGGTGAGGGCACCGTGCGCGAGCACGATCTCTTCCACTTGCGTGGGGAACACGTTCACGCCGCGGATGATCATCATGTCGTCGCTGCGCCCGACGATCTTGCCCATGCGGCGGAAGGCGCGCGAGGTGGGCGGCAAGAGGCGCGTGAGGTCGCGCGTGCGGTAGCGGATGATCGGCATCGCCTCCTTGCTCAGCGAGGTGAAGACCAGCTCGCCTTCCTCGCCGTCGGCCTTCAGCTCGCCGGTCTCGGGATCGATGATCTCGGGATAGAAGTGGTCCTCCCAGATCACCGGGCCGTCCTTGCTTTCGACGCATTCGCTGGCCACGCCCGGGCCCATGACTTCGCTCAGGCCGTAGATGTCGACCGCGTCGATGCCGGCCTTGGCCTCGATGTCGCGGCGCATGGCCTCGGTCCAGGGCTCGGCGCCGAAGATGCCGATGCGCAGCGAGCTGTCCTTGGCGTCCAGGCCCAGGCGCTCGAACTGCTCGATGATCACCTGCATGTAGCTCGGCGTGACCATGATGATGTCGGGCCGGAAGTCCTGGATCAGCTGCACCTGCTTCTCGGTCTGGCCGCCCGACATCGGGACCACGGTGCAGCCCGCGCGCTCGGCGCCGTAGTGCGCGCCCAGGCCGCCGGTGAACAGGCCGTAGCCGTAGGCGATGTGGATCAGGTCGCCGGCGCGGCCGCCCGCGGCGCGGATCGAGCGCGCGACCAGGTCGGCCCAGGTGTCGATGTCCTTCTTCGTGTAGCCCACCACGGTCGGCTTGCCGGTGGTGCCCGACGAGGCGTGGATGCGCGCGACCTGCTGGCGCGGCACCGCGAACATGCCGAAGGGATAGTTGTCGCGCAGGTCGCTCTTGACCGTGAACGGGAATTTCGCGAGGTCGGCGAGGGTCTTGAGGTCGCCCGGCTGCACGCCCTTGGCGTCGAAGGCCTGGCGGTAGTGCGGCACGTTGTCGTAGGCGCGCTGCAGCGTGTCGCGCAGGCGCTGCACCTGCAGCGCGGTGATCTCGTCGCGGCTCGCGGTCTCGATCGGTTCGAGATCGCCGGGGGCGGGGCGGGGTGCTGGCATGACGGGGTCCTCGTTTTCTTCGTTCGGTTCAGGCCGCGACGGCGGGGCGGCCCTTGGCGGTGTAGGAGCGGCCGCGGAAGATCGCGACGCGCTCGCCGCGCTGGTTGGTGATCTCGGTGTCGTAGACGCCGGTGCGGCCGGCCTTCGAGACCTCGAAGCAGCGCGCGGTCAGCAGGTCGTCTTCGCGCGCGGGGGCGATGAAGTCGATCGCGAAGCCCGAGGCCACGGTCAGCTCGTTGTACGAGTTGCAGGCGAAGGCGAAGGTGGAATCGGCCAGCGTGGCCATGAAGCCGCCGTGGCAGATCGCATGGCCGTTGAGCATGTCGGGGCGCACGCGCATCTCGATCGTGGCCTGGCCCGGGCCGACCTCCACGATGCGCATGCCCAGGCCCTTGGAGGCGTTGTCGTTGGCGAACATGCCGTCGCGCACGTATTCGGCGGTCTGTTGCGGGGTGCGTTCGGTGCTCATGGCTCAGCGGTCCTTGAAGACGGGGGCGCGCTTGGCGCGGAAGGCCTCGACACCTTCGCGGTAGTCATCGGCGGCGCCGAGCTCGCGCTGCAGGCGGGCCTCCTCGGCCAGTGCGGTGTCGAGGTCCATGGTCTGGGCGGCATTCATCGCGGCGCGCGTGGCGACCAGCGCGCGCGAGGGCATGGCGGCGAGCCGGCCCGCGAGCGCGGCGGCGGCGTCGGCCAGCGCGGCGTCGTCCACCGCCTGCCAGATCAGGCCGATGCGCGCGGCTTCCTCGGCCGGCAGCTTGTCGCCGAGCATCGCGATGCCCAGCGCGCGCGCCGGGCCCACGAGCCGCGGCAGCAGCCAGGTGCCGCCGGTGTCGGGCACCAGGCCGATCTTGGTGAAGGCCTGGATGAAGCTCGCCGAGCGCGCGGCGAGCACGAGGTCGCAGCACAGCGCGAGGTTGGCGCCGGCGCCGGCGGCCACGCCGTTGACCGCGGCCACCACGGGCACGGGCATGCTGCGGATGCGCTTGACCAGCGGGCCGTAGAGCTTCTCGATGACGTGGCCCAGATCCTTGGGCGTGGCGCCGGGCGTGGTGTCGGGCGCGACCATCGGGTCGGCGAGGTCCTGGCCGGCGCAGAAGGCGCGACCGGCACCGGTCAGCACCACGCAGCGCACGTCGGCATCGGCGGCGGCCGCTTCGAGCGCCGCCAGCAGTTCGGCGTGCAGTTCGCTCGTGAAGCTGTTGAGCGCCGCGGGGCGGTTGAGGCTCAGTGTGCGGACGGCGCCGGCATTGCCGACGAGGACCAGGGGTTCCGACATGGGCTTGTCTCTCATCTGTGTGGGGGATGACTTCGGGTCAATTACTATTGACCGACCGTTCGGTAGATTTTAGGATGGCGAACGAATCCGGCACAAGTCCAAAGCATTCAGGGAAAACCCTGAATCGCGAGACGAAGGACCGGCACCCCACAGGAGACCGTACCCATGCCCAGCTACGCCATCGACGGCGTGATCCCCGTCGTCGACCCCACCGCCTACGTGCATCCGTCCGCCGTGCTGATCGGCGACGTGATCGTGGGCCCGAACTGCTATGTCGGCCCCTGCGCCAGCCTGCGCGGCGATTTCGGCCGCATCGTGCTCGAGGAGGGCTCGAACCTGCAGGACAACTGCTGCGTGCACGGCTTTCCCGACAACGACACGGTGATCGAGGTCAACGGCCACATCGGCCATGGCGCGATCCTGCACAGCTGCGTGGTGCGGCGCGACGCCATGGTGGGCATGAACGCCGTGGTGATGGACGAGGCCGAGATCGGCGAGAAAGCCATCGTGGCCGCCAGCGCCTTCGTGCCGGCCGGCATGAAGGTGCCGCCGCGCACGCTGGTGGCGGGCATGCCCGCGCGCGTGAAAAGAGAACTGAGCGAGGCCGAGATCGCCTGGAAGCTCGAGGGCACGCAGGTCTATCAGGCGCTCGCGGTGCGCAGCCTCGCGACGATGCGCGAGGTCGAGCCGCTGGCGCAGGTCGAGGCCGGACGGCCGCGGCTGCCGGCGATCGACGTCAAGCCGCTGATCGCGACCAGGCGCAGCTAGGATCGCGCGCTGCCCGCCACACCTCTCAACGCCAGAACAGAAAGAACACCGATGCCCAGAGGAAGATCCGCCAGCTACGACGACCAGCGCGAGCTCATCCTCGAGCGGGCCGCGCGGCTGTTCGCGCGCCAGGGCTACCCGGCCACCTCGATGAACCAGGTGGCCGAGGCCTGCAATCTCTCGAAGGCCACGCTCTACCACTACTACAAGGACAAGCGCAGCCTGCTGATCAGCATCGCCGAGACGCACGTCTCCAAGCTGGCGGCGCTGGTGGCCGAGGAGGAGGCCTCGACGCACACCGACGAGGAGCGGCTGCGGCGCTTCATCTACCGCATCGTCGAGGAGTACGCGGGCGCGCAGGACGCGCACCGCGTGCTGACCGACGACGTGCGCTTCCTCGAGGAGGAGGACCGCGAGCGCGTGCTCGACAAGGAGCGCGAGGTGGTCGCGGGCTTCGCGCGCGCGGTGGCCGCGCTGCGCCCGGGCACGCCGAGCGACGACCTCGCCAAGCCGCTGACCATGCTGCTGTTCGGCATGATCAACTGGATGTTCACCTGGATGAAGCCCGGCGGCCAGCTCGACCATGCCTCGATCGCGCCGGTGGTGGCCGACCTGTTCCTCGGCGGCATCGGCGCCGTGAAGGCGCCGCCGGCACGCGCGAAGAAGAAGCCGAAGCCGGCGGCCTGAGGGCGCGGGCCTTCAGCGCGCCGCGCCGGCGTAGCGCGTGGCCGGCGTGCCGTTCTGCGAGGCGCCGAAGAGTTGGGCGCGCGCGTCGTCGTAGGCCGCGAACAGCGGCGCGTAGTCGTCCACCGAGGGCATGGTGATCGGCTCGCCGAGGTCGAGGCCGGCGATGGCGGCATCGACGCAGTGCTCGGCCGTCATCACGTGCGCGGGATCGAGGTTCGTGACCGGCACGCCCGACAGCTCCCAGATGTCGGTGGCGGTGGCCGCGGGCAGCACCAGCTGCACGCGCACGCCGCTGCCCGCCACCTCCTCCTGCAGGCCGCGCGTGAAGTTCAGCACGAAGCCCTTGGTGCCGCTGTAGATGCTGCTGATCGGCAGCGTGTGGAAGCCCAGCACCGAGCCGATGTTGATCAGCGTACCGCGGTCGCGCGCCTTGAAGCCCGCGAGCGCCACCAGGCTCAGCCGCGCCAGCGCGGTGACGTTGACGTCGATCATCGACTGCGCCGAGGCGGGCGCGGTCGCGAGCACCGGCGCCAGCGTGGAGGTGCCGGCGTTGTTGACCAGCAGCGTGATCGAGGCATCGGCGGCGATGGCCTGCGCCACGCGCTCGAGGTCGGCGGCGGCGCCGAGGTCGGCCACCAGGGTGTTGACCGTCACGCCGTACTGGCTGCGCAGCGCCTTGGCGGCCTCTTCGAGGCGGTCGCCGCGGCGTGCCACCAGCAGCAGGTCGTGGCCGCGGCGCGCCAGCCGGTCGGCGAAGAGCCGGCCCAGGCCGGCGGAGGCTCCGGTCACCACCGCGGTGCCGGGGTGGGCGGAGGTGTTGTTCGCTTGATCGCTCATGTCGTTCTCCAGAAAGAAATCGGGGTGCCCGCGCGGTCGGCGACCGCTTCCAAAGGCCCTTCGTCGTTAAGCATGATGGTGATCATGTTTGACGGTGCGAAGCATGATGCCTATCATGAATAGCGTCAACCAGGGTCTGGAAGTACCCGGAAAGAGGATGAGGTCACATGCGATACCCCGCAGCGGAAACCGCCGAAAAGCATCAGAAGATCCTGGGCGAGGCCTCGCGCCTGTTCCGCGAGCGCGGCTTCGGCGGCGTGAGCGTGAGCGAGATCATGAAGGCCACGGGCCTCACGCACGGCCCGTTCTACAACCACTTCGACTCGAAGGAGGCGCTGATGGCCGAGTGCGTCGACCATGCGTCGGCGCACTCGCTCGCCGACCTCGACGCCGCCACCCAGCTGCCCAACGGCATGGTCGACTACGTGCGCGCCTACCTCAGCGTGTCGCACCGCGACGCGCCCGGCGATGGCTGCCTGCTCGCGGCCTTCTCGGCCCAGACGGCGCAGAAGCAGGTCACCGCGCCTTCGCTCACCGCGCACATGAAGGCGAGCATCGAGCGCTTCGCGAAGTTCTTTCCCTGGCGTACGCGCAAGAACGCCGACGCGCGCGGCGACGCGATCCGCGCGGTGGCGGCGATGACCGGCGGGCTGGTGCTGGCGCGTGCGATGAACGACGAGGCGCTGTCCGAGGAGATCCTGCGCGAGGTGCTCGCGGGGATCGAGGGGATGGCGAAGGCCTGAGAGGGCGCCGCCCTAGAGAATCCGGTTGAACCAGAGCAGCGAGAGCCCGGCCGACAGCAGCGTGAGCACCGCGGCGCCGAGCGCGAACAGTGCCGAGATCTCGGTTTCCTTCTTCTCGACCGTGAGCCGCGAGCTCAGCGTCTCGTAGACCTTCTTGAGGTCGGCGGCGGTGCCGGCATAGAAGTAGTCGGCCTGGGTCTTGCTGGCGACGGCCTTGAGGGTTTCCTCGTCGAGCCGCACGCGCATCGACCAGCCTTCGAAGCCGATGGTCTCGCCGTCGACCGTGCCGATGCCCACGGTGTAGATGCGCACGCCGCGATCGGCCGCGGCCTTGGCCGCGTCGAGCGGGTCGACGCCGGTGGTGCGCTGGCCGTCGGTCAGCATGATGATCGCGGCCGAGGTGAAGGAGCCCGGCGCGACCGGCGTGAATTCCTTGGCCGGCTTGTCGGCCTGGTCGATGGCCACGCCGCGCTGGCGGCTCGGCGCGCTGAACTGCGAGACGTCGATGCCGGCCTCGGGGAACAGGGTGGCGAGCGACACCACGATGGCATTGCCGGTGGCCGTGGCGCGCTGCAGCTGGAAGCTGTCGATCGCGGTCACGAGGTCGTCGTGGTTGGTGGTGGGCAGCTGCGCCACCTGCGCGCTGCCCGCGAAGGCGACGATGCCGACCTTCACGTTGCGCGGCAGGTCCTTGATGAAGCTCTTGGCGGCATCCTGCGCCGCCACCAGCCGGTTCGGCAGCACGTCGGCGGCACGCATGCTGCCCGAGACGTCCATCGCGAGGATGATGGTCTGCTGGTTCGACGGCAGCATCACCACCGCCATCGGCCGCGCGGCGGCCACCAGCATCGCGGCCAGCGCGAGCAGGAACAGGAACGGCGGCACGTGGCGCCGGATGCTCTGGCCGGTGCCCATCGCCTCGCGCACGATCGACAGGCTGGCGTAGCGCACCGCGAGCTTCTTCTTGCGGCGCAGCAGCCACAGGTAGAGCAGCACCAGCAGCGGCAGCGCCAGCAGCAGCCAGAGGAATTGGGGCCAGAGGAAGGTCACGGCGAAATCCTCGCGCTCGTCGTCGCCAACGTCAACTCGATATACCCGGTAGTCATTCGGAACACCTTCGTGCTTCGCACTGCGGTGCGAGCTTGCTCGGGGCGGCCCAGCGCGGCGCTCATGCGGCCACCGCCTTTACATGACGCGAGGCACCCGAAGCGCGCACGCGCCGCTTGCGCATGTCGGCGAAACGCACGATCGCCTCGACCAGGTCGTCGGCGGTCGACAGCTCCAGCGTGTCGACGCCGGCACGGGCCAGCGCGCCGCGCAGCGCATCCTCGCGCTCGCGCGCGATGCGTGCGAAGCGGCGACGGAAGCCCGCATCGTGGGTGTCGACCCAGAGCTGCTCGCCGGTCTCGGCGTCGCGCAGCGGCACCAGGCCCAGGTCGGGCATGTCGAGCTCGAGCGGGTCGAACAGGCGCACGGCCACCACTTCGTGGCGCTGCACCAGCTGGCCCAGCGGCTTCTCCCAGCCGGGCTCGCTCAGGAAGTCGGACACCACGAACACGGTCGAGCGGCGCGGCATCAGGGTGGCGGCCGACTTCAGCAGGTCGTCGAGCCGGGTCATGCCCTTCTGCGGCGGCGCCTTGTCGGCCTGGTCGGCGCGGCGCTCCATCGCATGCAGCAGGTGCAGCACATGGCGCCGGCCGCTGCGCGGCGGGATCACGGCCTCGAGGTCGTGGCCGTAGACCAGCGCGCCGACACGGTTGCCGTGGCGCGTGAGCAGGCGCGCCAGCACGCCGACGAAGCCGGCCGAGATCTCGCGCTTGGCCTTCAGGCCCGAGCCGAAGTCGACCGAGCGGCTCAGGTCGAGCACGAACCAGGCCGACATCTCGCGGTCCTCGGTGAAGACGCGCACGTGCGGCGTCTGCAGCCGCGCCGTGACGTTCCAGTCGATGTGGCGCACGTCGTCGTGCAGCTGGTATTCGCGCAGGTCGGCCAGGTCGAGGCCGGTGCCGCGCATCAGCGTGCGGTAGTCGCCCTGCAGCAGGCCGTCGAGGCGGCGGATCACGGTCCATTCGAGGCGGCGCAGCGCGCGCTCGGCGCCGCCCGCCTCGAGCGCGGGGCGTTCGTCGTTCGCTGCGGCCTCGGGGGCCTTGCGCCACCAGCTTTTCTTCATGGCGGGTCGTTCGGTGTGATCCGGGTTCAGGCGGCGAGCTTCTCGTGCTCGAGCGGCTTCGGCGGCGCGGGCACCGCACGCATGATCTTCTCGATCAGGCCGTCGGGCGTCAGCCCCTCGGACAGGCCCTCGTAGGACAGCGTCACGCGGTGGCGCAGCACGTCGGGCACCAGCGCCGTCATGTCCTCGGGCAGCGCGTAGCTGCGTCCGCGCAGCAGCGCCAGGGCGCGCGCGCCCTCGGTCAGGCTGATGCTCGCGCGCGGGCTGGCGCCGAAGGTGATGAAGCGGCCCATGTCCTTGAGCCCGTGCTTGTCGGGCGTGCGCGTGGCCGAGACCAGCTTCACCGCGTACTGGATCAGCGAGGGGTCGACGTACACGCGCCGCGCCTCCGCCTGCAGCGCCGCGAGCTGTTCGGTGGTGGCGACCGGCACGGCCTCGACCGGCGGGCCGATCACGCGCTGCACGATCACGAACTCCTCCTCGTCGGTCGGATAGTCGACCAGCACCTTCATCATGAAGCGGTCGACCTGCGCCTCGGGCAGCGGATAGGTGCCCTCGGTCTCGATCGGGTTCTGCGTGGCCATCACGAGGAAGGGGCGCGGCACCTTGTGCGTCTCGCCGGCGATCGTGACCTGGCGTTCCTGCATCACCTCGAGCAGTGCGCTCTGCACCTTGGCCGGCGCGCGGTTGATTTCGTCGGCCAGCAGCAGGTTGGCGAACACCGGGCCCAGCGAGGTGCTGAAGTCGCCGGTCTTCTGGTTGTAGATGCGCGTGCCCACGAGGTCGGAGGGCACCAGGTCGGGCGTGAACTGGATGCGCTTGAACTGGCCTTGCACGGTGTCGGCCAGCGTCTTCACGGTCAGCGTCTTCGCGAGGCCCGGCACGCCTTCGACCAGCAGGTGGCCGCCCGCGAGCATCGCGACCATCACGCGCTCGAGGAAGCGGTCCTGGCCCACCACCACGCGCTTCACCTGGTAGAGGATCTGCTCCATCAGCTCGGCGGTGCTGGCGGGCGTGGCGAAGGAGGAGGTCTCGGTGCTGCTCATTCGGGGGCTCTTTCTGGGTCGAAAAAAGGAAGAGGGGGTCAGAACGGTGGCGAACCGGCCGCCGAGGCGGCGTTCTCGATCGGCACCGCGAAGCCGATGCCGATGAAGGTGCGCTGCTGCGTGGGATTGAGGATGGCGGTGACGATGCCGAGCACCTCGCCGTCCATGTTGACCAGCGGGCCGCCCGAATTGCCGGGGTTGGCGGCCGCGTCGAACTGGATCAGGTTGCCGAGCTCCTGCTTGCCCTCGGGCGAGCGGAACGAGCGCTTGAGGCCCGACACCACGCCGGCCGACACCGAGGGGCCGATGCCGAAGGGGAAGCCCACCGCGGCCACCTGGTCGCCGGGCCGCAGGTCGGCGGTCGAGCGCATCACGGCCGGGATCAGGTCGTCGGGAATCTTCTGCGCCTGCAGCACCGCGAGGTCGTTCTCGGGCTGCACGCCGGTGATGACGGCCGGCGCCTCCAGGCCGTCGGCGAAAGTCACCTTGATGGTCTCGGAGCCCGCGACCACGTGCAGGTTGGTGAGGATCACGCCCTTGTCGACGATCACCACGCCGGTGCCCACGCCGCGCTCGACCTGGCCCGGCGGGCCGTCGTCGGCCGGTGCCTCGGGCGACTTGCCCTTGGCCATGTTGCGGCCGCGCTTCTGCGTCTTGGCCTCGGGCGTGGCCTTCTCGGGGCCGTAGCCGACCACGCGCACCACCGAGGGCCGCACGATGTCGGCGGCCTTGGCGGCGGGCGAGGGCAGGGTGTTGGTCTGCAGCGTGCGCAGCACGGCCGCGTCGATGTCCTTCTGCGTGAGCTGGCGCGCATTGCCGCGCTGCCACCAGGCCGCGCCGCCGGCCGCGAGGGCCGCGCACAGAGCGAGGCTCAGCAATGCGAAGCTGCGGCGGCCGGGCTGCCAGCCCTGGCGCGCGGGAGGCGCTGCCTGCGCCTCGGCCACAGCGGGATCGACGACCGCCGGCGCGGGGGACCCGTCATCGGACGCGTTCGGCGTGCGTGGCGAGCGGCTGTACATGGCGGGCCTGCGCATGGGGTGGACCTCCGGCAAAAGGGGTGTCGCGTGATGAAAGCCACAGTAGCACGCTTTCTTCTGCCTTGCATCCCTTCGGGCATCATCGCGCGATGGCTCGTTTCGTCGACACCCACTGCCACCTCGATGCGCCCGAATTCGGTGCGGAGATGCCCGCGATCCGCGCCCGCGCGGCCGAGTGCGGCGTCGCGCTGTGCGTGATCCCGGCCGTGGCCGCCTTCAATTTCGCGACCGTGCGCGAGCTCGCGGAGCGCCAGGGCGACGCCTATGCGCTGGGCATCCATCCGCTGTGCACGGGCGAGGCCAAGGAAGAGGACCTGGCCCTGCTCGACGCCGAATTGAGCGCGCGGCGCGACGACCCGCGGCTGGTGGCGGTCGGCGAGATCGGGCTCGACTACTTCGTCGAGCACCTCGACGACGACAAGCAACAGCACTTCTTTCACACTCAGTTGCAATTGGCACGCAAGCATGGGCTGCCGGTGCTGATCCATGTGCGGCGCTCGGTCGACAAGGTTCTCAAGCATCTGCGGCAGACCGCTGGCGGGCAGCCATGGCGCGGCATCGCGCATGCCTTCAACGGCAGCGAGCAGCAGGCGCAAGCCTGCATCGCGCTCGGGCTCAAGCTGGGCTTCGGTGGCGCCGTGACCTTCGAGCGCGCGCTGCAATTGCGGCGGCTCGCGGCCACCTTGCCGGTCGAGGCGCTGGTGATGGAGACCGACGCGCCCGACATCCAGCCGCACTGGCTCTACCGCACGCAGGCGCAGCGCGACGCGGGCGAGGCGCAGGGCCGCAACGAGCCCGGCGAGCTGCCGCGCATCGCCGAGGTGGTGGCTCGATTGCGTGGCATCGGGGTCGATGAACTGGCCGAAAAAACCACGCGAAATGCCATCGAAGCGATGCCGAAGCTCCAAAGTCTGCTGGACCTGTCGGAGGGGTCCTTACTCAGGTCGTAGGCCAATGCCTTGACTTGGGTCCAAGTGCTTTCCAGGCCTGCATTTGCTGTCATCCTTGAACCGTGGAGCTTCGTTGGACAGGGGTGACGACCTTCGTCACCGATGTCGAACGACACCGGCTCCCAGCATTTCATCCAAGAAAAGGAGTTCATCCATGAAAGCAACTTTCGCTCGCACCCTTCCCGTCGTGCTCGCACTGGCATTCGGTGCCGTGGGCATCTCCGCCGTGGCACAGACCACCGCGCCGGCAACCGCCGAACCCACGACCACCGAGAAGGTGAAGGAAGCCGGCAAGGACGCCTACGACGCGACCAAGGACACCACCAAGCGCGCCGTGAACGCGACCGAGCGCGGCGCCGAGAAGGCCTGGGACGCGACCAAGCGCACGACCAAGAAGGCCGCCAACGCGACCGAGTCGGGCGCCGAAAAGACCTGGGACGCGACCAAGAAAACCACCAAGAAGGCCACCCACGCCACCAAGAAGGCCGCCACCAAGACCGGTGAAGTGGTCGAGAACGCCGGCCACAAGACGGCCGACGGCATGCGCAGCACGGGCCACGCCATCGGCGAGAAGATCCCGGGCACGGCCGAGAACGAAGCCGCCAAGAAGTAAGCAAGCAGGCCGTCGCGCCGCGACCGCAACGAAAACCCGCCTCGGCGGGTTTTCTTTTGGGCCCGCTCAGGCCGGCTTGGGTGCCGTGTCCGACGCCGTGCGATGCAGCACCGGCGTCTCGGGCGTCGGGTAGCCGGCCGCGCCGAAGGTCTTCACGATCGCCTTGTGGGTGTCGAAGTAGACCTGCCAGTAGTGGTCGGTGTGGGTGTAGGGCCGCACCGCCAGCAGCGGTCCCTCGGGCGTGAACTGCAGGATCTCCACGTCGGGCGGCGGCTGCGTCGCCACGTTGGGGATGGCCTGCACCGCCTGGCGCAGCAGCTCGATGGCCTGGTTCACGTCCACGCCGTTGGCCACCTTGGCCGTGGTGTCGACGCGCCGGAAGGCCAGGGTGCTGAAGTTCTGGATGGTGTCGGAGAGCACCTTGTTGTTGCCCACCGTGGCGGTCACGTTGTCGGGCGTGATCAGCGTGGTGCCGAACAGCCCGAGCTCCTGCACCGTGCCGTTCACGCCGCCGATGGTCACGTAGTCGCCCACCTTGTACGGCCGCAGCACCTGCAGGAACACGCCGGCCGCGAAGTGCGTGAGCAGCCCGCCCCAGGCGGTGCCGATCGCCAGCCCCGCGCCGGCGAGCAGCGCCGCGAAGGAGGTGGTCTTGACGCCGAACATGTCGAGGATCGCGAGGATCAGCACGATGTTCAGCAGCACGCTGAGGATCGACACCAGGTAGTGGCTCAGCGTCGGATCGACGCGCCGGCCGCGCTCGAGGCCGACGCGCACGAAGCGCAGCGCGAATCCGATCAACCAGCGGCCCACCAGCCAGGCGGCGATCGCGCCGAGCACCTTGAGGCCAAAATCGGCGCCTTGCGTACTGAGAAAAGTCCAGACGGCTTCCGTGTTCATGAATCTCCATCCTCCGGTACAGGCGCGGTGACTCGATCCAAACCCCAAAAACCTTCGACCCGGTCCGACCGCGCCCCCATTCACAAACGAGCAGCGGCGGAATCCGCCGTTGCGGCAGCGGGCGCCGTGCTCACGGGGCTGGCACCGATCGTCTCGCCCGCCACCGTGGTGTTGATCCTCGGCAGCTTTCCGGGCGCGAGATCGCTGGAACAGCGGCAGTATTATGCGCACCCGCAAAACCAGTTCTGGAAAATCTTGCAAGCCCTGTGGCCCCACGACCCGCTCCCCACGGGAGCAGACAGCTATCAAAAGCGTAGCGATTGGCTGCTGGCGCACGGCCTCGGCGTGTGGGACGTCTATGCGGCCTGCGAGCGCGAGGGCAGCCTCGACTCGGCGATCCGCGCGGCCGTGCCCAACGACATCGCGGCGCTGCACCTGCCGAAGCTGGCGGCCGTGGCCCACAACGGCGGCGAGAGTTTCAAGCACGCCCGGCACACCCGAACCCTGGGCGTGCCGGTTTACCCACTGCCTTCCACCAGCCCGGCCAATGCGTCGTGGAGCTTCGAGCGCAAGCTCGCCGCATGGCGCGAGGTCTTCTCTGTCCATGGACTGGTCTGATGGCCGCACGCAAGCAATCCACTTCCCGCCTTCCCGCCGAACTGCCCGAGGTCAACTTCTCCGACTGGGGCGACATCCGCTACCTGCACCTGGGCACCGAATGGGTCCAGGGCTCGATGAAGCTGGACGCGCCCTACGAGATCGAGCTCGAGTACGTGCAGCGCATGATGGCCTGGCTGCTGTTCGTCGACGGCACTGGCATCGGCAACCGCCATGCGATGCAGCTCGGCCTGGGCGCGGCCACGCTCACCAAGTTCTGCCGCAAGACCTTGCGCATGCGCACCACCGCGGTCGAGCTCAATCCGCAGGTGGTGTCGGCCTGCCGCGGCTGGTTCAAGCTGCCGCCCGACGACGCCAAGCTGCGCGTGGTGATCGCCGACGCGGCCGAGGAGATCCGCCGACCCGAATGGCAGGGCACGGTCGATGCGCTGCAGGTCGACCTCTACGACCACGAGGCCGCGGCGCCGGTGCTCGACAGCGAGGACTTCTATGCCGACTGCCGCGCGCTGCTCACCGAGGACGGCGCGATGACGGTCAACCTCTTCGGCCGCTCGTCGAGCTACGAGCGCAGCCTCGAGAAGATCCAGGCCGCCTTCGGCGCCGACGCGGTCTGGGCCTTCAAGCCGACGCGCGAGGGCAACACGGTGGTGCTCGCGCAGCGCCAGCCCAGCCGGCCCAAGCGCGAGGCGCTTGCCGAGCGTGCCCAAACCATCCAGACTCGCTGGGGCCTGCCCGCGCCCAAGTGGCTGCGGGTCTTCAAGCCGGTCCTTTCCATCTGAATCCATGAGCGCCGTTCCCGCTTCCGCCGCACCGGCAACCATCCGCCACGAGGGCCCGCTCGAGCTGCGCCGCATGATCGAATGGCTGGCTGCCGACGGTGTCATCTCGCCGTCGGAAGCCAAGCGCACCATCGCGCGCTGCGCCCAGGGCGAGAGCCGCCAGCATCCGCTGGTGCGGCTGGCCAACGTCGCGATGACGCGCGAGAGCGACAGCAAGCCGCTCGACCTCGAGACGCTCGCGCAGTGGCTCGCGGGCCGCGCGGGCCTGTCCTATCTGCGCATCGATCCGCTCAAGGTCGACGTGGGCAAGGTGGCCGACACCATGAGCGCGGCCTATGCCGAGCGCCACAAGGTGCTGCCGGTGCAGGTGCTGCCCAACGAGGTGGTGGTGGCCACGGCCGAGCCCTTCCTCACCGACTGGATCTCCGAGGTCGAGCGCCAGTCGCGACGCGCGGTGCGGCGCGTGGTCGCGAACCCGGCCGAGATCCAGCGCTACACGGCCGAGTTCTTCGCGCTCGCGAAGTCGGTGCGCGCCGCGCAGAAGGCCGGCGGCAACACCGGCGGCGCGAGCTTCGAGCAACTGGTCGAGCTCGGCAAGAGCAACAAGCAGCTCGATGCCAACGACCAGGGCGTGGTGCAGGTGGTCGACTGGCTGTGGCAGTACGCCTTCAGCCAGCGCGCGAGCGACATCCACCTCGAGCCGCGCCGCGAGCTGGGCGTGATCCGCTTCCGCATCGACGGCGTGCTGCATCCGGCCTACCAGATGCCGATGGGCGTGATGAACGCGATGGTCGCGCGCATCAAACTGCTGGGCCGCATGGACGTGGTGGAGAAGCGCCGTCCGCTCGACGGCCGCATCAAGACCCGCAACATGCGCGGCGAAGAGGTCGAGATGCGGCTGTCGACCCTGCCCACCGCCTTCGGCGAGAAGATGGTGATGCGGATCTTCGACCCCGACACCGCGGTCAAGGACCTCGATGCGCTCGGTTTCGCGCAGCACGATGCGCAGCGCTGGGAGCAGCTCGTCACGCGGCCCAACGGCATCATTCTCGTGACCGGTCCCACGGGCTCGGGCAAGACCACCACGCTGTACTCCACGCTCAAGCGCGTGGCGACCGAGGAGGTCAACGTCAGCACCGTCGAGGACCCGATCGAGATGATCGAGCCCGCGTTCAACCAGACGCAGGTGCAACCGCAACTCGATTTCGGTTTCACCGAGGGCCTGCGCGCGCTGATGCGGCAGGACCCGGACATCATCATGGTCGGCGAGATCCGCGACCTCGCGACCGCCGAGATGGCGGTGCAGGCCGCGCTGACCGGCCACCTCGTGTTCAGCACCCTGCAAACCAACGACGCGCCCAGCGCCATCACGCGGCTGATGGAGCTCGGCGTGCCCTCGTACCTCATCAACGCCGTGATGCTGGGCGTGCTCGCGCAGCGGCTGGTGCGCATCCTGTGCCCGCACTGCAAGCAGCCCGACGACGGCATCACGCGCGAGAAGCTCGAGGCCATCGTCCAGCCGTGGCAGATCACGGGCTCGGTGCGCGCCTACAAGCCGGTGGGTTGCGTCGACTGCCGCATGACCGGCTACATGGGCCGCATGGGCCTGTACGAACTGCTGAGCATCAGCGAGACCTTCCGCTCCGAGGTCACGAAGGAACCGAACCTCTCGGCGCTGCGGCGCCAGGCCGTGGTCGACGGCATGCGGCCGCTGCGCCTCGCGGGCGCGCTGCGCGTGGCCGAAGGCCTGACCACGATCGAGGAAGTGCTGAGCGCGACCCCGCCGCTCGACGCTTGATCGCACCCCGGCGCAGCCCCGCGCCGAATACGAACCACCTACATCCGAGGCGCCTCGTGCACCGGGGTTATCCCTAAGTTCTCGGTAGGTGGAACCCACATGGGGCTGACTTCCACCTGACTCCACAATCCCGCATCGAAATTTGTTCGAGGAGACTGTTCGTGAAAATCAAAAGTCAGAAAGACTTTTTCTCGGGACTGATGTTCACCGTGGTCGGGGTCGCCTTCGCTTGGGGCGCCACCAACTACAGCGTGGGCACCGGTGCTCGCATGGGTCCCGGCTACTTCCCGCTGGTGCTCGGTATCCTGATGGCGGTGATCGGCCTGGGCATCATGTTCAGCGGCATGACCGTCGAAACCACCACGGGCGACAAGATCGGCAAGTGGGCCTGGCGGCAGGTGGTGCTGATCCTCGGCGCCAACCTCGTGTTCGGCATCCTGCTGGGCGGCCTGCCGAGCTTCGGCGTGCCGGCCATGGGCCTGATCATCGCGATCTACGCGCTGGTGATCATCGCCAGCCTCGCGGGCCACGAGTTCAAGTTGCCCAGCGTGCTGATCCTGGCCACCGTGCTGGCGGTCGGCAGCTACATCGCCTTCATCTGGGCGCTCAAGCTCCAGATCCAGGTCTGGCCGACCTTCATCGGCTGAGGACGCAAGCACCATGGAACTCTTTCAAAACCTCTCGACCGGCTTCGGCGTCGCGTTCACCTTCACCAACCTGCTGTACTGCCTGGTCGGCTGCATCCTGGGCACGCTGATCGGCGTGCTGCCGGGCATCGGCCCCGTCGCGACCATCGCGATGCTGCTGCCCGCGACCTACGCACTGCCCCCGGTGTCGGCCCTGATCATGCTGGCCGGCATCTACTACGGCGCGCAGTACGGCGGATCGACCACCGCGATTCTCGTGAACTTGCCAGGGGAGTCATCCTCGGTGGTGACAGTGATCGACGGCTACCAGATGGCACGCAAGGGCCGGGCGGGGCCGGCACTCGCCGCGGCGGGCCTGGGCTCGTTCTTCGCGGGCTGCGTCGGTACGCTGATCCTGGCCGCCTTCGCGCCGCCGCTGACCGAGCTGGCCTTCAAGTTCGGCCCGGCCGAATACTTCTCGCTGATGATCCTGGGCCTGATCGGCGCCGTGGTGCTGGCTTCGGGTTCGCTGCTCAA
>Ga0209902_100336_pt1 | contig 60024 bp, 55 predicted proteins | sample FECB27metaG_FD_188304 | JGI IMG/M metagenome (GOLD analysis project Ga0209902, IMG submission 188304) | Cyanobacterial communities from the Joint Genome Institute, California, USA - FECB-27 (SPAdes) (version 2) | ecosystem: Environmental > Aquatic > Thermal springs > Hot (42-90C) > Microbial mats...
GGCCTCGGGCGACGTGCCGCTGCGGCATGCGCCCGACTACTCGGTGGCCGAGATCGGCTACCTGTGCCTCGAGACCGGCGTGATCCATCTGTCGGACCTGGTCGTGCGCCGCACCCTGCTGGCGATCCGCGGCCAGGTCACCGACGCCGCGCTGGCCGAGATCGCCGGCATCGCGGCCGAGGCCCTGGGCTGGGACGCGCAGCGCCAGCGCGAGGAGCTCCATGCCTGCGCCACCGCGCTGCGCGAACGCCACGGCGTGCGCCTGCAGACCGCCGCCCCGGCAGCGGATTCCCCTTTGGATGCATCATTGATGGCCTCGAAGCCCGTCCTCACGTGAACAGCCCGACCTTGACCGCGCCCGCCCTCGACCGGAATTCCGAATCGCCCCTGTGGGCCCAGTTTCGCGACGCCGTCCGCCTGCAGATCCTGCAGGGCGAACTGCCGATCGGCGCCAAGCTGCCGTCCGAGGCCGAACTCGGCGACCAGTACGGCATCTCGCGCATCGTGGTGCGCGAGGCGCTGGCCGACCTGGTGCGCAACGGCCTCATCTACAAGATCAAGGGCCGCGGCGCCTTCGTTGCGGCGCGCGAGCGCGACGAGGACTTCGTCTCAACCGTGCTGGGCTTCTCCGACGAGATGGAGCGCAAGGGCCGCTCGGTGCGCACCCAGATCCTGACCCAGGAGCTGCGCCTGCCCACCGCGCTCGAGGCCGGCGCGCTCGGCCTGAGCGAGGACACGCAGGTGGTGGCGCTCAAGCGCCTGCGCAGCGTGGACGGCGAGCTGCGCCTGCTGGTCGAGACCGTGGTGCCGGCCGACATGGCGCCGGGCCTGCACCGCATCCGGCTGGAAGACCGCTCGCTCTACGACGTGCTGCGCCGCCAGTACGGCCTGCGCCTGGTGCGCGCCGAGCGCTGGATCGACGCCGTGCTGCCCGACGCCCAGACCTGCGAGCTGCTGAACCTGCCCGCGCCCGAGCCGCTGCTGCGCATCGAGTCGATCGCCTACGGGCTCAATGGCCGGCCGCTCGAGCACTACCGTGCGCTGCACCGCTGCAAGTCGAGCCGGCTGCACGTGCAGACCACGACCTGAGGCCCTTCACACGGCGCGGACTCGAACGCGGGTGACTGTCGGGTCAGTAAGATGCCCGACTCCTTCCACCCACCTACGCATCCCCCGCCATGTCCGACCTCGACGAACGCTTCCAGACCGCCCAGGCCAATTCCAAGCTGCTGGCCGAGCGCCCCGACAACCCCACGCTGCTGAAGATCTACGGCCTGTTCAAGCAGGCGACCGAGGGCGACAACACGGCCAAGAAGCCCAGCTTCAGCGACATCGTCGCGCGCGCCAAGTGGGATGCCTGGACCTCGCGCAAGGGCCTGAGCGGCGACGAGGCCAAGGAACAGTACATCGCGCTGATCGAGTCGCTGCGCGGCTGAGCGCCAAGAGTCTTTCAGAGACGGATTCACCAAGCGGCCACACGATCCCTGCGGCCGGTCACGCGAATCTCGGCGTCCGTCGTTTCCTCTCTGAAGGAACCAACGAGCCTGCACAACGGCTCGTTGTTTTCAGCCCCGTCCGCCCGGTCTCCTTGCCCATTTCTGGGATGATCCCGTCCGGGAAATCGTCCCAATGGCGCCTGCGGTCCACAGAACCGACAGCGCAAAGAAAAACATCGAGGAGTTCTGAATGCTGATCAACAGAGGGAGGGCGTCGGCCCTTTTGGCTTGCCTTGTGCTTTCCATCACGGCCTGTGGCGGAGGTGGAGGTGGTGGAGGAGGCGGTTTTCCGATCCTGGGCTCGTCGGCCGGGTCGGGTAGCGCCCCGAACGCCAACACGCCTTCATCGGGTGGAACGAACACGCCCTCCTCGGGCGGAACGAACACGCCTTCCGACAACACGCCGACCGTTCCATCCGAGCCGAGTGACGAGCTCATCACGGTCAGTTTCGAAGGTTCTCTGGACGGCTATGTCATGTTGGGTGCCAACTATCCCGGCCCCACCGCGAAGCAGATCTTCGTCAAGCTGGACAAGGAGCCTTCCGGCGCTGTCTATCCGGTCGTCATTGATCCACAGCAAGTCCTGGATCCCCAATGGAACCAGCTGACAGCAACGCGTTTGCCTGACGGCAGATACTCCACCTACCTCATGCCGAAGGCGCGAGCGGAAGCCGGGGAGTACAAGGGGGCCTTGCAACTCAAGCTCTGCAAGGATCCTCTCTGCACCAACGAGTACCGGGTCGCGGGAGGAGATTTCAACTACAAGCTCGAATACCTTGCCGACGCCGCAATGACCGTCAAGCTGAACGGCGTCGTTCTCAAGGCGTTCGGCTCGACTTCCGTGGTCTGGGGGCGGCCGCCGGTATTCGTCGCCGCCACCGGTGCAGTCATGGAGGTCGAGTCCAATGTGCCTGTCAAGTGGGTCTTGAAGTCATACAGCACGACCAGAACCATCGAGCTGACCGAACAAACGGACAAGCGAATCTCGGGAACCTTGACAACCGAAGGCTGGCCCAGCGGCTGGATCAATGTCACGGCCGAGCCGCTCGACTCGCGCTATACGCAGTATCCGTTCTTTGACGTCTACGGGCCTGCATCGGGCCAGGAACCGTCGAAGGAATGACCCTCATGAAGCGGGGCTGACCGTCTGGATGCCACTCAGCCAAGCCTCGGCTGACTGGTACCCGTCCCGCCTGCCACCTCGCCGAGGCGCATAGGGGACTGGCGAAGACCGGGTTCCGTCTTTCGCCGAATCCTCTCGGCCCCGCCTCACGCTTCACCCCGCCCCGCCGATGATCCCGCGCTCGCGCAGCGCCGCGATCTGGCCGGCGGTCAGTCCGATCTCCTCGAGCACCGCGTCGGTGTCCGCGCCCAGCGCGGGCGCGTTGAGCCGGTGCGCGGCCGGCGTGCGCGAGAGCTTGGGCACGAAGCCCGGCACCGACAGCTCGCTGCCGTCGTCCATGCGCAGCCGCTGCAGCATGCCGCGCGCCGCGTAGTGCGGGTCGGCCGCGATGTCGGCGATGGTGTAGATGCGCCCGGCCGGCACGTGCGCAGCATCGAGCGCGACCAGCACCTCGTCGACGGTGCGGCTGGCGGCCCAGTCGCCGATGGCGGCGTCGAGCAGTTCCACCTGCGCCACGCGGCCGGTGTTGTTCGCCAGCGCCGGATCGGCCGCGAGGTCGGGCCGGCCGATGCAGCCCATGAGGCGGCGGAAGATGCTGTCGCCATTGCCCGCGACGATCGCATAGCCGCCGTCGGCGCAGCGGTAGGCATTGGTCGGCGCGATGCCCGGCAGCGCGCTGCCCGCGGCCTCGCGCACCGCGCCGAAGGCGCCGTACTCGGGCAGCAGGCTTTCCATGCAGTTGAAGACGGCCTCGTAGAGCGCCACGTCGACCACCTGGCCCAGGCCCTTCGGATGCTCGGCGCTCACGGTGGCATGGCGGTGCTGCAGCGCCATCAGCACGCCGACCACGCCATGCAGCGAGGCCAGCGTGTCGCCGATCGACACGCCCACGCGCACCGGCACGCGGCCCGGCTCGCCCGTGAGGTGGCGCAGCCCGCCCATGGCCTCGGCCACCACGCCGAAGCCGGGCCGGTCGCGGTAGGGCCCGGTCTGGCCGTAGCCGCTGATGCGCAGCATCACGAGCGCGGGATTGGCCGCGAGCAGCGCCTCGGGGCCCAGGCCCCAGCCCTCCATCGCGCCGGGGCGGAAGTTCTCGATCAGCACGTCGGCCTCGGCCGCGAGCTGGCGCACGATGGCCTGCGCCTCGGCCTCGCGCAGGTCGAGCGCCAGCGAGCGCTTGTTGCGCGACTGCACCTGCCACCAGACCGAGGTGCCGTCCTTCATCAGCCGCCAGCTGCGCAGCGGATCGCCCGCGCCCGGCGGCTCGATCTTGACCACCTCGGCGCCGAAGTCGGCCAGCGTGCGGGCCGCGAAGGGGCCGGCGATCAGCTGGCCGAGCTCGATGACCTTGAGGCCGGCGAGCGGGCCGGCGGCGGGAGCGGAGGAGGAAGCGGTGGATGTCGTCATGGCCTGCGAGTGTGCCGCGCGCCGTCGCGCGGGTTCCGCGAGGCTTCGGGGCGGGAAAACACCTATGAATTCTTGACGCCGGCACGGCGCGGTCGCGCCCACCCTTCCGCGCCGCAGCAATCCCGGCCCGCCCGGGCCGTTTCCCTCGGGGAGAAAGCCCTTTGCTGCGCCGCAGCGCAGGCCGCGATGCACGCCACCCGCCCTTGCCCCCGCATCAAAAAAGTATCGATTCGAGCCGCCATCTCTGGTTGTTGGCATCGGGAGCGATTCGTACAGTCCGCCCCAGCTGTCACGCATCCCGAAGAACCGCCCAGCGGCAGAGACAAGGAAACCGAGCCCCATGCAACCCGATCTGGAAATCGTCGAAGTCCGCGGTGACGAATCGTTCGCCTGCTGGGCCCACGGCTATCCCTACCGCACCGTGCGCTGGCACTTCCATCCGGAGTACGAGATCCAGCTCATCGTCGAGACCCAGGGCGTGTACTTCGTGGGCGACCACGTCGGCCACTTCGAGCCGGGCAACCTCGTGATGATGGGCCCCGACCTGCCGCACAACTGGATCAGCGACGTGCCCGCGGGCCAGAGCGTGGAGCGGCGCGGCATCGTGATCCAGTTCCCGGCCGGCCTGGTGCAGCGCATGGCCGCGAGCTTCCCCGAGTTCGCGCGCATCGCGCCGCTGATCGCCGAGTCGGGCGCGGGCCTGCTGTTCTCGGCCGAGACCGCGGCAGCCGCCAAGCCGCTGATGGAGGCGCTGCTCGAGGCGCGCGGGCTGCGCCGCGTGATCCTGCTGCTGTCGCTGCTCGAGCTGCTGGCCGCGAGCCAGGACCGCCAGCGGCTCGCGAGCCCGGCCTTCAAGCCCGATCCCAAGGCCTTCATGTCGCACGCCATCAACAACGTGCTGGCCCACATCGCGGCCAACCTCGGCGACGAGCTGCGCGAACCGATGCTGGCCGAGCTGGTGGGCCAGAGCCCGAGCGCCTTCTCGCGCGCCTTCCGCAAGCACACGGGCCAGTCCTTCGTGCGCTACGTGAACCGGCTGCGCATCAGCCGCGCCTGTGAGCTGCTGACCAGCAGCGAGAAGCCGGTGCTCGACGTCTGCATGGACGTGGGCTTCAACAACGTGTCGAACTTCAACCGGCAGTTCCTGCTGCACAAGCGCATGCCGCCGACCAAGTTCCGCAACTTCCACCGCATGCAGGCGGCGCAGGCCGCGCACCTGCGCGGCGCCAGCCCGCCGTAGGCGGCCCGCCCCCGTTTCCCGCATCGCCATCGGCGCGGGCCCGTTCGGGCACCGCGCGGGGCGAAGCCTTGCCCGCGTCGTTTCAACCGTCATCACCCCAAGGAGACATGCCATGAAGAAGAACATCCTCGCCACCGCCACCCTCGCCGCGCTGCTGTGCGCCGCCTCCGCCGCGCAGGCCCAGGCGCCGAAGCAGCCGCTGCGCATCGGCATGAGCTTCCAGGAGCTCAACAACCCCTACTTCGTGACCATGAAGCAGGCGCTCGAGGAAGCGGCCGCGAGCATCGGCGCCAGCGTGGTCGCGACCGACGCGCGCCACGACGTGGCCAAGCAGATCGGCGACGTGGAGGACATGATCCAGAAGAAGGTCGACATCCTGCTCTTGAACCCGACCGACTCCACCGGCGTGCAGTCGGCGGTGCGGTCGGCCAAGAAGGCCGGGCTGGTGGTGGTGGCGGTCGATGCCAACGCACAGGGCCCGGTCGACTCCTTCGTCGGCTCGAAGAACACCGACGCGGGCCGGCTGGCCTGCGAGCACCTGGCCAAGGCCATCGGCGAGAAGGGCGACGTGGCGATCCTCGACGGCATCCCGGTGGTGCCGATCCTCGAGCGCGTGAAGGGCTGCCGCGAGGCGCTCGCCAAGTACCCGGGCATCAAGGTGGTGAGCACGCAGAACGGCAAGCAGGAACGCGCCACCGCGCTCACCGTGACCGAGAACATCCTGCAGGCCAACAAGGACCTGAAGGGCATGTTCAGCGTCAACGACGGCGGCGCGATGGGCGCGCTCGCGGCCATCGAGGCCAGCGGCAAGGACGTGAAGCTCACCAGCGTCGACGGCGCGCCCGAGGCCATCAAGGCGATGCAGAAGCCGGGCTCGAAGTTCATCGCCACCACCGCGCAGTACCCGCGCGACCAGATCCGGCTGGCGATCGGCATCGCGCTTGCGAAGAAGTGGGGCGCCAACGTGCCGGCGGCGGTGCCGGTCGACGTGAAGCTGATCGACGCCGAAGGCGCGAAGAGCTTCAGCTGGTAAGGCGCGGACGGACCCTGGCCGTGACCACGAACGACACCGCCGAGATGCTGCGGCTGGAGGGCGTCTCGAAGCGCTTTCCCGGCGTGCAGGCGCTCTCGGGCATCGACCTCTCGATCCGCAAGGGCGAGGTGCATGCGCTGCTCGGCGAGAACGGCGCGGGCAAGTCGACGCTGATGAAGATCCTCTGCGGCATCCACCAGGCCGACGAGGGCCGCATCTACATCGACGGCAGCGAGCGCCGCTTCGCGGGCTATGCCGACGCCATCGCGGCGGGCGTGGGGATCATCTTCCAGGAGTTCAGCCTGATCCCGCACCTGGACGCGGCCGAGAACATCTTCCTGGGCCGCTACCCCACGCGCCGCTTCGGCCTGATCGACAAGGCCGCGATGCGGCGCGCGGCGCGGCAGCTGTTCGACGAGCTCGGCGTGCGCATCGACCTGCGCGTGCCGGTGTGCCGGCTCTCGGTGGCGCAGCAGCAGTTCGTGGAGATCGGCAAGGCGCTGTCGCTGAAGGCGCGCCTGCTGGTGCTCGACGAGCCGACCGCCACGCTGACGCCGAACGAGGCGGACCACCTGTTCCGGATCATGCGTTCGCTGCGCGACCGGGGCGTGGCGATGATCTTCATCTCGCACCACCTCGACGAGATCTTCGAAGTCTGCGACCGCATCAGCGTGCTGCGCGACGGCGCCAACGCGGGCCATGCGGAGGTCGGCGCGACCGACATCGACGCGCTGGTCGAGATGATGGTGGGCCGGCGCATCGAACAGAGCTTTCCGCCCAAGCCGCAACCGGCACCGCATGCGGCCGGCGCGCGCAAGCTGCTCGAGGTGCCCGCGATCCAGCTCGCGAAGGGCGGACCGGTCAATGCCTTCGAACTGCATGCGGGCGAGATCCTCGGCTTCGCGGGCCTGGTCGGCTCGGGCCGCACCGAGCTCGCGCTCGGCATGATGGGCGCCGACCGCGCGCACCGCAAGACGGTGCTGCGCAACGGGGCGCCCGTGCGGCTCGACGATCCCACGCAGGCGCTGGCGCACGGCATCGGCCTGTTGCCCGAGAGCCGCAAGGTGCAGGGGCTGATCACCGACTTCACGATCCGCTTCAACATCACGCTCAACAACCTGGGCCGGCACCGCCGCGCGGGCCTGGTGCGCGAGGGCGCCGAGAAGCGCGAGGCCGCCGAGCTCGCGCGCCGCGTGGGCGTGAAGGCGCCGGACCTCGAGACCCGCGTGGCCACGCTCTCGGGCGGCAACCAGCAGAAAGTGGTGATCGCGCGCTGGCTCGGCCACGACTGCGAGGTGCTGATCTTCGACGAGCCCACGCGCGGCATCGACGTCGGCGCCAAGGCCGAGATCTACGCCCTCATGCGCGAGCTCACGCGCCAGGGCAAGGCGGTGCTGATGATCTCGAGCGAGCTGCCCGAGATCGTCGGCATGTGCGACCGCGTCGCGGTGTTCTCGGGCGGGTCCATCGTGGCCACGCTCGAGGGCGACTCCATCCACTCCGGCGACATCATGCGCCACGCAACCACAGGGGGTTCGCCATGAACGCCACCGCCAGCCATCCCGCGCCGCCCGCTCCCGCCGGCGGATTCCTCACCGAGTTGCGCCGCTCCACGGCCTTCCTGCCGCTGGTCGGGCTGGTCGCGATCTCGGTCTTCATGATCGTTGCGACCGACAACTTCCTGTCCTGGGGCAACCTGCAGAACATCGCGCTGCAGTCCTCGATCAACGCCATCATCGCGGTCGGCATGACCGCGGCCATCCTCACCGGCGGCATCGATCTCTCGGTGGGCGCGGTGGTGGCGCTGTCGGGCACATTGGCCTCGGGGCTGATGGTGCAGTTCGGGCTGCCGCCGCTGCTCGCGGTGCCGCTGGGCCTGGCCGTGGGCGCGGTCATCGGCCTGTTCAACGGCTACTGCGTGGCCTACCTGCGCATGCCGCCGATCATCGTGACCCTGGCCACCATGGGCATCGCGCGCGGCATCGCGCTGATCTACACCGGCGGCTACCCGATCGACGGCCTGCCCGAGTCCTTCGCCTTCCTCGGCGGCGGCACGCTCGCGGGCATCAAGGTGCCGATCCTGCTCATGCTCGCCACCTACCTCGCGGCCTACGTGCTGCTGAACATGGCGCCCTTCGGCCGCTACGTCTACGCCATCGGCGGCAACGAGGAAGCCACGCGGCTGTCGGGCGTGCGGGTGGCGCGCTACAAGCTGCTGGTGTATGCGCTCAGCGGCTTCACGGCCGCGGTCGCCGGCATCGTGCAGGCCTCGCGCGTGACCAGCGGCCAACCCGGCGTGGGCGTGGGCTTCGAGCTCGACGCCATCGCCGCCGTGGTGATGGGCGGCACCTCGATCGCCGGCGGCCGCGGCGCGATCGTCGGCACCCTCGTCGGCGCGCTGCTGCTGGGCGTGCTCAACAACGGGCTCAACATGATCGGCGTGTCGCCGTACCTGCAACTGATCATCAAGGGCGGCATCGTGCTGCTCGCGATCTTCATCAGCCGGGAAGAGAAGCGCTAGCCCTCCCTCTTCTGCCTTGCTCCTTCCCCCTCTGGGGGAAGGCCGGGATGGGGGCACGCGGCGCTCGTTCGGGAGGCTGCGTGCCCCCACCCCGGCCCTCCCCCAGCGGGGGAGGGAGAAACACCCAACCCTCTCTCCTCACAAGGAAACCATGTCTTATCAAAAGCTCCAGTCCGGCAGCACGGGCGCCATCGCCCAGCTCGCCATGCAGGCCGTCGTCTGCCACGGCCCCAAGGACTACCGCCTCGAGACCGTCGAGGTGCCCGCCATCGGCGCCAACGAACTGCTGATCTCGATCGCGGCCTGCGGCATCTGCGCCTCCGACTGCAAGTGCCACTCGGGCGCGAAGATGTTCTGGGGCGGCGACGGCCAGCCCTCGTGGGTCAAGGCGCCGGTGATCCCGGGCCACGAGTTCTTCGGCTACGTCGAGGCGCTCGGCGAAGGCGCGGCCGAGCACTTCGGCGTCAGCAAGGGCGACCGCGTGATCGCCGAGCAGATCGTGCCCTGCGGCAAGTGCCGCTTCTGCACCTCGGGCAAGTACTGGATGTGCGAGGTGCACAACATCTTCGGCTTCCAGCGCATCGTGGCCGACGGCGGCATGGCCGACTACATGCGGCTGCCGCCGACCGCGCGCGTGCACAAAATCCCCGACGGCATCCCGCTCGAGGACGCGGCCATCATCGAGCCGCTGTCGTGCGCGATCCATACCGTGAACCGCGGCGACATCCAGCTCGACGACGTGGTGGTGATCGCGGGCGCCGGCCCGCTCGGCCTGATGATGACGCAGGTGGCGGCGCTCAAGACGCCCAGGCAGCTGATCGTGATCGACCTCGTGCCCGAGCGCCTCGCGCTCGCGAAGCAGTACGGCGCCGACGTCGTCATCAACCCGAAGACCGAGAACGCCGACGCCATCGTCAAGGGCCTGACCGAAGGCTATGGCTGCGACGTCTACATCGAGACCACGGGCGCGCCGATCGGCGTGACGCAGGGCCTCGAGATGATCCGCAAGCTCGGCCGCTTCGTCGAGTTCAGCGTCTTCGGCTCGGAGACCAGCGCCGACTGGTCGATCATCGGCGACCGCAAGGAGCTCGACGTGCGCGGCGCCCACCTCGGGCCCTACTGCTACCCGATCGCCATCGACCTGCTGGCGCGCGGGCTCGTGACCTCGAAGGGCATCGTCACGCACGACTTCCCGCTGACCGACTGGGAGCGCGCCTTCGCGCTCGCCAACTCGCTCGACTCGATCAAGGTGCTGCTCAAGCCGCAGCCGCGGACCGCCCCATGAAGTACGTGATCGGCGTCGACATCGGCACGCAGAGCACTAAGTGCCTGCTGGTCGGCATCGACGGGCGCGTGCGCGCGCGGGCCGGCGTGGCCTACCAGCCCGAGACGCCGAAGCCGCTGTGGGCGCAGCAGGACTGCGCCGTGTGGTTCGACGCCGTGTGCGAGAGCGTGCGTGCCTGCGTCGCGAAGAGCGGCGTCGCGCCCGCCGACATCGCCGCGATGTGCGTGAGCAGCCTCTATGGCGGCGCCGGCATCCCGGTCGACGAGGCCATGCAGCCGCTGCACCCCTGCCTGATCTGGATGGACCGGCGCGCCACCGCACAGGTCGATGCGGTGAACGCGACGGTCGACGTCGAGAAGCTGCAGGCGATCACCGGCAACGGCGTGGACAGCTACTACGGCTACACCAAGATGCTGTGGATCCGCGAGCACCGGCCCGAGGTGTGGAACAGGACGCGCTGGTTCCTGCCGCCCAACAGCTACGTCAACTGGCGCCTGACCGGCGAGCTCGCGGTCGACCACAGCTCGGCCGGCAACATCGGCGGCGTCTACGACGCGGCGCGGCGCGGCTGGTCCCACGAGGCGCTCGGCATGCTGGGCATTCCGGCGCGCATGATGCCGCCGCGGCTGGTCGAATCGAGCGACGTGGTCGGCGGCCTGAAGGCCGAATGGGCCGCGCGGCTCGGCCTCGCCGAAGGCATGCCCCTGATGGGCGGCGGCGTGGATGCCGCGGTGGCCACCTTCTGCGCGGGCGTGACCGGCAGCGGCGACCACGTCGCGATGATCGGCACCAGCATGTGCTGGGGCTTCGTGAGCACGAGCGTGGATGCGCGCCACCGGCTCATCGGCATGCCGCACGTGTACCGCGGCGCGGACCGCAGCTACGTGTTCGGCGGCGCCATCGCCGCGGGCGCGGCCGTCACCTGGTTCCGCGACACCTTCTGCCAGGCCGAGCTGGCCGAGGCCGCGCGCACCGGCGAGGACGCGCATGCGCTGATCGAGCGCCAGGCCATCGACGTGCCGCCCGGCGCGCAGGGCCTGGTGTTCCTGCCCTACCTGATGGGCGAGCGCAGCCCGATCTGGGACGCGCAGGCCAAGGGCGCCTTCATCGGCCTCTCGCTCGCGCACGGCCGCGCCCATCTCTATCGCGCCGTGCTCGAGGGCGTGAGCTTCGCGCTGCAGCACAACATCGAGGCCGGGCGCCAAAGCGGCCAGCCGCTGGACCCGCGCCTGATCGTGGTCGGCGGCGCGGCCCACTCCGACCTCTGGATGCAGATCGTGGCCGACATCACGGGCTACCCCGTGTTCACCATCGAGGAAGAGGTCGAGGCCGCCCTCGGCGCGGCAATGCTCGCGGCGCTGGGCGCGGGGCTGGTCGATGCGGCGACGGCCGAGCGAGGCTGGGTCACGCTGGTGGAACGGGCAAGGCCCGAGCCTGAAGCGCAGGCGATCTACCGCGAACGCTTCGAGATCTACAAGTCGCTGTACCCCGCATTGCGCGATGCGATGCACCGGCTGAAATGAACGCACAACCACGGCACCGGCCGCACACCCCGGCGTATCCAGTGCGCAGGGCAGTGGGTGCTTCCCGCAGCGAAATAAAGGAGGAGCCGAAGGCGGGGGACATTCGCGGAGGGAAGTACCCACTGTCCTGTGCACGCGCCCCGAACGAGAACAACCCGACATGACCATCACCTTCGATTTCAGCAACCGCAAAGCCCTGGTCACCGGCGCCAGCAGCGGCATCGGCCAAGCCGTGGCCACGCAGCTCGCGCGCTCGGGCGCCGCCGTGACGGCCGTGGGCCGCAACGCCGAGGCGCTTCACGAACTGGCAGCGCAGACAGGCTGCACACCGCGAGTGCTCGACGTGGCCGACCCCCAAGCCCTCGACCAGACATTCGCCGAGCTCCCCGCCTTCGACCTCGTGGTGAACTGCGCCGGCATCGCGCTGCTCGAACCGGCGCTCGAGCTGCAGGCCCGGAGCTTCGATGCCGTCATGGCCGTCAACGCGCGTGCCGCCGCGCTGGTCGCCGCGCGCTGCGGCAAGGCGATGGCCGCGGCCGGCGTGCGCGGCAGCATCGTCAATGTCTCGAGCCAGGCCGCGCTGGTCGCGCTCGATGCGCACCTCTGCTACTGCGCCTCGAAGGCCGCGCTCGATGCGATCACGCGCTCGCTGTGCCTCGAACTCGGGCCGCACGGCATCCGCGTCAACAGCGTCAATCCCACGGTCACGCTCACGCCCATGGCCGAGCAGGCCTGGGCCGATCCGGCCAAGAGCGCGGCCGCCATCGCGGGCATTCCGCTCGGGCGCTTCGCGCGCGTGGAGGAAGTGGTCGCGCCGATCCTCTTCCTGCTGAGCGAGGGCGCGTCGATGATCAGCGGCGCATCGCTGCCCGTGGACGGCGGCTACACCATCGCCTGAAACGGCGGCGCTTCAGGCGAAGCGGTTGCCGCCCTCGGCCGGCCCCAGCAGCGCATCGAGGTTGCGGCTGATCTTCTGCTCGATCATTTCGCTGAAGCTGCTGAAGAGGAATCCCAGCGTCGCATCGAAGGTGAGCGTCTGGGCCGTCACCTCGACCGTGCCGTCGATGCCGGCGCGCGTGAAGGTCGCCACGTCGCGCTCCTCGCCCTCGGTGTAGACGCAATCGAGCCCGAACTCCTGCTCGGCCTGCCGTACCCACTTGCGTGCCACCTGGCGTGCGCGGGCGATGCCCAGGGTGTGTTGGCGTTCGATATGGATGTCAGGCACCGTCGTGTTCTCCGTTGTTGTCGTGGCCGCGGCCGCGCCGCGTCTGCAGGATGCCGCTGGCCGTGGCGAGCGCCTGGCGGCGCTCCTCCATGGTCGGCAACCGGCCGATGCGGCGGACCTCAGTGTAAAAGCGCGGCCAGCTCCTGCCCTCGCGTTCGAACAGCGCCTCGAAACTCGGCACCAGGTCGTCGTAGGCGCCCTGCGCACCGAAGGCCGCGTTGTTGGCGCGCGCCACCCAGCCGTCGTAGGCATGCTGGCGCGGGCCGGCCCAGCCCTCGCGCAGCGCTGCGTAGCGGGCGCGGAAGTCGTCCATCGCAGCCTGCTTCATCGCGGCCACGGCCTTCCAGTCCTGGGCCTTGGCCTCGGGCGATTCGTAGACCCGCGTGAGCGCGCGCCGGGTGTCGAGCGCGAGCGCGCGGAACTGCTGGCGCTGGGCATCGAACTGCGCGTACTCGCGGCGCGCCGGCTCGCCGGCCTCGCGCTGCAGCCACAGCGCGCCGCCGATGCGCTCGACCGCCGTCGCATAGGACTCGTTGAACACCGTGTCGCCCGCCACGTAGAGCACCTGGTGCGCGAGCTCGTGGAACACCAGCCGCGCGAGCTCGCCCTCGGGGTAGCCGATGAAGGTCGACAGCAGCGGATCGCCGCCGGCCCAGTTCATCCAGCCCAGCGTGGAGTAGGCGGGCACCGGGTAGACCGAGACCTCGAGGTCCTGCCGCTTCTGCGCCTCGGCCTCGGCCTTGGCCGCCTCCTCGCTGTAGTAGCCGCGGTAGCCCACGCAGCCCGCCACGGGGAAGCACCAGCTCTTGAGCGTGAGCGAATACGGCGGCGCCGCCACCACGTTCCACACCGCGGCCGCGCGGTGCAGGTCGGCGTAGGCGGTGTAGCTGGGGTTGTCGGGCAGGCCCAGCTCGTCGCTCGCGAAGCGGCGGATGCGCTGCGTGAGCTCGAGCTTGGCCTTGAGGGCCGCGGGCACCGCGGGATCGGCCAGCCAGTCGGGCACCGGCTTGGCGGCGCGCATGATGCCGATGTGGCCGCTGGCCGACTGCCAGTAGTAGCGCAGGTCGGCGCAGCCGCCGAGCAGCAGCGCGCCGGCCAGCACCGCGATGGAGGCGGCCTTCACGCCGTCGCCGCCTGCGCGCCGGCCACGCGCTCGACCTCGACCAGGCAGTCGTAGAAGGTCGGGCCGCGGCCGATGTCGGTCAGGCGCTGGCTCGTGAGCTGGTTGACGTTGGTGCCGTCCATGCCGAGCTTGCGCCACCAGATGCCCATGCCGTTGACCACGCCGGGGCGCGCGCGGCGCGAGACCTCGGCGCGGCAGCGGTGCTCGCCGCGGCCGTTGAACACGCGCACCAGCGCGCCGTCCTCGATGCCGCGCACGGCCGCGTCGTCGGCGTGGATCTCGAGCAGCGGCTCGACCTCGATCGCGCGCAGGCTGGTCACGTTGACGAAGGTGGAGTTGAGGAAGTTGCGCGCCGGCGGCGAGATCATCGCGAGCGGGAACTCGGTGGAGCTGCCCGCCGGCTCCCAGTTGGGCACGTGGTCGGGCAGGCCGTCCATGCCCATGGCCGCCAGGCGCGCGCTGTAGAACTCGCAGCGGCCCGAGGGCGTGGGGAAGCGGCCCTCGGCGAACGGCGCCTCGGCCAGCTTCACGCTGGTGAAACCCTGCGCCAGCAGCTGCGGGAAGTCGATGCTCCCCTCGGCGAAGGCGGTGCGGCACAGCGACTCGTCGCTCTCGGCGAAGCAGGGCTCGTCGAAGCCCATCCGGCGCGCCAGCTCGCGGAACACCCAGGCATTGCTGCGCGCCTCGCCGCGCGGCGCCACGGCCGGGCGGTTCAGCAGCACGTCGGTGTGGCCGTAGCTGCAGTGGATGTCCCAGTGCTCGAGCTGCGTGGTGGCCGGCAGCAGGTAGTCGGCGTAGTCGGCGGTGTCGGTGCGGAACTGCTCGAGCACCACGGTGAACAGGTCCTCGCGCGCGAAGCCCGCCGCCACCTTGGCCGATTCGGGCGCCACCGCCACCGGGTTGCTGTTGTAGACCACGATCGCCTGGACCGGCTTCGCGGTGTCGAGCAGCGCGTCGCCGATGGTGCTCATGTTGATGGTGCGCGGCCGGCGGCCGGCCAGCAGGTCGGGCCGCTGCAGCGCGGCGCGGTCGACCGGGTAATGGCCCGAGCTGCTCAGCAGCAGCCCGCCCGCGCGGTCGCGCCAGGCGCCCACCAGCGCCGGCAGGCAGGCGACCGCGCGCGCCGCGTTGCCGCCGCCGCGCACGCGCTGCATGCCGTAGTTCAGGCGGATCGCGGCCGGCTTCGTGGTGCCATAGGCCCGGGCCAGCGCCACGATCTGTTCCTCGGGCACGCCGCACACGCGTGCCGCGCGCGCGGGCGGCCATTGCAGCGCGCGCTCGCGCAGTTGCTCCCAGCCCAGCGTGTGGTTCGCGATGTAGTCGTGGTCGAGCCAGTCGTGCGCGATCAGCTCGTGCATCAGCGCCAATGCCAGCGCGGCATCGGTGCCCGGCAGCAGCGCGATGTGCTCGTCGCACTTGTCGGCGGTTTCGGTGCGCCGCGGATCGATGCACACCAGCCGCGCGCCGGCGCGCCGGGCCGCCTGGGCATGGCGCCAGAAGTGCAGGTTGCTCGCGATCGAGTTGCTGCCCCAGATCAGGATCAGCTTCGCCTCGGCGAAGAACTCGATGCGCATGCCGACCTTGCCGCCCAGCGTGTGGACCATGGCCTCGCCGCCGGCCATCGAGCAGATGGTGCGGTCGAGCAGGCTGGCGCCGAGCTTGTGGAAGAAGCGCCGGTCCATCGATTCGCCCTGCACCAGGCCCATGGTTCCCGCATAGCTGTAGGGGAGAATGGCCTCGGGATCGGCGCGCAATGACCGAAGATGCGCGGCGATGCCGTCGAGCGCGGCCTCCCAGCTCACCGGCTCGAAGCGGCCGCTGCCCTTGGGGCCGACGCGCTTGAGCGGCTGGACCAGCCGTTCGGCATGGTCGTTGCGTTCGATGTAGCGGGACACCTTGGTGCACAGCACGCCGCCCGTGTGCGAATGGGCCGGATTTCCCTGCAGCTTGACCGCCACCCCGTCCTTGACGGTGGTGACGAGCGCGCAGGTGTCCGGGCAGTCGTGGGGGCAGGCGCCGAGCACCGTGGCGGCAGCGGCAGGCGAGGAGTCGTGGGGGGTGTCGTTCGAGGCGTGGGCCATCGGGCGAGTCTAAAGTTTTTGGCGTTTTCAGGGCATGCGGCGGGTTCGGCGCATGACGTATGGCAGGAGGGGGTTTTCGCAATGATGAATCGCAGGCATTTCTCGATGGCGGCCGGTGCCGCCGCGCTCGGCGGTTTCGCCGCCGTCGCCCGGGCCCAGGGCGACGGCCCGATCGTGCTCGGCCAGTCGGCGCCGTTCACCGGCCCGGCGGCGCAACTGGGCATCCAGTTCCACCAGGGCGCCAAGGTGTTCCTCGACGCCTACAACGCCCAGTCCGGCCGCCGCGCGGTGCAGATCAAGACGCTCGACGACGGCTACGAGCCCGAGCGCTGCGCGGCCAACACGCAGAAGCTGATCGAGGAGGACGTGTTCGCGCTGTTCGGCTACATCGGCACGCCCACCAGCCTGGCGGCGCTGCCGCTGGCGGTGAAGGAGAAGGTGCCGTTCGTGGCGCCCTTCACCGGCGCGATGGCGCTGCGCGAGCCCTTCCACAAGAACGTGTTCCACCTGCGCGCCTCGTACAACGACGAGACCGCGCTGATGGTCAGGCAGCTCACCCACCTGGGCCTCAAGAAGATCGCCGTGTTCCACCAGAACGACGCCTACGGCAAGGCCGGCCTCGACGGCGTGACGCTGGCGCTCGCCGAGCAGCAGCTCAAGCCGATCGCGCAGGCCACGGTGGAGCGCAACTCGGCCGAGGTGGCGCCGGCCGTGAAGACGCTGCTGGCGGCGCGGCCCGACGCGGTGGTCCAGGTCGGCGCCTACAAGGCCTGCGCGGCCTTCATCCGCGAGGCGCGCAAGGCCGGCTTCGGCGGCACCTTCTTCAACCTCTCGTTCGTCGGCACCCAGGCGCTGTCGGACGAGCTCGGCAAAGAGGCCGCGGGCGTGCTCGTGACCCAGGTCGTGCCCTCGCCCTACAGCCAGGCCAACGCGATCGCGCGCGAGTTCACCGAGGCGGTGCGCAAGGCCGGCAACGGCGCCAGCGCCAATTTCTCGAGCCTCGAGGGCTACCTCGCGGCCAAGGTGCTGGTCGAGGGCCTGCGCAAGGCGCCCGGCAAGCTGTCGCGCGAGGGGCTGATCACCGGCCTCGAGAGCATCGACCGGCTGCAGCTCGGCGGCTTCGAGGTCTCGTTCTCGGCGAAGAACCACGTGGGCTCGAAGTTCGTCGAGCTCTCGATGCTCACGGGCGACGGCAAGGTGCGGACCTGAGCCGCGCCGCCCGGTTCGAGCGGCTCAGCGCCCGCTGAGCCCGTCGGCGGCCTGGAACATGGCCTGCCGCGCCTGGCTCACGATCTGGCCGCGCCAGGCATCGGTGTCGGTGTAGAAGGCCTCGAGCGTGCGCCGGCGGATCGCATCCGACAGGTCGGCCGGCGCCTCGGGATGGCGATGCAGCCAGTGGTCGCCGCGCAGCGCGGTCAGCACGTCGAGCACCGGCACGGTGCCGTACTCCATCGCGATGCCGGTGTACTCGGCCTGCGGGCATTCGTCGTAGACGGCATCCCACATCAGGCCGCGCAGCAGCGCCGAGGTCGAGGAGCCGTCGTAGATCGAGGTGACGGGCGCCGCGTCGGCCTGGCCGGCGCCGTTGCCCCACCAGGCGTTGGCGCGCTCGTAGGCGGTCTTGTCGTCGCGGCAGGCGAAGATGCGCTCGCCGATGCCGTTCGGGCCCAGGCCGGTGTGCAGGTCGATCCAGGCCAGCCGGCGCGTGCGCCGCGTGTGGCGGCGCAGCACGGCGCGGATCATCCGGTGGCTCCAGGTCGGCGCCTTGCCGCCGAAGAACAGGCCGTCCTCGAACTGGTACTGGCCGCCGCTCACCGCGGTCTGGTAGGCACCGATGCCGTTCTTCTCGATCCAGGCATGGACCGCGGCCTGGTTCTCGGCCGTGGGCGGCCAGGTGTCGGGCACCAGCAGCGCATGCAGCTCGGCATAGGCGGCATTGACCGGCAGCGGCTGCGTGAAGTCGACGAAGTTGCGGTTCAGGTCGACGTTCTCCTGCGTCACGCGGCGGCCGAACGAGAAGCCGTGCGGATTGAGCGCATGCACGTAGAGCACCGCCACGCCGGCCGAGCGCGCCTTCTCGCGCCACTCTGCGTCGTGCAGCGCGAACACCTGCACGCCGCTGCCGCAGTGGCCTTCCACGCCGTGGCAGCCGCTGCTGAGGATCAGCAGCCGGTCGGCGTCGGGCGCGCCGTCGAAGGCCACGTCGCACGAGAGTTCCTCGCCGTCGCGCCCGCGCATCGGCAGCAGATGGGGTTCCACGGTCAGGCCCGCGCTCAGGCAGGCCTGCAGGAATTTCTGGCGCGCCTGCGCATAACGCGGCGCGAAAGCCTCGCCGATGCCGATCATTTCCGAGCGGCGCCGGTGGCGAGGTACTGCTCGGCGATCTGCACCCAGCAGGTGGCGCCCAGCGGGATCAGGTCGTCGTTGAAGTCGTAGCTGGCGTTGTGCAGCGTGCACGGGCCCTCGCCGTGGTGCACGTCGCGGTGCGCGCCGTCGCCGTTGCCGATGAAGGCATAGGCGCCGGGCTTGGCCTGCAGCATGAAGGCGAAGTCTTCCGAGGTCATGGCGGCTTCCTGCTTGAGCACGTTCTCGGGGCCGACGATGCCGCCCATCACGCGGCGCGCGAAGTCGGCCTCGGCCTCGGTGTTGATGGTGGGCGGGTAGTAGCGCTCGAAGCGGAACTCGCAGGTGGCGTCGTGCGCCGCGCAGATGTGGTCGCAGATCTGCTTCATGCGCGCCTCGATCATGTCGAGCACCTCGAGCGAGAAGGTGCGCACCGTGCCCGACAGCTCGCAGTTGTCGGGGATCACGTTGTTGGTTTCGCCGGCATGGATGGTGGTGACCGAGATCACGGCCGAGTCGGTCGGCTTCATCTTGCGCGTGAGGATGGTCTGGAAGGCCTGCACGATCTCGCAGGCGATCGGCACCGGGTCGATGCCGGTCTGCGGCAGCGCCGCATGGCCGCCCTTGCCCACCACGTTGACGTAGAACTTGTTGCCCGAGGCCATCACCGGGCCCGGGCTCACCGCGAACTGGCCGGCCTTCATGCCGGGCCAGTTGTGCATGCCGAACACGGCGTCCATCGGGAACTGCTCGAACAGCCCCTCCTTGATCATCTCGCGCGCGCCGCCGCCGCCCTCCTCGGCCGGCTGGAAGATCAGGTAGACGGTGCCGTCGAAGTTGCGGTGCTTCGCCAGATGCTGCGCCGCGGCAAGCAGCATCGCCGTGTGGCCGTCGTGGCCGCAGGCGTGCATCTTGCCGTGGTGCTTGCTCGCATGCGCGAAGGTGTTGAGCTCGGTGACCGGCAGCGCATCCATGTCGGCACGCAGGCCGACCGCGCGGTTGCTGGTGCCGTTCTTGACGATGCCCACCACGCCGGTCGTGCCGAGGCCGCGGTGGATCGGGATGCCCCATTCGGTGAGCTTGCCCGCGACCACGTCGGCGGTGCGGACTTCTTCGAAGCAGAGTTCGGGGTGGGCGTGGAGGTCACGTCGGACGGCGGCGATGCCGGCCGCCTGCGTGACGAGCGAATCGATGAGTTTCATGGCTTGCTCTCAAAACGCCAGTCTATCCACTAAGGCATTTCCGAGCACACCGGAAAACACCCGACCCAAGGGCTTCATGGGGTGTGGGTCCAGAAGCCGCGGTGCGGCGCGGCCGCCTCGTCCTCGAGCACCGGTCCGACGACCTCCACCTGCCGCTGGCCGCGCACGAAGACTTCGCGGCAGGGCAGCGAAAAGGTCGGGTTTTCCGGATGGTCGCCCGTGAGGCCGAGCAGTGCGTGCTCCGACAGCGCATAGACCACGCGGCCGATGTTCGTCCAGTAGATCGCGCCGGCGCACATGCAGCAGGGCTCGGCGCTGGTGTAGAGCGTGCAGCGCGCGAGTTGCTCGGGCGTGAGCAGCCGCGCCGCCTGCGCGGCCGCGACCAGCTCGGCATGCTGCGTGGGATCGCCCTCGGGCGGCATCGAGTTGTTGCCGGCGGTGACGACGACCTCGCCATGCTCGTTCGCCACCAGCGCGGCGAAGGGATGACGGCCGCGGGCCTTCGATTCCTCGGACAGCGCGATCGTCATGCGCAGCAGTTCGAGGTCGCGTGGGGACAGGGAGGGAGGTGTGTTCATGTGGGTGGAATTCATTGTGAAGGTCTGGGATCAGTGCGTCGCGGCCGCCGGCGCTTCCTGCTCGGCGGCACCGCGGTTGAGCAGCAGGTTCAGCAGCACCGCCGTGATCGCGGCCAGGAAGATGCCGCTCTCGAGCACAAGCTTGAGCGGCCCGGCGGCCTGCGCGAACAGCGCCGGGAACGACATCGGCAGCACGCCCACGCTGACCGACACCGCCACCACGATCGCATTGCGCGTGCCCTCGAAGCGCACGCGCGAGAGTTCCTGGATGCCCGCCACCGTGGTCATGCCGAACATCACGATCGCGCAGCCGCCGAGCACCGGCCGCGGCACCGAGGCGATCAGGGCACCGAGCTTGGGAAACAGGCCCATCAGCACCATGATCGCGCCGGCCGATGCCACCACGTAGCGGCTCTTGATGCCCGACAGCGCGATCAGCCCGGTGTTCTGTGTGAAGGCGTTGTACGGAAAGCTGTTGAAGACGCCGCCGATCATGGTCGACAGCCCGTCGGCGCGGAAGGCGTTGCCGAGCGTGGCCGGCGTCGCGGGGCGGCCGACGATCTGGCCGATGGCCAGGCAGTTGCCGGTGGTCTCGGCCATGATGACCATCATCGCGAGCGTCATGATCAGGATCGGTGCCAGCCCGAACGCAGGCAGGCCGAAGGCGAAGGGCGCGCTGAATTCGAACCATGCCGCGTGGCCCACCTGCGCGAAATCGGTGAGCCCGAAAACCGCAGCAATCGCCGTGCCCGCCACCAGCCCAAGCAGCACCGCGAGGTTGCCGACGAAGCCGCCGAAGCGCGCATAGATGCCCAGCGTGATGGCGACGGTGGCCAGGCCCAGCAGCAGGTTCGGCGCGCTGCCGAAGTCCGGCGCGTCGGGGTTGCCGCCGCCGAGCCAGATCGCGGCGGCCGGCATCAGCGAGATGCCGATCACGGTGATCAGGCTGCCGATCACCACCGGCGGGAAGAAACGCAGCAGCCGGCTGATGGCCGGTGCCAGCAGCACCGTGATCGCACCGCCCGCGATGACGGCGCCGAACACGTGCGGCAGGCCGTATTCCTTGCCGATCATGATCATCGGCGCCAGCGCGATGAACGAGCAGGCCTGCACCAGCGGCAGCCGCGCACCGAACTTCCAGAAGCCCAGGGTCTGGATCAGGGTGGCGATGCCCGAGGTCAGCAGGTTGGCGTTGATCAGGGTCACGACCTGCGCGGGCGTGAGGCCGAGCGCACCGCCCAGGATCAGCGGCACCGCCACCGCGCCCGCGTAGAGCACCAGCACGTGCTGCAGGCCGTAGCTGGCCATCTGCTGCGGGGGCAGCACTTCGTCCACGGGGTGGACGCCGGAAGAAAGGGTCATCGAAAAGTCTCCGCGTTGGTGTGGTGGGTCGGGTCGCGGCCGGATGATCGATTTCCTCCGTCATGGGTCAAAGTTAATATCGATCGTTTTTTTCGATGGAAGACGGACCGTGCGCTACTCGCTGGACCAGCTCGAGACCTTGGCCGCCGTGGCGCGCGCCGGCTCCTTTTCGGCGGCGGCACGCCAGCTCGGCAAGACGCAGTCGACCGTGAGCGCGGCCATCGGCAACCTCGAGGTCGACCTCGGCGTGGCGCTGTTCGACCGCGCGACCAAGATCCCCGCGCTGACCGAGGCCGGCCGCCGCCTGCTGCGCGAGGCCCACGGCGTGCTCGACCGCTGCCTCGCGCTCGAGGGCCATGCGCAAAGCCTCGCCGACGCGGTCGAGGCCAGCCTCACGCTGGCGATCGAGATTCCCTACAACGTGCTGATGCCGGTGTTCTCGGCCTTCGCCGAGCGCTTCCCGCATGTCGACCTCGAGGTGCGGCATCCGCTGCACGGCGACGTCAGCGTGCTGGTGCGCCAGGGCGAGGCGCAGCTGGGCATCGGCTTCGCGCAGCCCGGCTATGCGCGCGAGCTGGCGTTCGTGCAGATGGGCAAGCTGGTGATGGCGCACGTCGCGGCGCGCACGCATCCGCTCGCGGCCCTGCCCACGGTGAGCTTCGGCGAGCTGCACCGGCACCGCCGGCTCGCCTTCAGCGCGCACAGCGAGCGGCTGCCCACCACCGAGTACCTCGACGCCACGCGCTGCTGGCGCGCCGAGAGCTACCTCGCGCTGCTCGAGATGACGCGCTCGGGCCTGGGCTGGGCCACGCTGCCGCGCCTGCTGGTGCGGCGCGAACTGGCCGCCGGCGAGCTGGTCGAGCTGCAGCTCGAGGCCTACCCGCACACCGACTGGCTGCTGGGCGTCGACCTGCTGTGGAACAAGGCGCGTCCGCTGGGCCAGGCGGGCGGCTGGCTGCGCGACGAACTCGCGCGCCTCAAGGTGTCGGAGACCGACAGCGGCGGCCATCCGACCGCCTTCTGAACGACCTCAGCGGCCGATGCTCTTCAGGTACTCGGCGCGCGCGGCCAGCGCGGTGTCGGTGAAGTCGGTGAACACGCCGTCCACGCCGAGCTGGTAGTAGAGGCGGTACTCGTTCCTGCCGTCCTGGTCGTAGTCGGAGGCGAGGCGGCGCGACTCGTCGCGGAAGGTGAAGGGGTGCACGAACAGGCCGGCCTTGTGGGCGTCGGCGATCAGCGTGGTCGGCGCCATCGAGGTGGCGTCGGCATCGTTGACCTTGCCGTCCTTGTTGACGTCGACCGGCTTGCCGTCGGGGCCGATGGTGCCCTTGATGCTCACGATGTAGCGCTTCCACGGCCCGATGCCGTCGGCATAGGTCTTGATCTCGGCCAGGCCCGCGGGCGTGACCATGACGTCGAAGTTGCGCTTGTCGCCGGCCTTGGTCCATTCGTAGGGGCGGTCCACCGGCACGGCATAGGTCATGGCGCCGGTCTTGAGGTCGATGCCGTCGCCGTCGATCAGCTGGATGATCTTCGTGTTCAGGCCCTTGCTCTTCATGTACTTGAGGCTGCCGGGCTCGAAGGACTGCACGTAGATCGGCGCGGTCTTGCTGTTCCAGCCGGCCGCATCGATCGCGGAGATGACCTTGTCCTCCATCGGCATCCCGAGGTCGCGGAAGTAGGTCGGGTTCTTGGTCTCGGGATAGATCGCGATGGTGCGGCCGGTCTCCTTCGACTTGGCCTTCGCGAAATCGATGATCTCCTGGAAGGTCACGACCTTGAACTTGCCGTTGAACTCCTGCGGCCGCTCGGCGTCGGTCGAGATGCCGCCCAGGGTCTTGATCTCGGCCAGCGTGAAGTCGTTGCTGAACCAGCCGGTCTGGGTCTCGCCGTCGACCTTGATGGTCTTCTTGCGCGCGGCGAAGCGCGGGTGCTTCGCCACGTCGGTGCTGATCGCGAGGTTGGGATCGTGGCGCGCGATCAGCACGCCGTCCTTGGTCGACACCAGGTCCATCTCGATCACGTCGGCGCCCAGTTCGATGGCGCGCGCATAGGCCTCGAGCGTCTGCTCGGGCAGGTAGCCCGAGGCGCCGCGGTGCGCGATGACCAGCGGCGGTTTGCCGTCGAGCGTGAACAGCTTGCCCGGACCGCCGGAACCGGTGGTGCCGCAGGCGGCGAGGACCAGGGTGGCGGTGGCGAGGGCCGTGGCGTTGAAAACGATCCGAACAGTGCGCATGATCCTGTTTCTCCGTCCAAAAGGAAGGCGCAGGGTATCCGCTTCGTGTGACGACCTCGACCGCCGTGCACGCGCCGCGCCGAGTTCCGGGAGAATGTGTTGCATGTCCCACACGCTTTCCCCCCAAAGCCTCGCGCTGGCCCAGGCCCTGGTGCGCATGAACACCATCAGCGCCAACAGCAACCTCCAGCTGATCGACTTCGCGCAGGCCCATCTCGCCGCCCTCGGCGTGAAGAGCCGCATCACCTACAACGCCGAACGCACCAAGGCCAACCTGTTCGCCACGCTGGGCGAAGGCAAGCCGGCCGGCGTGATCGTCTCGGGCCACACCGACACGGTGCCCTGGGACGGCCAGGACTGGAGCGTCGACCCGCTCTCGGCCACGGTGCGCGACGGGCGCCTGTACGGCCGCGGCTCGGCCGACATGAAGAGCTTCATCGCGGTCGCGCTGGCCAATGCCGAGCGCTTCCTCGCGAGCGAGGCGCCCTTCGCGGTGCACTTCGCGTTCAGCTACGAGGAGGAGATCGGCTGCTTCGGCGTGAAGGAGCTGATCGCCGACATGCGCGACGCGGGCATCAAGCCGCTGGCCTGCATCGTGGGCGAACCCACGAGCATGGTGCCGGCCATCGCGCACAAGGGCGTGTACCGCTACAAGTGCTGCGTGCGTGGCAAGGAGGCGCACTCCTCGCTCACGCCGAAGTCGGTCAACGCCATCGAGATGGCCGCGCGCGTGATCGGCAAGGTGCGCGACATGGCCGAGGGCTTCGAGCGCGACGAGCCGCGCTACGAGGGCTTCGACGTGCCCTTCAGCACCGCCAGCGTGGGCCAGTTCCACGGCGGCATCGCCGACAACGTAGTGCCGCGCGACGCCGAGTTCCGCTACGAGTTCCGCGACCTGCCGACGGCCGACGCGAAGCGCATGCAGCAGGAGGTGCTGGCCTATGCGGGCTCGCTCGAGCCGGCGATGAAGAAGGTCGCGCCCGACGCCGGCTTCAGCTTCGACACCATCTGCGAGATCCCGAGCTTCCTCGGCAGCGCGAACGACGCGATCACCAAGCTGGCGCAGCGCCTGGCGGGCGAGGAGCGCACCACGCTGGTGGCCTTCGGCACCGAGGCAGGCCTGTTCAAGAACGCCGGCATCCCCACCGTGGTGTGCGGCCCCGGCAGCATCGAGCAGGCGCACCAGCCCGACGAGTACGTGAGCCTCGACCAGCTCGCGCGCTGCGAGCTGTTCATGCACCGCCTGGCGTCCTCGCCGGCCATCGGCTGAACAGGCTGCGTTGACGACCCCGGCCGCCGAGGGCGACGACGCGCTGCGGCGCATGAAGCGCGTGGCGCTGGGCCTGCTGTGCGCCGCCGCGGCGCTCTATGCGGTCGCCACGGTGCTGCACGACCGGCACCCGGTGTTCGGCTACCTCGCGGCCTTCGCCGAGGCCGCGATGGTCGGCGCCATCGCCGACTGGTTCGCGGTGGTGGCGCTGTTCCGCCATCCGCTGGGGCTGCCGATCCCGCACACCGCGATCATCCCGAGCAACAAGGACCGCATCGGCGCCAAGCTCGCGGGCTTCATCTGCAACAACTTCCTGAGCACCGCGCAGGTGCTCGCGAAGCTGCGCGAGTTCGACCCGGCCGGCCGCATGGCCAAATGGCTCGCGCGGCCGGCCAGCGGCGAGCGGCTCGGCGAATGGGGCGTGGCGGCCACGCGCTACGGACTCTCGGCCTTCGACGACGCGCGCGTGCGCGACTTCATCGGCAAGGCCGCCGCGGCCGGGCTCGAGAAGATCGACCTGTCGCAGCTCATGGGCCAGACGCTGGGCGCGCTGACAGCGGGCGGGCGCCACCAGGCGCTGCTCGACGGGGTGCTCGAACAGATCGCGGGCGTGCTCGACGGCGAGGAGGTGCAGGCGCACATCACGGAGGCGATCGCGCGCGAGATCAAGACGCTGCGCTTCGTGGGCCTCGACCAGGTGGCGGCGCGCCTGGCCACGCGCAAGATCGTGGCGGCCGTGGCCCACACCATCGCCGAGCTCGCGGCCGAGCCCGCGCATCCGATGCGGCGGCGCTTCGACCATTTCGTCGACGACTTCATCGTGCGGCTGCAGCACGACCCCGAGTTCCATGCGCGCGGCGAACGCATCCGCGCCGAGCTGATCGCGCATCCGGCGCTAGGCGACTACCTGCACGGGCTGTGGGGCGAGCTGCTGGCCTGGCTGCACGAGGACCTCGGCCGCGGCGATTCGACGATCCGCCGGCGCATCGCGTCGATGGCGGCCGCGCTCGGCCAGCGACTGCAGGGCGACGAGGCGATCCGGCGCTGGATCAACGAGCAGATCGAGGCCGCGGCGCCGCTCGCGATCGAGCGCTACCGCGAGGACATCCGGCGCTACATCGTGGAGCGCGTGGCGCAGTGGAACACCGAGGAGATGACGGCCGAGCTCGAGCGCAACATCGGGCGCGACCTGCAGTTCATCCGCGTCAACGGCACGCTGGTGGGCGGGCTCGTGGGGCTGCTCATCCACGCGGCGACGCAGCTGCTGCGCGCCTGAGCGGCAAGCTTCAGCCGGCGCGTTGCTGCGCGATCACCAGCAGCCCGTCCATGATCAGGCTCTCGACCAGCTCGAAGTGGCCGTTCATCACGGGCGCCATCTTCCAGCCCGCGCCGCCTGTCATGTAGCAGGCCGGCTCGGCGCCGCAGTGCGAGCGCACGTGCTGCACCATGCGCTCGACCGCGCCGGCGATGGCGTAGGTGCCGCCGCTGGTCAGCGCGTCGCTGGTGTTGGTGGGGAATTCGCGCACCTCGCCGGTGGGCACGTGCAGGCCCGCGGTGCCCGACTCGAGCGCGCGCAGCATGATGCCGTGGCCCGGCAGGATCAGGCCGCCGAGGAACTTGCCGTCGGCATCGACGGCCTCGACCGTGACCGCGGTACCGATCAGCACCACCACCATCGGGCGCGGCGCGCCTTCGCGCAGCATGCGGTGACGCGCGCCGATCATCGCGACCCAGCGGTCGGCACCGAGGCGCGTGGGATGGTCGTAGCCGTTGACGATGCCGGCCTCGGCAAGGCTGGGAATGACCCAGCGCGGCGGACAGTCGAAGCGCTCGACCACCTGCTCCTCGGCGCGGCGGCGCAGCGCATCGCCGGCGACGACGCAGCCGAGCATGCTGGAAGGCGATGGAAGATCGGCCCAGGGGCCGTCGGCGAGCCGCTCGATGTGATCGAGGAACTCGGCACCCTGCGCCAGCAGGGCGGCGCCGGGGCGAGCCGCATCGTAGAGCGCCCACTTGAGGCGCGTGTTGCCGATGTCGATCGCGAGAAAAGGAGCGGTGGCTGCGGACATGCGCGGCATTATTGCGACTTTGTGACTATTCCTGCTGTCGCGGTGTTGTCGGTCGCGGTCGGGGACTACGCGGCGGCACCCCGGCGCGCCGCTACATTCGCGAATTCCATCGACCACCGACCAAGGAGAGAACCATGGGATTGTTGAGTTTCATCAAGGAAGCGGGCGAGAAGCTGTTCGGCGGCTCGTCGGCCCAGGCGGCCGAACCCGATGCCAACGACAAGGCCGCGGCCGCCATCAAGACCTACATCGAGACGCAGAACCTCGGCCTCACGAACCTCGCCGTGACCTATGTCGCGAGCACCGGCATCGTGACGCTCGCGGGCAACGCGCCCTCGCAGGAAGCCAGCGAGAAAGCCTCGCTCGCGGCCGGCAACGTGGCCAACGTGACGAGCGTGGAGAACAACCTGGTCGCGCCCGCGGCACCGCCCGCGCAGTACCACGACGTGGTCAAGGGCGACACGCTGTCGGCCATCTCCAAGAAGTACTACGGCGACGCCAACAAGTACAACGCGATCTTCGAGGCGAACAAGCCGATGCTGTCGCATCCGGACAAGATCTATCCGGGGCAGAAGCTGCGGATTCCTCCGTTGAACTGATCTTTCGCGACTCGTACAGGAAAAGGCCCGCGGCTTGCCCGCGGGCCTTTTTCTTTGAACTCGGCGACTTGCCGAATGTCGCCTCAATAGCAACAATCGTCGCCCAATGAGCAACGATTCTTCCTTGATGGACCTGCTGTTCCCCGCCGCGCGGCAGCGCGTGCTGGCGGTGCTGCTGCTGCAGCCGCAGTCCGCATTCCATCTGCGCGAGCTGGCGCGCCTGACCGACAGCCATGCGGGCACGCTCGCGCGCGAGGTGGACAAGCTGGCGCGCACCGGCCTGCTCAAGCGCAGCGAACAAGGCAACCAGGTGCGCTACAACGCCGACACCCGCCATCCCCTGTTCGAGGACCTCGCGGCGATGTTTCGCAAGACACATGGCGTGGTGCCTGCCGTGCGCGAAGCGCTGGCACCGCTGGATGCGCAGATCCGGTTCGCGCTGGTGTTCGGCTCGATCGCACGCGGCACGCCGTCGCCCGGCAGCGACGTGGATCTGCTCGTGCTGGGCGGCGTCGACTTCATGACGCTCGCGCAGGCGGTGTTTCCCCTGCACGCGACGCTGGGCCGCGAAGTGAACACGGTGCTCTACACAACCGAGGAATTTGCACGGCGCGCACGCGCCGGCGATGCCTTCGCACGCGACATACTGGCCAAACCCAAACTGCTCGTGAAGGGAGGAGCGGATGAGCTTGCAGAACTTGCAGGCGATCGGACGGCTGCAGGTCCACCAGCCTGACGCCGCGGGCATCGCCAAGCTGCTTCAGGCGGCACGTCGCAACCTGGCCGACGCGCATGTCGCACAGGTCAGCACCGACAACCGCTTCGATGCGGCCTACAAGTGCATCATGCAGTGCGCGATGCTGGGCCTGTGGGCCAACGGCTACCGCACGGCCACCAGCCAACCGGGCCATCACCAGACGGCCATCCAGAGCCTGGGGCTGACGATCGGCGTGGCGCAACCGGACATCATCGTGCTCGATGCGCTGCGCCGGCAACGCAACGTGAGCGACTACGAGGGCGACCCGATCTCCAATGCCGCGCTCCAGGCCTGCATCGACCAGGCCGCGCAATTGCTGGCTGGTGCCGAGGGTTGGCTGCGCGCCCATCGGCCCGATCTGCTGTCCCCTTAGCAGCTCAGTTCTGCTTCCAGGGCAGCCCCCGCTTGCGCCACCCACCGACCTGCCCCCGGTGCCCGCTCTCATCCGGATTCCCCTCGAACCCCTCGAGGATGTTGTAAGCCTCCACCCCCAGCTCCGTCGCCCGCTTCGCCGCCGCGATCGAACGCACACCGCTGCGGCACAACAGCACCACCTTCTTCCCACCCTCGCCAGCCGCGCGCACGCCCTCGTCGAAGTTGGGGTTCAACGCCATTCCCGGCCACTGCTTCCACGCCAGCGGCACCGCGCCCGGCACGAAGCCGACCCACTCGCGCTCGGCATCGGTGCGCACGTCGACCAGCACGGCCTCGCCGCTGGCCATCCATTGCGCCGCCTGCTCGGGCGTCACGTCGCCGGCATAGCCTTTTTCACCCACGGGTTCGGTCATCTTCTGCATTCCTTCCAATTCGATCGATGGCAAGAGGGTTCCCACGAAGCGGCGGCCATCTTTACCGGTTGCCGGTGGCCGTCGGATGGTGAAATTTTTCACCGGTTAGTGAAAACCCTGTTTGTCGTGTTTTGCTTGCGCGCCAAAGATGGCGGCTTGGCCTGTCAACCATAACTCCAAGAGGCGGCCTGGGATTTCCCCAGTCAGACCTATGGAGAGAGACAACATGACAGACAGCAAATCGACCCGCCGTCGCAGCCTGCTCAAGGGCGCCGCGGTGGCCGCAGGCGCCATGTCGGCGCCGATGGTCGCCATGGCCCAGACCACCACCCTGCGCTTCCAGAGCACCTGGCCGGCCAAGGACATCTTCCACGAGTACGCGCAGGACTACGCCAAGAAGGTCAACGACATGGCCGGCAGCCGCCTCAAGATCGAGGTGCTGCCCGCGGGCTCGGTGGTGCCGGCCTTCCAGCTGCTCGACGCCGTCGCCAAGGGCACGCTCGACGGCGGCCACGGCGTGGTCGCCTACTGGTACGGCAAGAACTCCGCGCTCGCGCTCTGGGGTTCGGGCCCGGGCTACGGCATGGACGCCAACATGATCCTGGCCTGGCACACCTACGGCGGCGGCAAGGCGCTGATGGAGGAGATCTACAAGAGCCTCAACCTCGACGTCGCCTCGTACCTCTACGGTCCGATGCCGACGCAGCCGCTGGGCTGGTTCAAGAAGCCGGTGTCCAAGGCCGAGGACATGAAGGGCCTGAAGTTCCGCACCGTGGGCCTCGCGGTCGACGTGTTCACCGACATGGGCGCGGCCGTGAACCCGCTGCCCGGCGGCGAGATCGTGCCCGCGCTCGACCGCGGCCTGATCGACGCGGCCGAGTTCAACAACGCCTCGAGCGACCGCGTGCTGGGCTTCCCCGACGTGGCCAAGAACTGCATGCTGCAGAGCTTCCACCAGTGCGGCGAGCAGTTCGAGGTGCTGTGGAACGGCCCCAAGCTGCGCGCGCTGCCGCCCGAGCTCAAGGCCGTGATCGAGTACGCGACCCAGGCCGCGAGCGCCGACATGAGCTGGAAGGCGATCGACCGCAACTCCAAGGACTACGAGGAGCTCAAGAAGAGCGGCATCAAGTTCTACAAGACGCCCGACACGGTGCTGCGCGCGCAGCTCGCCTCGTGGGACAAGACCATCGCGAAGAAGTCGGCCGAGAACCCGCTGTTCAAGAAGGTGCTCGATTCGCAGCGCGCCTTCGCCGAGCGCGCGGGCCAGTGGCAGAACGACTACTCGGTCGATTTCAAGATGGCCTACAACCACTACTTCGGACGGCAGGCCAAAAAGACCTGAACGGGTCTTCCGGCCAGAGAAAGAACGCGAGGGCACCCCGAGGCGGGTGCCCTCTTCTCATTCCCGATTTCGCCTGACGCTGGCCGCGCACGACGCGCGCAGCGCCCGGCGAGGAGTTTCGTCCCGATGCAATCCTTCCTGTTGGCGGTCGACCGGTTCTCGACGTGGATCGGCAAGACTTTCGCCTGGTGTGCCCTGCTGCTCACGCTGCTGATCAGCTGGGAGGTGTTCTCGCGCTACGTGCTCAACCGCCCGCATGCCTGGGTGCTCGACGCGCAGATCATGCTCTACGGCGCCATGTTCATGACCGCCGGGGCCTACACGCTCTCGAAGAACGGCCACGTGCGCGGCGACGTGCTCTACGGCTTCTTCATGCCGCGCACGCAGGCGCTGGTCGACCTGGTGCTCTACATCGTCTTCTTCCTGCCCGGCATCGTCGCGCTGACCTGGGCCGGCTGGATCTACGCGAGCGAGGCGCTCGCGATCCGCGAGCAGACCTTCTCGGCCGAGCCGCTGCCGCTGTACCCGTTCAAGTTCATCATCCCGCTCGCGGGCTTCACCCTGCTGCTGCAGGGCCTCGTCGAGATCATCCGCTGCGTGCAGTGCATCCGCGACGGCGCCTGGCCCTCGCGCGAGCAGGACGTCGAGGAGGTCGACGTCGAGAAGCTCAAGGAGATGGTGCACGTGAAGGACGCCGACATCGCCGCGCTCGACCGCGTGGTGGTCGCCAACGAGGCACGGGAGGGCGCGCGATGAAGATCCGCCGCGAACTCTGGTTCGGCCTCACCTTCATGGCGCTGGTCGTGATCGCCGGCGCCACCATGCTGCTGCGCGCCGAGACCATCACCAACGGCCACCTGGGCCTGCTGATGCTGTCGCTCGTGGTGGTGGCGATCATGCTGGGCTTTCCCACCGCCTTCACGCTGATGGGCATGGGCATGCTCTTCACCTTCCTGGCCTACGAGCGCGACTGGCACCGCACGCTCGACCTGATGGTGCAGTCGGCCTACAAGACCATGGCCAACGACGTGCTGATCGCCGTGCCGCTGTTCGTCTTCATGGGCTACCTGGTCGAGCGCGCCAACCTGATCGAGTCGCTGTTCAAGAGCCTGCACCTCGCGCTCGCGCGGCTGCCGGGCGCGCTCGCGGTGGCCACGCTCGTGACCTGCACCATCTTCGCGACCGCCACCGGCATCGTCGGCGCGGTGGTCACGCTGATGGGCCTCTTGGCGCTGCCCGCGATGCTGCGCGGCGGCTACAGCGTGCCGCTGGCCGCGGGCGCGATCACGGCGGGCGGCTGCCTCGGCATCCTGATCCCGCCCTCGGTGCTGCTGATCGTCTACGGCGCCACCGCCGGCGTGTCGGTGGTGCAGCTCTACGCGGGCGCCTTCTTCCCGGGCCTGATGCTGGCCGGCCTCTACGTGGTCTACGTGATCCTGATCGCCAAGCTCAAGCCGCAGTGGGCACCGCCGCTGTCGGCCGCCGAGCGCGTGGTGCCGCTGCCGCCGCTGACGCAGCGGATCGCAACCAGTCCGTCGGCGCATGCGCTGCTGGGCCTGCTCAAGGGCCGGCGCAATGCCGAGGTGCCGCTCTCGCACGTGCTCAGGCAGCTCGGCATCGTGGCGCTGCCCGCCGTCATCTACGCGCTGCTGGCGCTGGGCAGCTACCAGGCCGTGACCACGGTCGAGGCCGAGGCGCGCTACGACATCGAGGAGATCGGTGCGTCGCGCGGCAGCAGCAGCGGCGGCAGTTCGGGCGGGTTGCAGGAACCGCCGGCCGAAGGTGGCCTGCAGGAGCCACCGAGCGAAGGCGGGCTGCAGGAACCGCCGAGCGAGGAGCCCGCGGCCGGCGCCGTCGCCGAACCGCCGGGCGCCGAAGCACCGCCGGCGGCGCCCGCGCCCGCCGTCGCGGAGACCGCGCAGACCGCGCCGGCCGGCGCCAGCACCCGGCCGCCGCCCACCTGGTGGGTCGCGACCTTCTCGGTGCTCGGCGCGATCACGGCGCTGTTCTACCTGTTCCTGAGCTTCGCGCGGCTCGAGATCTTCAAGATGCTGCTGGCCTCCTTCTTCCCGCTGGTGCTGCTGATCCTCTCGGTGCTGGGCTCGATCGTGCTGGGCCTGGCCACGCCCACCGAGGCCGCGGCCATGGGCGCGCTCGGCGGCATGCTGCTGGCGGCGGCCTACCGGCGGCTCAACCTCGCGGTGCTCAAGGAGTCGGTGTTCCTCACCGCCAAGACCTCGGCGATGGTGTGCTGGCTGTTCGTGGGTTCGGCCATCTTCTCGGCCGCCTTCGCGCTGCTCGGCGGCCAGGCGCTGGTCGAGGAATGGGTGCTGAGCATGAACCTCACGAAGGTGCAGTTCCTGCTGCTGAGCCAGGTGATCATCTTCCTGCTCGGCTGGCCGCTCGAGTGGACCGAGATCATCGTGATCTTCATGCCGATCTTCATCCCGCTGCTCGACAACTTCGGCGTCGATCCGCTGTTCTTCGGCCTGCTGGTGGCGCTGAACCTGCAGACCGCCTTCCTGTCGCCGCCGGTGGCGATGGCGGCCTTCTACCTCAAGGGCGTGAGCCCGCCGCATGTGACGCTGAACCAGATCTTCCTCGGCATGCTGCCCTTCATGGGCATCCAGATCTTCGCGATCTTCCTGCTCTACATGTGGCCGCAGATCGGCCTGTGGCTGCCGCAGCTGCTCTACAAGTAGCGAGAACGACGGCGGAGGGGAAACGCATGGCGGCGGCCGACCACCGACCGCCGCCATGCGCGCGGTCTCACTCGCCTTCGATCTTGGCCGCCTCGACCACCTTGCCCCAGCGCAGGGACTCGGCCTTGCTGTAGTCGGCGAGCTTCTGCGGGCTCATGTAGTCGGCCGTGGCGCCGAGCTCGGCGGCCTTCTGCTGGAAGGCCGGCGTGGCCACCACCTTGGCGATCTCGGCGCTGAGCTTGTCGATCACGGGCTGCGGCGTCTTGGCGGGCGCGAACACGGCGAACCACGAGGTCGCGTCGAGGTTCGGCAGCCCGACCTCGGCCGCCGTCGGCACGTTCGGCAGCGAGGCCACGCGCGCCTTGCCGGTGACGGCCACCGCGCGCAGCTTGCCCGACTGGATGAAGGGCATGAACGGCGGCGGCGTGCCGAAGGTCATGTCGACCTGCGCGCCCAGCAGGTCCTGCAGCGCCGGGCCGGTGCCCTTGTAGGGGATGTGCGTGAGCTGGATGCCGGCCTGCTGCTCGAGCATGGCGCCGGTCACGTGCTGCAGCGAACCCGGGCCCGAGGAGGCATAGGTCAGCTTGCCCGGGTTGGCCTTGGCATAGGCGATCAGCTCGGCCATGGTCTTCACCGGCAGGCCCTCGCGCACCACCACCACCTGCGGCGCGCTCAGCACGTTGGCCACGGCGCGGAAGTCCTCGCTCACCCACTGCGCCTTCTGCTTCGTGACGTGGGGCGAGATCACGTGGTAGCCCGAGTACTGCATCAGCAGCGTGTGGCCATCGGCCTCGGCGCGCTTGACCGCCACCGCCGCGATCACGCCGCTGGCGCCGCCGCGGTTGTCGACCACCACCGGCTGGCCCAATGCCTTGCCCAGCGGGTCGGCGAGCATGCGTCCGGCGATGTCGGTGGTGCCGCCGGCGGCCGTGGGCACCAGCATCGTGATCGGCTTGGAGGGATAGGTCTGGGCCAGGGCCGGGCTGGCGAGCAGCGCGGCCGCGGCCAGCGCGGCGATGAAGCGGAGGGGTTGCATGCGAATGTCTCCTGGTCTTGTGGGATGAAAGGGAAGCGAAGCGGTCTCAGTGCGCGCGCGCGGCCTCGCGCGCCAGCGCGCGTTCGCGCGTGGCCTCGAAGTCCGCGGGCGGCGCATGCAGGTCGAGCCGGCGGCCGGCCTTGACGATCTGGCTCGGGATGTCGTGGCCGATCAGCGCCGGCAGCCGGCGCGCGGCATCGATCACGCGCGCGAGGTCGACGCCGGTGTCCCAGCCCGAGAGCTCGAGCGCATGCACGATCTCTTCGCTGCAGACGTTGCCGGTGGCGCCCGGCGCATAGGGACAGCCGCCGATGCCGCCGATCGAGGCATCGAAGCGGCGCGCGCCGGCGTCGATGCCGGCCAGCACGTTGGCCAGGCCCATGCCGCGCGTGTTGTGGAAGTGCAGCGTGAGCTCGGTGCCGGGCCAGCGCTGCAGGAAGGCGCGCGCGAGCCCGTGCACCTGGCCGGGCCAGGCCATGCCCGTGGTGTCGCACAGCGTGACGCCGCCGGCGCCGAGTTCCTCGACGAAGCGCTCGCACCAACCGAGCACGCCGGCCTCGGGCACGTCGCCCTCGATCGGGCAGCCGAAGCTGCACGACAGCGAGACGTTGACCGCCACGCCGGCCTGGCGCGCGAGCGCCGCCACCTCGGCCAGCGCGCGGAACGACTGCTCGCGCATCATGCGCAGGTTGGCGAGGTTGTGGCTCTCGCTGGCCGACATCACGAGGTTCATCTCGTCCACGCGCGCATCGATGGCGCGCTCGGCGCCGCGCACGTTGGGCACCAGCGCGGTGTAGGCCACGCCGTCCACGCGCTCGATCTCGCGCAGCACCACCTCGGCGTCGCGCAGCGCGGGAATGGCCTGCGGCGAGACGAAGGCCGAGACCTCGATCTTCGCCATGCCGGCGCGCGAGAGCGCGTTGCACAGCGCGATCTTGTCCTCGGTCGGCACGAAGGCCGCCTCGACCTGCAGGCCGTCGCGCAGGCCCACCTCGCACATCCGCACGCGGCGATCGCCGTCGAATGTTCTTCCGTTCCAGACCGCGTCGTTCATGCAACCACCTTCCTGCCGCGCAAGGCGGCGATGTCTTCCGATGTGAATCCGATCTCGCCGAGCACCGCGTCGGTGTCGTCGCCCAGCCGCGGCGCCGAGGAGCGCACCGTGCCCGGCGTGCCCATGAGCTTGGGCACCACGCCGGGCACCTCGATCTCGTGGCCGTCGCGCGTGGACTGGCGCAGCAGCATCTCGCGCGCGCGGTAGTGCGGGTCCTCGGCGATGTCCTTCGCGGTGTAGACCTTGCCCGCGGGCACGCGCGCCGCGCCGAGGACTTCTAGCACCGTCGCCACCGATTGCGGCAGCGTCCAGGCCTCGATCGCCTGGTCGATCTCGGCCACGCGCGCCACGCGGCCCGCGTTGTTCGCGAGCGCGGGATCGGCGCCGAGGTCGTCGCGGCCGATGCTCTGCATGAGCCGGCGGAAGATGCTGTCGCCGTTGCCCGCGATCAGCACGTAGCCGTCGGCGCAGCGGTAGGCGTTCGAGGGCGCGATGCCCGGCAGCGCGCTGCCCGCGGCCTCGCGCACCGCGCCGAAGGCGCTGTACTCGGGCACCAGGCTCTCCATCACGTTGAACACCGCCTCGTTGAGCGCCACGTCGATGACCTGGCCCTGGCCGCCGTTGACCTTGCGGTGGTAGAGCGCGGTCAGCACGCCGATGGTGCCGTGCAGCGCGGCCAGCGTGTCGCCGATCGAGATGCCGCAGCGCACCGGCACCCGGCCCGGCTCGCCCGTGAGGTGGCGCAGCCCGCCCATCGCCTCGCCGATGGCGCCGAAGCCCGGCAGGTCGCGGTAGGGGCCGGTCTGGCCATAGCCCGAGATGCGCAGCATCACCAGGCCCGGGTTGCGCTCGCGCAGCACCTCGTAGCCCATGCCCCAGCCCTCGAGCGTGCCGGGGCGGAAGTTCTCGATCAGCACGTCGGCCTCGGCGATCAGCCGGCGCGCGATCTGCTGGCCCTCCTCGCTGCGCAGGTCGAGCGCCAGCGAGCGCTTGTTGCGCGACTGCACCTGCCACCAGACCGAGGTGCCGTCCTGCAGCAGGCGCCAGTTGCGCAGCGGGTCGCCGCTGCCGGGCGGCTCGATCTTGATCACGTCGGCGCCGAATTCGCCGAGCGTCTTGCCGGCGAAGGGGCCGGCGATCAGCTGGCCCATCTCGATGACGCGCAGGCCTTGCAGCGCGCCGGGACTCAGGGGAAGGTTCATGGCTTGGGGGCTTTCTCGGCGAAGGCGATGCCGGACGCATGCAGCGCGCCGCTCGCGGGGGAACGTGGCGCGGCCGACGGGCGCGGCTCGCGCCGGCGCAGCGATTCGGGCAGCGCGAAGGCCAGCAGCGCCGCGCACAGCAGCGCCAGCGCGCCGATGACGTAGAGCGCGGGCGTGGTGCTGCCGCTCAGGTCCTTGATGCGGCCCACCATCACCGGGCTCACGATGCCGCCCAGTTGGCCCAGCGTGTTGATCAGCGCGATGCCGCCGGCCGCGGCCGCGCCGCTCACCAGCTTGGGCGGCAGCGCCCAGAAGGCCGGGATCGAGGCGATCACGCCCGCGCCCATCACGGCCAGCGCGAGCACCAGCAGGTCGGTGTGGTGGTCGAACAGGCCGGCCGCGAAGAAGCCGATGGCCGCGAGCAGCAGCAGCGCGATCACGAAGCGGCGGCGCTCGCCGCTGCGGTCCGACAGCCGCCCGACCACCACCATCGCGATCGCGCCGCACAGGTAGGGCACGGCCGTCAGCAGGCCGATCGCCGTGGGATCGGTGCTGCCCGAGGCGCGGATCAGGTGCGGGGCCCAGAAGTTGAGGCCATAGGACGCGACCTGGATCAGGAAGTAGATCAGCCCGAGCATGAGGAAGCCCGGCGTCTTCAGCGCATCGAGCAGCGAGCCGTGGGCGCCGGCCGCGCCGCCCTGCTCGGCGATGCGCAGCGACAGCCGCGTACGCTCGTCGGGCGTGAGCCAGTGCGCGTCGGCGATGCGGTCGTCGAGCCGCACGAACACCAGCAGGCCGAGCGCGATGCACGGCAGCCCGCCGACCAGGAACAGCCAGTGCCAGCCGGCCATGCCGAGCAGGCCGTCGAAGTGCGCGAGCACCAGGCCCGCGGCCGGCGCGCCGAACAGGCCGGCGAAGGCCGAGGCCAGGAACAGCATCGAGGTGATGCGGCCGCGGTGCGCGGCGGGGAACCACAGCGTGAGGTAGAACAGCACGCCGGGCGCGAAGCCCGCTTCCATCGCGCCGATCACGAAGCGCAGCGCATAGAACTGCCACTCGGTCTGCACGAACATCATGAGCGCGGTGGCCACGCCCCACGAGACCATGATGCGCGCGATCCAGCGCCGCGCGCCGACCTTGTAGAGCATCAGGTTGCTCGGCACCTCGAACAGCACGTAGCCGACCACGAACAGCCCGGCGCCGAAGCCGTAGGCGGTGTCGCTCAGGCCCAGGTCGCTCTGCAGCGCGAACTTGGCGAAGCTGATGTTGATGCGGTCGAAGAAGGCGAAGAGATAGCACACCATGATGAGCGGCATGATTCGCCACGCGACCTTGCGCACGATGGCGCCGTCGTCGTCGAGGAGGGAAGTGGGGGTAGCCATGGGAGCCTTTGTCTGCGCGGCTCGCCAGCACGACACCGCATTCGTTGCCCGGATTCTGGGCAGCGCGGCCGCGCGGGAGAACGACAAAGGCGCGTACGCAGCTTTCGCGGAACGCGAAAGCGCCCGAGGGTTAACCCTGGCAGAGGTGGTCGATCAGGGTGCGCACGTGGCGCGGCACCACGCCGGCGTCGCGCAGGCCGATCAGCAGCCGGCGCTCGGCCCAGGCGTCGTCGAGCGCGATCTCGCGCAGGCCCATCGAGCGCAGGTGCGGCTGGATCGCCGCGTGCGGCAGCACGGCCACGCCCATGCCGGCCGCCACCATCTGGCACACGGCGTCGAAGCTGCGCACCTGGATGCGCAGCCGCAGCCGCCGGCCCAGCGCCTCGGCCGCGGCCTGCAGCCGCTGCGCGAGCGAGGTCTCGGCCGGCAGGCTCACGAAGTCGTACTCGGTCGCCTCCTCGAGCCGCACGCTGCGCCGGCGCGCCAGCGGATGGCCGCGCGGCACCACCATCACCAGCCGGTCGATGCGGTAGTTGACGAGGTGCAGCCCGAGGCTCGGCGTGCCTTCCGCGAAGATGCCCGCGTCGGCGCGGCCGTCGAGCACCGCGAGCACGATCTCGCTGCTGTTGCGTTCCTCGAGCTCGATGCGGATGCCGGGATTGGCGGCCACGAAGCCCGACAGCCCGCGCGGCAGGAACTGCGTGACGGCCGAGGTGTTGACCCACAGCCGTACCACGCCGAGCACGCCCGAGGCGTAGTCGGACAGGTCGGCCGCGAGCTGGTCGACGTCGTCGAGGATGCGCTGCGCATGGCGGTGCAGCGCATCGCCCGCGACCGTGAGCGTGACGCCGCGCGAATGGCGCTCGAGCAGCGGCGTGCCCACGGCCGCCTCGAGGTCGGAGATGCGCTTGCTGGCCGCGCCCACCGCGAGGTGCGCGAGCTCGGCGCCCTTGCTGATGCTGCCGGTGCGCACCACCAGGTTGAACAGCGACAGCGAGACCAGGTCGAGGCGGTGCAGGTTCATGGCGTTGGCCCCTGCCTCAGCGGCGGCGCTCGACGTAGGGCCGCGCCTGCAGCAGCACGATGCGCTCGCCCACCGTGGCCCATTCGATGTCCTGGTCGACGCCGCCGAAGCCGCGCTTGACCGCCGCGCCGACGTTCGCGAGCCGCACCACGAGTTCGTCGGTCAACACGCTGCGGCCGGCCTCCAGCGGCACCTCCTTCACGCCGCCGTCCTTGTCGAGCTGCAGCGCGCTGTCCTCGGCCGAGCGGCTCAGCACCTGGATCGCCTTCGACCAGCTCGAGTACATGAGCTGCTCGGCCACGCGCCGCCCTTCGACCACGCGGATACCGATGCCGCGCTTGGCCGAGATGTAGGTGACGTGCGGATGGCCCGCGTCGAAGGGGTCGCGCGTGATCATCACGCCCGCGCTGGTGGCGTCGATCGCGGTCTGCACGAACACGCCCATCAGCACCGATTCGGCACCGAAGCCCGCCGCGCCGCGCGCCTCCCAGGCCTCGGCATTGAAGACCGAGGCCCAGACCTTCTTCACCGCGAGCTCGAGCGCGTCGCCGCTCTTCACGTTGGGCACGGTGGTGTAGAGGCCGGCGCCGCTGAAGCCCGGCAGGTCCTCGGAGTTGGACGAGCTGCGCACGAACACGCCGCCGCCGCCGAGCTGCGACTGCCAGGCCGCGCGCCACGCGGCCGCGGTGGCGGGATCGACCGGCCACTGCACGATCTCGGCGCGCAGCGCCTCGAGCGCGCGCTGGCGCACCAGCGGGTCGGCCGCGAAGCCCGGCGCCTGCTGCATGCGCGCGATGCGCTCGGCCAGGCCGTTGGCGCGCATGAAGCGGTCGTAGTGCGCGAACGGAATGCAGTAGCCGTCGGGCACGCTGGTCGACGGTATGCGCGCGGCCTGCAGCGCGCCGAGGTTGGCCGCCTTCACGCCGCACTGCGCGCTGTTGCGAGCGCGCAGCGAAGCCAGCGGCAGCAGCCGCGCTTCGCGCAGGTCGGGCCGCACGGCCGCGGCGCCACCCGGCGCGGCGCTGCCGCGGCCCATGGCGGCCGTGCGCGCGGCGCGCGTGGGCAGCGCCGCGATCTCCTCGGGCGTGAGCGGGCGCACCTGGTAGCCCGAGGCCGCGACCTTGAGCGCCACCCACTGGCCCGCATGCGCGCGCAGCGCCTCGGCCGCGTCGCGCACGTAGGCGTTGGGAATGCCCCAGCCCTTGGCCAGCAGGTTGACGTGCGACAGCGCCGTGGACGGCCGCTCGGTCAGCACGCCCGCCACCGGCGGCAGCGCGATCGGCACCTGGCGCAGCACCGCGATGTCCTCGGGCAGCAGCGCGTTGACCGCGCCTTCGTCCTCGACGATGCGCACCCGGCCGCTGGCCGTGCCGAGGTTCATCGGCAGGTAGGGCTGCTCGCGGATCAGCGCCTCCTGCGTCACGAAGTCGATGCCGGCCTCCCGCGCCACGCGCTCGTGCAGCGTCGAGTTGGTCTTGAACTTCACGGGCGCGAAGAAGCTGGCCTTCACCGCGCGGTCGGCCTCGCGCAGCAGCGGCGCGGTGAGGCGGTCGCCTTCCCAGAATTCGTAGCCGAAGCCCGCGACGTTCTGCTGCCAGCTCAGCGTGCCGAACAGGAAGCGGCGGTCGGGCACGAGGTAGTTGCGATCGATCTCGCGCTTGCCCGCGTGGGGCGCCAGGCCGGTGTCGCGCACGAAACGCACATGGAGCTGCCAGCGCGGCGTGTCGAGGTAGTACACGCGCGGCGCCGGCTTCGCGCGCCGGTCGATCACGAACAGCACATGCGGCAGCGCCATCGGCGTGCCGGCGTCGTAGGTGCGCGCGAGCGCGTCGAAGTCGGCGCGGCTGGCGAGCGCGGGCAGCGACGAGGCGCCGCCGGCGGGACGCACGGGCGAGGCCGGTTCCTCCACGCGCTTTTGCGCGTCATAGAACGAGGGCTTGCGCGCGAGCTGCGCATCGGCGGGCAGGGGCACGAGAACGGACAGGCACGACACGAACAGCGCGAGCCGGCGCGCAACCGCGCCGCGTGGAAGGTGCCTGGGGTCGTTCTTCATGCGCTTGTCTCTGTCCTTCGTTGCCGACGAGCGCGGATTCTCGCTCCACCGCCGCCACCGGCGCGCGCGGGCCCCAAGCCCCGTGCCCGGCAGCGGTCATCGGCGAGGGCTACAGTGCGCTCGCAAAGGAGAGCCTTGTTCCATGTCCACCCCCTACGACTTCGATCTCTTCGTCATCGGCGGCGGCAGCGGCGGCGTGCGCGCCGCGCGCATGGCCGCGCAGACCGGTGCCCGCGTCGGCCTGGCCGAGGCCGCCGAGCTCGGCGGCACCTGCGTCAACGTCGGCTGCATCCCCAAGAAGCTCTACAGCTACGCGGCCGGCTATGCCGAATCCTTCGAGGAAGCGGCGGGCTACGGCTGGCAACTGCCCGGCGAGCCGGTGTTCGACTGGCCGCACCTGAAGTCGCAGCGCGCAAAAGAGATCTCGCGGCTCAACGGCATCTACGCCTCGCTGCTCAAGAACTCGGGCGTCACGCTGGTCACGGGCTGGGCCCAGCTCGCCGATGCCCACACGGTGGAGGTCGACGGCAAGCGCTACACCGCGCGCCACCTGCTGGTGGCCACCGGCGGCACGCCCTTCGTGCCCGACATCCCGGGCCGCGAGCACATCGTGACCTCCGATGCGATGTTCGACCTCGACCCGTTCCCGCGCCGCCTGCTGGTGGTGGGCGGCGGCTACATCGCCTGCGAGTTCGCCTCGATCTTCAACGGGCTCGACGCGCAGGTCACGCTGCTGCACCGCCGCGCGCACCTGCTGACCGGCTTCGACGACGACGTGCGGCAGTTCCTCGCCAACGAGATGGGCAAGGCCGGCGTCGACGTGCGCCTGAACTGCGAGGTGGCCTCGGTCACGCGCACCGCCGACGGCCTGGTGGCCACGCTCGCGCGCGGCCAGCAGATCGAGGCCGACACGGTGCTGTTCGCCACCGGCCGCGTGCCCAACACGCAGGGCCTGGGCCTCGAGGCCGCGGGCGTGGCGCTCGACGAACGCGGCGCGATCGCGGTCGATGCGCACTACCGCAGCTCGGTGCCTTCGATCTACGCGGTGGGCGACGTCTCCACGCGCGTGCAGCTCACGCCGGTGGCGCTGGCCGAGGCGATGGTGGTGGTCGACGAACTGTTCGGCAAGGGCAAGCGCCGACTCGACTACGAGTTCATTCCCACCGCCGTGTTCACGCACCCGAACATCGGCACCTGCGGCTACGGCGAGCTCGACGCGCGCGCGAAGTTCGGCCAGGTCACGGTGTTCTCGAGCGAGTTCAAGTCGCTGCGCCACACGCTCTCGGGCCGCAGCGAGCGCACCTTCATGAAGCTGGTGGTCGACACCAAGAGCGACCGCGTGGTGGGCCTGCACATGGTGGGCGCCGACGCCGGCGAGGTGGTGCAGGGCTTCGCGGTCGCGATGCGCGCGGGCGCCACCAAGGCGATGTTCGACAGCACGGTGGGCATCCACCCGACCGCGGCCGAGGAGTTCGTGACGATGCGCGAGCCGATGCCGGGCTGAGGCTCGGTTCAGGCCTGCGCCGGCTTGTCCTCGAGCAGCCGCACCAGCGTCCACAGCAGCCGGTTGGCCGGCACCGGCACGCCCAGCGCCTCGCCGCGGCGCAGCACGAAGCCGTTGAGATGGTCGATCTCGCTGCGCTTGCCGCGCGCGAGGTCCTGCGCGGTCGAGGAGAACTGCGCGGGCATGGTGCGCGCGATGCCCGCCACCGCGGCATCGATGTCGCCCGGGATCGTCACGCCCTCGGCCCGCGCGACCGCGAGGCACTCGGCCACCACGTCGCGCAGCACGCCGGGCACGCCCTCGTTGCGCACCAGCACACCGTAGGGCAGCTGCGTGATCGCCGACAGCGCGTTGTAGGCGCAGTTGAGCACCAGCTTGGCCCACAGCGCGCCGCGCACGTTGCCGGAGAACTCGGTCGGCACGCCGGCCGCGCGCAGCGCCTGCGCCACTTCCTCGCCGCGGGCCGAGGGCGCGATCACGAGTTCGCCGCGGCCGTTGTGCTTGACGTGGCCCGGGCCCGCCATGCCGGTCGCGACATAGACCACGGCCGCGGCCACCTCGTGGGACCGCAGCACGGAGCGTGCGCGCTCGTCGTTGTCCACGCCGTTCTGCAGCGTGAGCACCAGCGCGCCGGGCGCGAGGTGCGGCGCGATCTGCGCGGCGGCGGCCTCGGTGTCGGTCGACTTGACGCAGAACAGCACGAGGTCGGCGCCCCGCACGGCATCGGGCTCGGTGCTCGCGGCCATGGGCACGTGTTCGTCGAAGGTCTGGGCCTCGAGGCGCAGGCCGTGCGCCCGCACGGCCTCCACGTGCGCGGGCCGGCCGATCAGCACCACCTCGTGGCCCGCGCGCGCCAGCATGGCGCCGTAATAGCAGCCGACCGCGCCGGCGCCCATGACTGCGACTTTCATCGATGCATCGTCCTTGTCGTGATGAGGGATGGCGAGCGTAACCACTCGCGCGACTTCATGCCTCGGCCTCCACGCCGCGCGACTTCTGGCCCTCGTCGAGCAGCCAGGCGCGAAAGGCAGCGAAGGCCGGCAGGTCGAGCCGGTCGGGCCGGTAGCAGAGGTAGTGGCCCTGGTTCACGCCGACCGGCGTGCCGCAGGGACTGAGCAGCGAGCCCTCGGCGAACTCCTCCTGCACCAGCAGCTTCGGCACCAGGCCGATGCCAAGCCCGTTGAGCGCGGCCTGGATCAGCGCCGAGTACTGCGCGAAGCGCGGGCCGGCCACGGTCTGCACCTCGGGCACGCCGTGCTGCGCGGCCCATTGGCGCCAGGCGGTGGGCGCGCCCTCGTGGTGCAGCAGCGTGTGGCCGAGGATGTCGGCCGGCTGCGCGATGCGGTGCCGCCCCTCGACCAGCGAGCGCGCGACGATCAGCACGAACTCGCGGCCCGCGATGTATTCGGACACCACGCCGGGCCAGCCATCGGGCCCGTAGCGGATCGCCGCGTCGACCCCGGCCGGGATGCCGTCGCTGGGCTCGAGATGGCGGCTGAAGCTCAGCATGACGTGGCGGCTCTTCTGGCTGAAGGCCGGCAGCCGCGGGATCAGCCACTTGGTGAGGAAGGTGGGCACGCTCGCGAGCGTGAGCAGGCCGGCGCCGGCATCGCCCGAGCGCGCCTCGAAGGTCGCGGTCTCGATCGCGCGCAGGCCGCCCGCGATCTTCTGCCAGTAGACGCGGCCCTGCGGCGTGAGCTGCACGCCGCGCCCGTTCTTCTGCAGCAGGGCACGGCCGAGGAAGGCCTCGAGCCCCGCGATCTGCTTGCTGACCGCGCTCACGGTGATGCACAGGGCGCCGGCCGCGAGCGTCAGGCTCTCGTGGCGCGCCACCGCGTCGAAGGCCAGCAGCTCCTGGATGGTGGGGCAGTCGCGCTTCATGCATGGCTCCGGTTGATGAAAGTTCGGTGAAAAACAGTTGCCAACAGCTCAAGTGTCGTCATCCAACTTTCACCCATGAATACCAAGGCGCTTCCTAGAATTCAGGCCGATGCGGCGGAAGACCCGACGCAGACAGTAGCGCATCCGGAAAGTATGCCGGCCGCGCGTGACACGGAGACAACCCTTGGTTCGCGGCATCTCGCTCCTCTACGGCCTGTACCTGCTGCTGCCCATCGCCCTGCTGCTGGTCGGCAGCGTGGGCGGCAACTGGACCAACACGCTGCTGCCCACGGGCCTGACCGGGCAGTGGTATGTGGACCTCTGGCTCGACACCTCGTTTCGCAAGGCCTTCGTGAGCAGCCTGGTGGTGGCGCTGTCGGCCTGCGCGATCAACACCGTGCTGGCGCTGCCGCTGGCCTATGCGCTGTACCACGGCGCGCGCCGCGGCGGCAGCCTGGCGGCGCGCATCGTGAGCGCCACGCCGGTGGCGGTGCCGGCGATCACGCTGGCCTTCGGCTACATGATCGTGTTCAACACCGACCTCGCGCCCTGGCTGGGCTCGATGCCGCTTCTGATCGCGGCGCACGCGATCCTCACGCTGCCCTACCTCACGAACACGCTGCTGACCGACCTGCGCCACCTCGACCTGGACCGGCTCGAGCAGGCCGCGGCCACGCTCGGCGCCTCGGGCTGGCAGCAGTTCAGCGGCATCGTGCTGCCGAGCCTGCGCCAGAGCCTGATCAGCGGGCTGGTGATGGTGGCGGCGATCTCGGTCGGCGAGTTCGGCGTGTCGAACCTGCTCACCAGCTTCCAGAACCGCACCTACCCGGTGGTGCTGCTGCAGGCCTTCTACGGCGCCACGGGCTTCGCCTGCGCGGCCACGGTCATCCTCCTGGTGCTGGCGAGCGCGTCGGCGCTTCTTTCCTCCTCCCTGGTGAAGCAACGCGCCGTCACGCCATGAGCCTCCTCCTCGACACGGTCAGCTACAACTACCCCGGCAGCACGCACGGGCTGCACGAGGTCTCGCTCGACGTGCGCACCGGCGAGCTGGTCGCGGTGATCGGGCCCAGCGGCTCGGGCAAGTCCACGCTGCTCAAGCTGGTGTCGGGCCTCGAGACCGGCCACACGGGCCGCATCGCGCTCGACGGCGAGGACATGTCGCGCACGCCGGTGCACCGGCGCCACATCGGCATGGTGTTCCAGAGCTATGCGCTGTTCCCGCACCTGAGCGTGCTCGACAACGTGGCCTACGGCCTCAAGCTGCGCAAGGTGGCGACCGCCGAGCGCCGCCAGCGCGCGCAGGCCTTGCTCGACACCGTGGGCCTGGGCGAGTACGCGCAGCGCGCCGTCGCGCAGCTCTCGGGCGGGCAGCAGCAGCGCGTGGCGCTGGCGCGCGCGCTCGCGATCGACCCGCGCGCGCTGCTGCTCGACGAGCCGCTGTCGGCGCTCGATGCCGGCGTGCGCGGCCACCTGCGCGACCAGATCCGCGCGATCCAGCAGCGCTTCGGCGCCACCACCTTGCTGGTCACGCACGACCAGGAAGAGGCGCTCGCCATGGCCGACCGCGTGGCGATGCTCAAGGATGGGCGGCTGCTGCAGATCGCCACGCCGCGCGAGATCTACGAGCAGCCCGCGAGCCGCGCGGTGGCCGAGTTCGTCGGGCTCTCGACGATCCTGCCGGCCAAGGTGGCGGGCCTCAACAAGCTGGACCTGGGCTTCGCCCAGCTCGCAGCGCCCACCGGCATGCGCGCGCCCGGCACCGCGCTGCACGTGCTGGTGCGGCCCGAGCACATCGCGGCCGATCCCGCGCCCGGCACGCCGAACCGCATCGCGGGCCGCTGCGGCGCGCAGCGCTACCTGGGCTCGCTCACGCGCTACGACTTCGAGGTGCCGGGCGCGGCCAGACCCTTTCTCGCCGAATCGGCGCGGCCGGCCACCGAGGCCATCGCGATCGCGCCCGAACACCTCCGCCTGCTCGACCACTGAATCATCTACTCCCGAGGAGTCACCCATGCAACGCAGACATCTGATCCAGGCCGCCGGCGCCCTGCCCGTGCTGGCGCTCGCGCGCACCGCCTTCGCCTTCGATGGCCCCGAGCTCTACGCGGGCGAGAAGGCGCTCTACGCCGAGGCGCAGAAGGAAGGCCTGTGCGTCTCCTTCGACACCGGCCCCGAATGGGCCAACTGGAAGTCGCTGTTCCGCGACTTCAAGAAGCGCTATCCCGAGATCGAGCTGACCTACAACGACATCGGCTCGGCCGCCACCGTGGTCGCGCTGGAAAAAACGAAGCGCCGCCCGCAGGCCGACACCGCCTACTACTTCGCGGCCTCGGCCGTCGATGCCGCGAAGAAGGACGTGGTCGCGCCGTTCAAGCCCGTCAACTTCGACAAGCTGCCGGCCGTGTTCCGCGAGGCCGAGGGCCGCTGGTTCACCATCCACACGCTCAACATCGCGTTCCTCGTGAACAGGAAGCTGGTGAAGAACGTGCCCACCGGCTGGGCCGACCTGCTCAAGCCCGAGTTCAAGAGCACGGTGGTCTACCTCGACCCGCGCTCCACCGGCATCGGCCAGGTGCTGACCTTCGCCGCGGCATATGCCAACGGCGGCAGCGTCGACAACGTGCAACCCGGCACCGACTACCTCGGCAAGCTGCATGCGGCCGGCAACGTGCTGCGCGTGGAAGGCACCACGCCGTACGCCAAGTTCCTCAAGGGCGAGATCCCGGTCTGGATCAGCTACGAGAACGACGGCCTCAAGGCCAAGCATGTCGACGGCATGGGCGACGCGGTCGAGGTCGTGATCCCGAAGGAGGCCAGCGTGGCCGCGCCCTATGCGATCAGCCTGGTGAAGAACGGCCCGAACCCGAACGCCGGCAAGCTGTGGCTCAACTTCATCATGAGCGAAGCCGGCCAGTCGCTGTTCGCGCAGGGCTTCGTGCGGCCCGCGGTGCCGGGCACGCCGCTGTCCGCCGACGTCGCGGCCAAGATGCCGGCCGCGCCGCAGATCAAGCCGCTCGACGTGGTGAAGGCCTCGGAGCGCAAGGCCGAGCTCGACAAGCTCTGGGCCCAGGCCGCGCTGGGGAAGTAGGCGCTTCGTGATGAGACGCTTCGGTGCCTGGCCCGCCTGGGCCTTCATGGCGCTGTTCTTCGCGGTGCCGCTGGCGGCGCTGCTGCCCGAGGCCTTCGCCGAGCGCGGCAGCGCCTTCGGCCGGCTGGTCGGCAACCCGCTGTTCTTCGGCGCGCTGCGCAACACGCTGGCGCTCGGGCTGGCGGCGGGCGCGGTGTCGGCGCTGGTCGGCACCTGCATCGCGATCGAGCTCGCGCGCCAGCCGGCCGCGCGGCGCCAGTGGCTGATGACGCTGCTGGGCCTGCCGCTGGCGTTCTCGGGGCTGGTGATCGCCTACGGCTTCATCCTGGCCTTCGGCCGCGCGGGCTTCGTGACCCAGCTCATGGCCGGGCTCGGCGCCGATCCTGCCGTGCTCGGCAGCTGGATCTACAGCGTGTCGGGCCTGGGCTTCGCCTATGCCTACTACCTGATCCCGCGCGTGGCGCTGTCGCTGTACCCGGTGTTCGCCAACCTCGACCCGCGCCCGGCGCAGGCCGCGCGCACGCTCGGCGCTTCGCGCGCACGTGCCTTCTGGGACACGGTGCTGCCCGAGGTCGCGCCCTCGGTGCTGTCGAACGCCTGCATGGTGGCTGCGATCGCGATGGGCACCTACGGCACGGCGCTGGCGCTGGTGGGCACGCAGCTCAACATCCTGCCGCTGATGCTGCTGGCGCAGGTGGGCGACGGCGGTTCCGATTTCGCGGTGGCGGCGGCCCTGTCGCTGGTGCTGATGGTGGTGTGTGTGATCGTGATGGGAGTGGGCGATGTGCTTACGCGAAGGCGCGAACGCGGTGCGGTGGTCGGCGCCGGTCATTGAGGCGCTCGCGCGCCTCGGGCAACGACAGCGCGGGCCCGATCGCCATCGCCAGCCGGTGGCGATCATCGGCCCCGGCGATGGCGGGCCCGCCGAGTGCGAGGCCGCCTATGCGGTCGCGCATGCACTGGCCGGCGCGGGCATGGCGGTGGTGTGCGGCGGGCGCGGCGGCGTGATGGCCGCGGCCTCGCGCGGCGCCGCCGAGGCCGGCGGCATCGCCGTGGGCATCCTGCCCGAGGACGACGACCGCAACGCCAACGAATGGCTCAGCGTGGCCATCCCCACCGGCATGGGCGAACTGCGCAACGGCATCGTCGCGCGCAGCGGCCTGTGCCTGGTCGCCATCGGCGGCAACATGGGCACGCTGTCGGAGATGGCGATGGGCCTCAAATGGGGCAAGCCGGTGTTCGTGATGCACGGCGACGTCGAGCTGCCGGGCGCGGTGCCCGCGGCGGATGCGGACGACATGCTCGCGAAGGTGCTGGGCTGCCTGCTGGCCTGAAGAGCGAGCCGGCCGGAAGCGTTCCGAAAGCGGTCACGACGGCATTGCACAATGCCGCCATGCCCTACATGCCCCCCTTCGTCGCACCCGCCCGCTTCACCGACGCCGCCGCCGCGCTCGACCAGGTGAAGGCCATCTACCAGGGCGGACTCGCCCATCTGCGCGAATCGATGCTGCGCTTCGTGGACGGCGACGAGCTGCCGGGCCGCGTGCGCGCCTGCTATCCCTTCGTGCGGGTCCACACCCACACGGTGGCGCGCCACACGCCGCCGGCCAATGCCGGCCTGAGCTACGGCTTCGTGGCCGGGCCCGGGCGCTACGAGACCACGCTGACGCGGCCCGACCTCTATGCGCGCTACTACCTCGACCAGTTCCGGCTGCTGCTCGAGAACCACCAGGTCGAGCTCGAGGTGGGCACCAGCACGCAGCCGATCCCGATCCATTTCTCGTTCGCCGAGAACGACCACATCGAGGGCACGATGAGCCCCGAGCGGCGCGCGCTGATGCGCGACGTGTTCGACCTGCCCGACCTGGGCGCGATGGACGACGGCATCGCCAACGGCACCTTCGAGGCGCTGCCCGGCGAGGCGCAGCCGCTGGCGCTGTTCACGGGCGCGCGCGTCGACTACTCGCTGCACCGGCTGCGCCACTACACGGGCACCCTGCCCGACTGGTTCCAGAACTTCGTGCTGTTCACCAACTACCAGTTCTACATCGACGAGTTCGTGCGCCTGGGCCACGAGGCGATGGCCGACGAGCACAGCGAGTACATCGCGTTCATCGAGCCCGGCAACGTGGTGACGCGCCGGCGCGGCCTCTCGGCCGGCGCCAGTGCCACCTTCGGCCACCTGCTCGACGGCAGCCAGGGCACGGCGCCGCCGCGGCTGCCGCAGATGCCGGCCTACCACCTGGTGCGCGAGGACTACAGCGGCATCACCATGGTCAACATCGGCGTCGGCCCGGCCAATGCCAAGACCATCACCGACCACATCGCGGTGCTGCGCCCGCATGCCTGGATGATGCTGGGCCACTGCGCGGGCCTGCGCAACACGCAGCAGCTCGGCGACTACGTGCTGGCCCATGCCTACGTGCGCGAGGACCACGTGCTCGACGAGGAGCTGCCGCTGTGGGTGCCGATCCCGGCGCTGTCGGAGATCCAGCTCGCGCTCGAGCAGGCGGTGGCCGACGTCACGAAGTGCGAGGGCCCCGAGCTCAAGAAGATCATGCGCACCGGCACGGTCGCGAGCACCGACAACCGCAACTGGGAACTGCTGCCTGGCAACCAGCCGCAGCGCCGCTTCAGCCAGAGCCGCGCGGTGGCGCTCGACATGGAGAGCGCGACCATCGCGGCCAACGGCTTCCGCTTCCGCGTGCCCTACGGCACCCTGCTGTGCGTCAGCGACAAGCCGCTGCACGGCGAGATCAAGCTGCCCGGCATGGCCAACCACTTCTACCGCGAGCGCGTCGAGCAGCACCTGCGCATCGGCATGCGGGCGATCGAGATCCTGCGCCAGGAAGGCTCGACCCGGCTGCACAGCCGCAAGCTGCGCAGCTTCGCGGAAGTGGCGTTCCAGTAGCGCCTGACCCGCCAAAAGCGTGACTTAGTTCCGAATTTGGCAGGACTGGAGGCCCATTCCCCGGGTTTTCCCCTGGGTGCCTGTCACCGACACGACAGGCGCTGTGCGTCATCATTTGTTTACCTTTTTAGACAATCGGAAACAAACATGCCGCACCCGACCGCCCTGCCGCCTTCGCCCGGACGCCGGCGCTTCCATGCCTGGCTGGGCGCGATGGCCGTGCTGGGAACGGGGGCCGCGCGCGCGGCCGAGCCGCAGCTGACCGCGAAGCTGCGCATCGTGATCCCCGCCAACGAGGGCGGCGGCTGGGACCAGACCGGCCGCGCGCTCGGCGCCGCGATGCTGGCCTCGGGCGCGGTGGGCGACGTGGTCTACGAGAACATCGGCGGCAAGGGCGGCACCATCGGCCTGGCGAAGTACGTCGAGAAGTACGACGCCGACCCCGACGCGATCCTGATGAGCGGCATGGTGATGGTCGGCGCGGTGGCGCTGCAGAAGCCGGCCGTGACGCTGGCCCAGGTGGCGCCGGTGGCGCGCCTCACGAGCGACTACGAGGTGGTGGCGGTGCGCGCCGATTCGCCGATCAGGACGCCCAAGGACCTGATCGCCCAGCTGCGCGCCGACGCCGCCAAGACCGTGATCGCCGGCGGTTCGGCCGGCGGCGTGGACCACATGTACGCCGGCATGCTGGCGCGCGTGGCGGGCAACACCGCGGCGCTGGTCTACCAGCCGCACCCGGGCGGCGCGCAGGTGGTGGAGTCGCTCGAGTCGGGCAAGTCGGCGGCCGGCATCTCGGGCTACAGCGAATTCAGCGAGGCCCTCGCGAGCGGCAAGCTGCGCGCGATCGGCGTGTCGGCCAGGCGGCCCTTCCTCGGCATCCCCTCGGTGCGCGAACAGGGCGTGGACGCCGACCTCGCCAACTGGCGCGGCGTGCTCACCGGCAGGAAGGTGACGCCCGAGCGGCGCGCCGTGCTGCTCGAGGCGGTGCGCCGCGCGACCGTGGCCGACCTCTGGCAGAAGACCATCAGGAAGAACAACTGGGACGCCTACTGGATGGCGGGCAAGGACTTCGAGGGCTTCCTCGAACTCGACACCGCGATGGCGGGCCCGCTGATCTACCTGCTCAAGCTCAAGGCCTGATTCGAGGCTCGCTTCGAGGCGCGATCAGGCGCCCGCGAACAGCTCGGGCATCTCGCGCACGGCCTTCGGCGTGAGCGCGAGCGCGCGGCCGTCGAGCTCCTGGCGCACCCAGCCGCGCTTCAGCGAAAGCTGCAGCCAGGCGGCGCCGAGCGCGCCGCCCAGGTGCGGGCGGCGCTCGCTCCAGTCGAGGCAGGCGCAGGCGAAGCGGCGGCGCGAGCGCCGCACCGCGTCGACCTCCACGCCCAGGCTCTCGAGCGCGACCGCGCCCTCGGCCGTGAGTTCGTAGGAGCCGCTCGCGAGGCCGCTGAGCCAGCCCTGCGCATGCAGCCGGTCGTGCAGCGCGACGCCCGCCGTGCCGGCCATGTGGTCGTAACAGGTGCGCGCGCTGCGCAGCCGGCTCGGCGTGCTGGGCTTGAACCCGGCCACGCGCGGCGCGCCGGCCACCACCATCAGGCCTTCGAGCGCGGCCGCCACGTCGTCGTCGGCGAGCCGGAAGTAGCGGTGCTTGCCCTGCACCAGCAGCGCGACCAGCCGCTCCTCCCTGAGCCGCGCGAGGTGCGCGCTCGCGGTCGAGGGCGCGACCTCGGCCACGGTCGCGAGCTCGGTGGCGGTGCGCGCATGGCCGTCCATCAGGCAGCTGAGCATGCGGGCGCGCGCGGGCTCGGCGATGGCGCCGGCGAGGCGGGCGAGCTGGAGGTCCGGGTTCGCGGAGGCGGCGGTGTTCATGCGGCGATCCTAAGGCGCCATGCCATCCCACACTTCGGCCGCGAGCGAAGTGTGGCGGACACGGGCGGCGCAGACTTCGGCCATGAGCACGCAGCCCCACACCCTCGAGACGATGCCACCGACCGACCCGGTCGCGGCCGTCGTGCATCCCGATCCCTATCCCTACTACGCCATCCTGCGCGACGGCCCGCCGCTGGCCTGGAACGCCACGCTGCGCCTGTGGGTCGCGAGCCGCGCCGAGGTCATCGAGACGCTGCTGCAGGCCCACGGCGCGCTGCGCGTGCGGCCGGCCGCCGAGCCGGTGCCGCGCGCCATCGTCGGCCAGCCCGCGGGCGAGGTCTTCGGCCACCTGGTGCGCATGAACGAAGGCGCGGCGCACCAGGCGCACCGGCCCGCGCTGCAGCGCGCGCTCGCGGGCCTCGACCTGCAGGGCGCGCATGCCACCGCGCTCGAAGCGGCCACGGGCACGCGCGCGCTGCCGCTGTCGGACGCGCTGTTCTCGATCCCGCTGCGCGCGGTGGCGCGGCTGCTGGGCTTCGGCGATGCGGCGCTGCCGCGGGTCGATGGCTGGATGCGCGACTTCGTGGCCTGCCTGTCGCCGCTGTCGAGCGAAGCGCAGCTGCGTGCGGCGAGCGTTGCCGCGGCCGCGCTGATGACGCGCTTCGAGGCCCTGGTGGCCGACGCACCGGCCGCGCGCGGCACGCTGCTCGCGGCGGTGCGCGAGGCCGAACCCGCGGACACGCCGGCCTCGCGCGCGCTGCTCGCGAACCTCGTCGGCCTGCTGTCGCAGACCTGCGATGCCACGGCCGGCCTGCTCGGCAACAGCCTGATCGCCTGGCGGCGCGAACCGGCCGCGCGCGAGGCGGCGGCCACGCGCGACGGGCTGCAGATGGTGGTGCAGGAGACTGCGCGCCACGATCCCTCGGTGCACAACACGCGGCGCTTCGTGGCCGAGCCGGTGGACATCGCGGGCACGACGCTGGCCGCGGGCGATGCCGTGCTGCTGGTGCTGGCGGCCGCGAACCGCGACCCGGCCTTCAATCCCGAGCCCGATCGCTTCCAGCCGCTGCGCGCGCGGCGCCGCATGCTGGGCTTCGGGCATGGCCTGCATGCCTGCCCGGGACAGGCGCTGGCCTGCACGCTCGCGGCGGCCGGGCTCGAGGCCCTGCTGCGCGAGCACCGCGCCGAGGTCGAGCGACTGCTCGAACGCGGGTGGCGCTATCGGCCCTCGGTCAACGGGCGCATTCCGCAGTTCGACTGAACACGGCGCCCGATACTCAGGCCGCTGCCTCGGCCCACTGCCCCATCCGCGCCAGGAACGGCGACAGCTGCGCCGCGCCCCAGCGCAGCGGCAGCGCGCCGGGCCGGCGCAGTACCTGCTGCACGCGCAGCCGCAGCAGCCGCTCGGCGCCCTCGAAGGACGCGAGCTCGGGCCCGTCGATCACGATCTCGGCCGTGGCCGCGACATGCAGCATCTCGCCGCTGTCGAAGTCGACGAACAACAGGCCCGCGCGCGGATAGGCCAGCAGGTTGCCGAAGGTGTTGAAGAAGCGGTTGCCCGTGAAGTCGGGCACCGTCAGGACGCCGCCGCCGATGTCGTCCACGCGCACGAAGCCGGACCGGCCGCCGCGGTGCGAGACGTCGACGCCGCGCGCGCTGGCATCGACCTCGTCGCCCTCGATGGCCGCGCTCGCGGGATGGGCGCTGGCGATGAACAGCGTGTCGGCGCGCCGGATCAGCGCGCGTGCCGCGTCGTCGAGCCCATCGAGCCGTTGCGCCGCCGCGGGCGCCGAAGCCGGCGGCCGGTAGGCGGGCTCTCGCGCCTGGATGTACTTCGGGCAGTTGCCGAAGCTCTGCTGCACCTCGAGCGTGAAGCCCGCCGCGTCGAGCGCCTCGACCGTGCCGTTCATGCGGTTGCGCCGCCGCGTGTGCGGCTGGATGCCGAGCAGCCCGAGCGTCGCGCCGTCGCGCAGCGAGGCCGCGAGCGGATCGCCGGCATCGGGCAGCGCATCGATGCGCAGGTGCGTCGGGTCGGGCGAATGCGCGAAGCCGGCCGGCGCGGCCAGCATGCTGGCCCAGGGCTGGCCCTGCGCGTCGATGCTGCCGGTGACCAGGAAGGACAGCAGCGCGAAGAAGTCGCGGTGCTGGTCGGGCATGAAGTCGCGGATCACGCGCGAGCCGGCCGCGGCCATGACCTCGCGCGAGCCGGCCTGCAGCTGCATCGCGCGTTCGCCAGCGTGGAAGGGAACATCGATCATGGCGGACCTCCGCGAGTTTCTTCGGTGAGGGCGGGCGCGATCAGGCGGCCAGCGCGACGGGCAAGCGCACCATCGGCACGAAGCCCGGCAGCGCCTCGACGCGCGCGAGCCATTGCCGCACGTGGGGATAGGGATCGAGCGACACGCCGCCCTCGGGCGCATGGGCCACGTAGGCGTAGTTCGCGATGTCGGCCAGCGTGACCGACTCGCCCACCAGGAAGGGCTGGGCCGCGAGGTGCTGCTCCATCACCTCGAACAGCGCATGGGCGCGCTTGCGCACCTCGCTCGGATCGTCGGGCCGGCCGAACAGCGCGAACACGCGCGCGGCCGCCGGCCCGAAGGCGAGCTGGCCCGCCGCCACCGAGAACCAGCGCTGCACCTGCGCCGCGCCGAAGGCATCGCGCGGCATCCAGCGGCCGGGGTCGGCGGCATAGCGCTCGTTGAGGTAGACCAGGATCGCGTTCGAATCGGCGAGCGTAAGTTCGCCGTCCTCGATCACCGGCACCTGGCCGAAGGCATTGCGCGCGAGGAACTCGGGCGTGCGGTTGGCGCGGGTGCGCATGTCGATCTCGATCGCCTCGAAGGGCAGTCCCAGCAGCGACAGGAACAGGCGCACGCGGTGCACGTGGCCCGAGATCGGCGTGCCGTAGAGCTTGATGAACTGGGCCGGTTGGCGCGAAGCGGTCATGGTCGGGATCCTCGAAGTGGTGGCGTCGGAGTGGATTCTTCTCTCTTGCGTCGATCGAAGGAATACACGTCATCGGATTTGACTGCTGCGTTTTTCGGATGAATCCGATCTAATCGCCCGATGGATCGCTTCAAGGCCATGCAGACCTTCGTGCAGATTGCCGACCAGGGCAGCCTGACCCGCGCCGCCGAGGCGCTCGGCACCTCGCTGCCCGCGGTGGTGCGCGCGCTCGCCGCGCTCGAGGCGCACCTGGGCGTGCGGCTGTTCCACCGCACCACGCGGCGGCTGTCGCTGACCGAGGAAGGCAGCCACTACCTGCCCGCCGCGCGCGAGGTGCTGCTGGCGGCCGACGCCGCCGACCTGGCGCTGCAGGCCGAGGCGCGCGAGCCCGAGGGCCGGCTCACGATCACCGCGCCGGTGCTGTTCGGCCACATGTACGTGGCGCCCGCGATCACGCGCTTCATGCAGCGCCACGAACGCGTGCGCTGCAGCGTGCTGCTGTACGACCGCACGGTGAACCTGCTCGAGGAAGGCATCGACGTGGGCATCCGCATCGGCAGCCTCGAAGACTCCTCGCTGGTCGCGCAGACGCTCGGCAGCATCCGCCGCGTGGTGGCCGTGAGCCCCGGCTACCTGAAGCGCCACGGCACGCCGCGCCACCCGCGCGACCTGGCCGGCGCGCCCGCGGTGCGCGGCCGGCTCGATGCGCCCGCGCAATGGAGCTTCCACGAAGGCAGCCGCACGATCCATGTCGCGACCGTCACGCGGCTCGAGTTCAACCACCTCGCGCCGGCCGTCGAGGCCTGCGCCGCGGGCATGGGCTTCGGCACCTTCTTCTCCTACCAGGTGCTTCCGCTGGTGGCGCAGGGCCGGCTCGCGCTGGTGCTCGAGGACTTCGAGCCGCCGCCGCGGCCGGTCAGCGTGATCTATCCGAACGCGCGGCTGCTGCCGGCGCGCACGCGCGCCTTCATCGACTGGATGAAGGACGAGTTCACCGGGCTGCGGATGTAGCTGGTGCCGGGCTCAGGGCGCCTCGGGCGGCAACGGCCGGCCGTCGCACAGCCGCTCGGCGTCGTTGACCATGCCGCGCACCGCTTCCTCGAGGCCGAGGTTCAGCACCGCCATGAACTCGCCGTTGGCGCTGGCCCAGTTGGCGCGCGTGCCCATGCCGTGGTATTGGCGCGAGACGGTGGCGCCGCCCGGCAGCCGGTAGTCGACCTTGATCGCCACGTGCGAGACCAGGTTGAGGTCGACCGACCAGGCATGCGCGAGCCGCAGCGAGACCTCGGCGCCGAGCTGGCGGCGCGCCAGGCCCGCGGCCGGCGGCGCGGCCGCGAGCGTGTCGAAGCCATAGCGGCGCGTGGCCAGCAGCGCGTCGCGCACCCAGGGCACGGCATCGCCGCCGCGCAGCGACTCCACGCGGCGTGGCGTGGCATGCACCGTCGGCAGCATGCGCGTGAGGTTGCCCATGTGGCTCTTGTTGCGACGGATGTCGTCGACGCGCGCGAGGAACAAGGTGCAGCGCTGCGCGATGCGGAACGCCAGCACCGGTGCCTCGTCGGGCCGCTGCCCGGGCTCGGGCGAGGACTCGAAGACCATGCTGAGCGGCTCGTTCTCGTCGACCGCGTGCGCGATGGGCGTCAGCGCGCCCGCCAGCAGCACGAGCACGGCAGCGTGATGAAGGCGGAAGCGCGTCATGGCACGGTGCTCCGGATCGAATACAGCGCCTTGTCCTCGTCGCGGAACAGCACGCGCGGCGGACCGGCCTGCGTGTCCTCGATGCCCTGGCCACCGATCACGACCCAGGTGCCGTTGACGTTGAAGCGCCCGGTCTTCACCGGCCCCGAGCGCGCGCCCGCGATGTCGAGCGCGAACAGGCGCATCGTCTGCATCACCGAGTCGCGCATCACGGCGCGCAGCGCCTGGCCATCGTTGGCGACCAGCCGCCGCACCACCGTGGGCCGCGTGCCGCCGCCGATCGGCGACTGGTAGATCGCGCCCGCGCGGTAGACCGGCTCGCTGCCGCCGTCCTGCCACAGCAGCGCGGTGGTGCGCGTGGTGAAGGCGCCGAGCCCCGGCTCGAGCGCGTACTGCAGCAGCAGCACGAGGTAGGCGGGCCCGTTGCGCGTGGCCGCGATGCGCGCCTCGTGCTGTGCCTTGGGCGGCATCGCGGGCAGCACCTGCGCCGAGGCGATGCGCAGCGGCGGATAGAGGCCGGCGGCACCGATCTCGCCGAGCGCGATGCCGGCCTCGGTGCGGTAGTCGTAGTCGAGCAGCGGCCCGACCGTGGCGCCGACCTCGGCGCTCATCTCCTTCTGCCGCGCCTGCTGCACCGAGGAGTCGATCAGCGCGCCGATCATGCCGCCGCCGAGCGCCGCGGCCGCACCGGGCGGCTGGGCCGAGAACATGAAGCTCTCCTGCGCGACCACCACGCGCACGTCGACCTCGGGCAGCTTCGCGCGCTCCGCCGCGCCGATCGAACGATGAAAGGGCGCGCAGGCCGCGAGCAGCGCGCTGCACAGCACGAGCAGCAGCGCGCGCCAGGGCCGCGACGCGGTCGCTGCCGTCATCGGCCGCGGACCCGGAAGAAGAAGGAAGTGCACGGCCTGTGGCTTGTCTGCATGGAAGGTCGGACGAAAGGATGCGTGGGGGGACTGCGGCCGGGGCCGGCGAAGCCGCGATTGTGTCTCGCTCGCGCGCGCCATGGGCTCGCGGTGAACCCTGGTCCCCCGATGGACGGCGCTGCGCGCGGGCCTGCGTCAGAATCGTCGCGTTCCGCGGTCCTCCTTGTCTCCCTCTTTCTGGTCCCGCCCGTGTACTCCTCCTCCCAAGCTGCCTCCCCTCCCTCGCCGGCCGCCGCGCCCGCCGCGCCGCTCTTTCGCGTGGCGAACCTGCGCAAGCGCTACGGCGACACCACGGTGGTCGACGATCTCTCGTTCGACATCGCGCCCGGCGAATGCCTGGGCGTGATCGGCCCGAACGGCGCCGGCAAGACCACCACCATCCGCATGTGCCTGGGCCTCACCGCGCCCGACGGCGGCAGCATCGAGGCGCTGGGCCTGCAGATGCCGCGCGACGCGCTCGCGATCAAGGCGCAGCTCGGCGTGGTGTCGCAGTTCGACACCCTCGACCCCGACTTCAGCTGCGCCGAGAACCTCGTGGTCTACGGCCGCTACTTCGGCTTCGCGAAGAAGCAGGTGCGCGAGCGCGTGCCGCAGCTGCTCGAGTTCGCGGCGCTCTCGCACAAGGCCGATGCCAAGCCCGGCGAGCTCTCGGGCGGCATGCGGCGCCGGCTCTCGCTGGCGCGCGCGCTGGTCAACGACCCCAAGCTGCTGCTGCTCGACGAGCCCACCACCGGCCTCGACCCGCAGGCGCGCCACCTGATGTGGGAGCGCCTGCAGGTGCTGCTGCAGCAGGGCAAGTCGATCCTGCTGACCACCCACTTCATGGACGAGGCCGAGCGCCTGTGCTCGCGCCTCTTGGTGCTCGACCACGGCCGCAAGATCGCCGAGGGCCGCCCGCGCGACCTGATCGCCGAGCACCTCGAGCCCGACGTGGTCGAGGTCTACGGCAACGGCGCGCTCGCGCTGGCGAACGTCGACGCACTGCGCGCCCTGGCCGCGCGCGTGGAGGTCAGCGGCGAGACGGTGTTCTTCTACACGCAGGACGCGCGCCGCCTGCTCGAGGCGCTGTCGCAGCACCCGGGCCTGCGCACCTTCCACCGGCCCGCGAACCTCGAGGATCTGTTCCTCAAGCTCACGGGGCGGCAGATTCGCGAGGACGGCTGACGCCTGTGACGCGCCACGCCACGAGAACATCAGAGACACCCACCGATCGCATCGCATGACCACCCCGACTCTCGCCACCGAGCCCTCCTCCTCTTCTTCCCCACCCTCGCCTTCCGCGTGGCGCCCACCGCAGCTGTCGATGCGCTGGTGGCCCGTGTTCCTGCGCAACCTGCTGGTGTGGCGCAAGCTCGCGATCCCGAGCCTGATCGGCAACATCGCCGAGCCGCTGATCTGGCTCGTGGCCTTCGGCTACGGCATGGGGGCGCTGGTGGGGCAGGTGAGCGTGGGCGACACGAAGGTGCCCTACATCCTGTTCCTGGCGAGCGGCTCGATCTGCATGAGCGCGATGAACGCGGCCTCGTTCGAGGCGCTGTATTCGGCCTTCTCGCGCATGCACGTGCAGAAGACGTGGGACGGGATCATGAACGCGCCGGTGGGGCTCGACGACATCGTGCTGGCGGAGATGCTGTGGGCGGCGTTCAAGTCGATCTTCACGGTGACGGCGATCCTGTTCGTGATGCTGGGGCTGGGGATCAGCCACAGTCCGAAGCTGCTCGTTGCCTGGCTGGTGCTGGCGGGGGCGGGGGTCACGTTTTCATCGATCGCGCTGATCTTCAATGCGATGGCGAAGGGGTATGACTTCTTCACGTACTACTTCACCTTGTTCATGACGCCGATGATGTTCTTGAGTGGGGTGTTCTTTCCGCTCGAGCAATTGCCTGGGGCTGTGCAGGTGGTGGCTGGGTGGTTGCCGTTGGCTAATGCCGTGGCGTTGGTTCGGCCCTTGTTCATGGATCAGTGGCCTGTTGGGTGGGCTCGGCATGCTGGTGTGCTGGTGGTTTATGCGGGGGTGGCGTTTTGGGTGGCGTTGGCTTTGACTCGGAATCGGTTCAGGGCTTGATGTTTTTTTTAGGGCGCGCTTTTTGTTGAGGCCGTTGGCCGGGTCTCGCCCCGGCGGGCGACCTACTTTCTTTTGCTTCGCCA
>Ga0209902_100337_pt1 | contig 60015 bp, 51 predicted proteins | sample FECB27metaG_FD_188304 | JGI IMG/M metagenome (GOLD analysis project Ga0209902, IMG submission 188304) | Cyanobacterial communities from the Joint Genome Institute, California, USA - FECB-27 (SPAdes) (version 2) | ecosystem: Environmental > Aquatic > Thermal springs > Hot (42-90C) > Microbial mats...
TTGCCTTTCTAGGGTACTTGGCTCACCTACATCGAAGGAACAGTTGTACATTATGTTGTTGTTCTCATAATGTACTCTGGTCATACCCCTCTATTTTCTAGAGGCTCCTACCAGAAACGAGTCGCACTATTTGAGTTGGTGCAGAACGCGAATTGTGCTGTTTACGGCTTTGGGAGAACCAATGAGTGTATGTTTGATGGATTGTCTTTCTGGAGATGCTTGAGAGTGAGTTTGATTGGGGATGGGTGTATTTGCGTTGTCAGCACTGGACAAAAAACCTTGAGTTATGGATTGTAAAGAATAATTTGCACCATCAAATTGTGCCACCGCGCTTGCTTGCCATTGCAGGTATTGTTCCAAGTCTAATTGAGTAATTACTTGCTCGTCATATCCAAGCGCTTGTAGTTGTGTCATCATTTATTTATCTCCATTCGATATGGGGGTTATAAAGCGATCGCCTGTCCAATTGGCCCTGGAAGCGATCGCTTTTTGCTGTCTGTGCAGCAATGTTTATATCATAACTCATCTTGCTGTTAATTGCAATATTATTAGCTTCTAAAAAGATGATTTAAATATCTATGCGAATCTTAAGGTGTACTATAGGATGCGAAAACGATGATAGGGATAGTGACGTGAGCAAACGATTTACTGTAACTCTTCCAGACTCAGTATTTGAAGATTTAGAGGTGTTAGCAGATGCACAAGGTAGACCAACAGCTAACCTTGCAGCTTTTTTGATTGAAATTGGTATCAAGGAGAGTAAAGAACGCGGCGAATTTCCAGAAAAACCAAAAACCTCCAAAGCCAAGAAGGCTAAGGAGGATGGATGAATCAAAATACTATCGACGGCAGGGTGTACAAAAGCACATTTTTTCGTTTCCGTTACATAACACCTACCCAAAGCTACCCATAATTGGAAATATCTACTTTGGGCTTCGTTTACTTCCTGCAACAGGACTGGAGAAGTCGGCAACAAGACCAGTCCACAGGCGCGAGCTCCGTCTAACTGACGACTCTTGACAAATTGATTGCAGCGTTCAAGTCTCTGTCTAAACTGAATCCGCACTCGGAACATTCAAACACTCGCTCATCCAAAGTGAGTGTTTCTTTTTTACTTCCGCAGTTTGAACATGTCTTGCTAGACGGAAACCAACGGTCAACTACGACAAGCTTTGAGCCATACAACTTACATTTGTAGGTCAACTGGCGACGAAACTCAAAAAACGACATATCAGCAATAGCTTTAGCCAGTTTATGATTCGCCATCATTCCTGACACATTGAGGTCTTCTATCACTACTGTGCCGTGGTTCTTGGCTAGTAGTGTGGTAAGTTTGTGCAATGTGTCTTTGCGAATGTTGGCAACTTTGGAGTGCAGTCTGGCAATCTGTAACTGTGCTTTCTTCCAGTTAGCTGAACCAATAATTTTATGCCGATTCAACCATTGCATCCTGGACAGTTTTGCTTCGTACTTTTTGTAAGACTTTGCACCAGCGCTTCCCCCACCTGTTGAAAGAGTTGCCAGGTTTTTGACACCGAGGTCAACACCTACAACGCTTGTATTTTCTGTAGTTTGTTGGTCTACTTCAAATCGAAAACTAATAAACCATCTATCAGCTTGCCGAGAGATTGTGCAAGATGCGCGTTAATACTTGTGGTAATCGCTCGTAGGTTCTTAAAACACCAATGACAGGTACTTGAATCTTGTTTGTACCTACCTTGATAGTGCCTTCCAATGTGAAAGAGTCACGCTTACCTTTTTTCTTGAACCTTGGAACACCAGCAGTTTTGTTAAAACATCGCTTCCAAGAAGAGCGCAATGCCATTAAAGCTTGCTGTGGAGTACTTTTTGAACATTCGTAGTACCATTCATGTTCTGACTTTACCAGCGCCACTAACCACTTATGTAAGTCAATAGCACTAGGAAACTTGATTTTGGCGTCGGGGTTAGCTTTGTTATGGTCGAGTATTTGTTTTGTCAGTCCAAGCCCCCAATTCCAAGCATGACGTGCTACGCCGCAATGCTTCATTAATGCTGTGCGTTGTTGGTTATTTATTTTCAATTCTGTTTTGAAACCAAGCAACATTGATTTTACTTTTTTTTTTATATATAAGTTAACCAATACAAAAGGTTTTGTCAATGCCATTTCAAAAAGGACATAAATTAGGAGCTAAGAAAAAGCTAGAACGATTGCTTGATAAAGATGCAATTGCATTCAAGGGTTATCTTGGGCAGAAAGAAAAACTTAAAGCTGTTCCCAATTGGCAAGAACGGCTAAGACAATTTGTTGACCAACTTATCTCAGAGCTACCCAATCAGGAGTAGTAATGGGTAGCTTTGTCCAGAAATTAAATTACAGTTTCAAGCCCCCTACACCCTGCACCCCTACACCCCTGCACCCCTAGTTTTGGTCAATTGCTTTTGGTATTATGCTAGGATTAGTCATCAAGAACGACTTACGCTACAATCACCACTCGACCAATTAGAAACGCTCCTAGCCGAGGTAGGGGATGTAGTATTACAAAACGCTCTCCGTGACTGCCAATCACAGCAATCCCCCTAGAATTGTCTCATTGTCAAATCCTCTGGCTCACTTATTTTCAGCAATGTTAAGAAAGATCCGGGTAATGGATAGCCCGCAAGCGGGGAACTCACCGGTCTGTTCTGGGGATTAGGGGTAGGGACGTGAAGCGCAGCTTTACCGGGGTGGAGTTCTTAGAGGATGTTTGGAAAGTGTCGTATTGTACCAAAATTTATTGATGATCTCCCTAAATCCACCTTAAAAAGGGGGACTTTTACCCCCCTTTTTAAGGGGGGCTAGGGGGGATCAAGTAAAATATTTGATACTTCTCAAACATCCTTTTAGGGTAATGATAAGTATTTAACCGGACTTGATATAACTTATAAAGACATACTTTTGCAAGAGTTATATTAGTTAGTTGTCAATTGTTAAGCAACATTCGACTAACGACTAACCATAATTTAATTTCAAGGAATAGATGAAATGGCTGTTAAAATTGAGCTTTTAAATCGCTATCAACTGCGTATAAAAAGTAATGACACATTACTCTTGCCGATTATTGAAATTAAACCTACTGATAGTTTTAACTTTCCTCATATCTCCAAAATTGATATTTCTGTGAGCGGAACGCCAGAAGACATGGCAGCAAAAATACAATCTGTATACAGAAGCGTTAGCTTTAGTAATAAACTACTCAAGCTTTCTACACCACAGCGATTAAAGCAAATTGACTGTGTGTGGAATGAGCCATTACCAGCAGGTGTGAACTGCACTTTGCTAGTGACTGTAGAGTATTTTGACTCGGATGAAACGGGTAACCCAAATCTGTCTTTGAGCAAAAACTCTACGTCTGAGTGCAATATATGGACTTATGCAGGCGTTGAAGATACCGTAATACAAATGTCAGTGAGAGATACGCTACCATTGCCACTACCAGGACCTTTTTACAAACCCGAACCAGTTCAAGAAAGTAAGAAGCCAGAAATTACTTATCCAGGCTGGTTTGCCATTGATTTTGGCACGTCTAACTCGACAGTGACACTCTATGATCCCAAAGTCATCGTAACTCCAGATAGTTTGCCTAGCGAGCAGGAGGTGCGGTTACGGGAACGTATGGCGGCGTGGTTAAATCAACGTCCCGTGGATGATGTACCGGGGATCAGCCGTAATGCTTGGGATCAGGAGTGGCAAAAGTTTGTAACTGAACTGAGTAAAGATTTTGTTTCCATTCCTGAGTCTGTTCGTCACAATTTGGGGGAACAACTCTTTCGAGGCGTTGACAGTGGTGAGTTGTTGGAAGCTATCCGACAGATAGAAATTTGTTTGAGCAAACGCCTAGGCTGGTTTCGTCGCGCCGCTAGCAAACGGTTGAATCAAATATATCACGAAGTTTTCCGTGTACCACCTTTAGAGTGGCAAAGTTTGATACCCGTAGAACTGGACAAAGACCGTCGTCTTAATGAAATTCCTAGTGAGTTAGAAGTCGTCAATTTGGAACCTTCTTTACCTAAAGATGATCCAGCAAAAGTGAAAGTCGTCTTGGGTGAACAAGCTAGACAGCACAGGCTAGACACGATTGGGAATGGGGAGGAAATAGAAGGGAGGTTTCTCCACTCACCTAAGCGCTATTTTGGTCAAGAACGTTCTTTTAAAATTACGGTTGATGGTGAAGAAGATACAATTGAGGTCAATAAGCTGCTGCAATCTGCTTATGCTGAACTGATTGAGTTAACCGAGAATTACCGCCAACGATATCCAGGTAAGTGTTCTGAAGGTAAATTCTACCGCGCAGTGGTTACTTACCCAACGATCGCCTCACCATTTGTGCGCCGCGAGATTGAAAATCTGGTGAAACAACTGGATATCGAAGATGTACAGATGGCTTATGACGAAGCGATATCAGTAGCCGTCTTCTTTTTGTGGCGAGAGTTTGGCGGTGATTTGAATGTGGGGATTGAGTCGTTCAAGACCCGCTGCCGTTACGATGGAGATAAATGGTGGCAAAATGTCCTCGTTTTGGATATTGGTGGCGGAACGACTGATTTAGCGCTGATTCGTCTTGCACTCGAAGAAATTAACCCGTTTGAAGCTGGGGAAGACCGAGGCGACGGCGGACGCTATTATAAATTGACTCCTAAATTATTAGGTTCTTCCGGTCATTTGCAGTTGGGAGGGGAGTTAATTACCCTGCGGTTGTTTTTGTTGTTGAAGGCGGCGATCGCAGATTGTTTACTCACAGCCGTGACTGAAGAACAATTGCCAAAAGATGTGTTGAAAGTGCAGCCAGAAGAGTTGAGCGATCGCTTTCTTGATAACGGCAAATTCTTACCTGGAAGTCTGCTGGCTTGTGTAGACAAAGAAATTCGAGAAGGCGATGCTTACAAAGACGCTTTAAATGCAGCCGAGAAAGTGCTACCCACACGCTGGAAAAATTCGTTGTCTCGCGCACAAACTTTCTACACTCTTTGGGAACAAGCGGAAAATGCCAAAATTACACTCGGTCAAAAGCGCCAACAAGGTGCACCCGAACCCATTTTCATTCTTGATGGGCAAAAAATCTCGGAACTACTGCAACAAAATGACATTGAATTATCAAGCGAAGTTGTGGATAACCTGAGTGTAACGCTCACAGTACAGCAATTTGAAAAAGCAGTATCTCCTGTGATTCGAGAAGCAGTTGGAATTGGCCAAGGATTGATAGAGAATGCTTTAGGAAATAAATCCTTTAATTCCCAAAGTCAGAAAGAGCAAGTCGATTGGTTAATTTTATCTGGAAAAACCTGCAACCTGGAATTAGTTGAGCGCGAACTTTATCGGGTATTTAGCAAGTCTGACTATTTGATTTGGAATGAAGACCGAGTTACCTTTGAACCCGAATATACAAAGCTTGCAACTTCGGCTGGAGCCTGCTTTGCAGAGAAACTAAGACAACTGGGTTTTGCGCCGAAAGAGTCCAAAGAATTGCTGCGTAGAGGAGCAAATCAACTTTATATTGATGTCAAAAATTTGTTTTATTTTCTGCCTTGCTCCTTCAAAAGGGAAGTCATTGGAGGAAATTTAGACCCAATTTTTCAGGCAGGTCAAGAACTTTATCAACTTAAAGCTGACGATGCGATGGCGAAATTTCGCAGTAGTTGGCAGGGTATGCAATTGACCAACAACATCATTCGTCAGGATTTTGAGAATATCAAACCTCAGCTTTGGGGAAGTTATAACGGTGATGCATTGAGAAAGAAACTGGAAATGAGTGAGGAGGATTTTAAAAGCCATATTAAAGTTCAGTTTGAAATTAATCAAAAGCTTGATATCGATTTGCTGCTTTGCCGAGGAAATCCTCACTATTTAATTCCTGTGAATATTCCCTGTGTTGATGCGGCAAAAGCGATAGGTACATCAGAAGTTATTGCTGATGATAGTCACGTGGTTTGCGATATTGCTGTTAATGTTGCTGAATCTGCAAATGCTCTAAAAACAGATGCTCATACTGTTCTCTTTCATGCCGAGAAAGACTACAGCAAAGATATGAGAGTTTTTCGTTATGACGATGGGGCTATACAACCACAAATCATGGGGTTAATTGCTGAATTACCGCCGTTTCCTACCAGCGGCAAACATACATTCTACTTCCAATTTCACAACCCACAATCTAATAAGTGGGAACTCATTGGTGAATTGCCTCAACCAGAAGTCAAAAGTGAGTATCCTTGCCGATACTATGTCTCTCTTAACAAGAAGGGTATGCTGAGAGTACATGCATTTGAGGTACCTTATTGGACATCAACAAATCCAGAATCTCTCAAGCAAGGAGGATGCGTTTTTCGCGACACTCTCCAACCTCAGCCTAACGATGTTAAGGCAGAACGTGACCCGTTTTCTGGAGAACACTGACGTGTTGATAAAAATATCCAGTCGTAGGGGGAGCAGAATCTGAATAGCCATGTGTTAGATGCAGGAATTGGATGATTTATTTTTTGGTCATTCACTCTTCCCCTGCGCCTAAAACTTGGGCTGCAGTCAGTTTCAAGTCAGGAAAAATAGCTGAGGCGATGTAATTGCTGCCACCAAACACTGCTTCTTCGTACAATCCGTCTACCAGCGTCAGCACTGTAACTCTTGCGTTACCAGAATCGACAATCCAGTACTCAGGAATTCCTCGTGCGGCGTACTCAGATCGCTTGTAGCGGTAGTCCCGGTCTTCGTTAACTTTACCAGGAGAGACAACCTCAACTACTAGTGCCGGAGATGGCATATCCTGAGTAATCGTAGCGCGTCTTTTATTAATTGCTGCGAATAACTCTTCAGTTAATATCATCAAATCTGGTAAGCGAACGCGAGTGCGATTACCTGTTACCACAATTTCAGTATCTTTATGGCGTATGAGTTGTATGGGAACGAGTTTGAGGAATTCCACAAGTAAGTAGAGAGAAATCAAGTTATTTTTATCACTTTCTGGTGGCATTTCCACTAATTCTCCATCAACTAGCTCATACTTGGTGTCTGTACCATCGTCATAAGCCAGGTATTCTTCCAGGGTCAGTTTTTTTGTTGCTGTGGTCATGGCGATCGCCCTCACAAGCCCTGTTGTTAGCACTACTTCAGGTATGCATCTGAATTATAGCCAAGGTCATGCCCCGTTCATCTGCCACGTCCGCTCCAACTTTTGATGCTTCCGCGCCGCCTTAATCAAATGCGACATCTCAATTGCACTTCCATCACTCGCCGCATAAAACGCCGCCGCCAAACCAATATTTTTGATATTTTCACTAACTCTCATCTTATAGTTTCGACAGTGAACCGTATTGGGTTCAAAATCATAAAACCCGGACATTTTCCAGCAGTCCACTCAAAACTTAATTTAAAACTCAAAACGGAGGAAATATGCAGCACCTCAGCAAGTTATTGAAAATTGACAACTCAAATTTAGCTTGGGTACTGCGGTTGGGTTTGCAGGGACTGCGGACTCAATTACAGGAAGCTTTAAAAACAGCAACCACAGATCCAGGAAGTCATGCTTGTCAAGAATTGCTGAGGGAATTGGATATTCTTTTAGAAGCTGCAGCTCAACAGCAGTCTTTAAGCGACGAGACAGTCTTGTCCACGGAGGATAGTTCCTCTTGGGAAGATGTGTTAGAACCAGTCACGAGTGAACAAAAAGGTGAACTCAAACTCAAACAAATTGCTGAGGCTTTGCTATCTGACCGGGAATTATTAAATTATATCGGTGATTACCAATTTCTTAGCACTAATGATGCTGATTTGTGGAACGAGATGCAACGTTTGCTGCTGCGTGTTCCTGAAAAAGTGGCTCATGCTTGGCAAGAGTATATCTTGACACAGGCGAGCCAAGTAGGTGCGACAGAAGATAAGCTGCACTTGTCACTACCTTTCACCCGCAAAGAATATATTTACCCTGGGTTGACAGGAAAGATAAAAGCGACTGGGTTGTGTTTGTCAGACCAAGTTGATTTCGATCCGCGATTGATGATGGAAACAAACCACGGGGAAATTGATTTTTTGGCTGGGGTTGTTTCTACTTGTCTTAAATTTATTGAACTAGATTTATCTTTGCACCACGCTCTTAAAAGTGTAGATAGATTCGGTGTCAGGTCTTTGAACGATGAACGAGAAAAGTCGAAATATGTCACAGCACTGATAGACCGCTTTCGCCGGGTGCAAACAACTGCGGATCATGTCGATCCAGTTGTTGCTTTACGTGCCAGACTTGATTTGGATGAAGCAATTCACTCTTTAGTATACTTACCATGTGCTGACCGTTACTCTTGGTGGGGTAAACTGCAACAAGAAGCGCGGCGTACCCTTGACCAAGTTGTTGAGAAGACGCGTGATGCTGGTTACCATGTGCAAATTCGCCCGTTATGGGGAACTTATGCAGATGTTTTTAATTGGTCAAAGGACGATTTGCAATTAGATATCGGAGGGGTACGCGGGGAGGTGTCTGCATGTTTGCGGGTTTATGCCAAAATTAACGATGAAGTGCTTCCGGGAAGAGTTCTTTTTCGTTCTTCCTGAGTGAAAATAGACACACGTAAAAAAGATTCACAACGCAAATGCTGGCTGAATATCCTATAGAAACTCTTAAGCAGGGGTAGTCGTACTGAGCGTGTCACCAAGTGCCAAGTCCTGGAATAAAGCAAAGTAGCCGAACTTTGCTCCTAATGACAGTGATCATCAAGCTACCCCTGAGTTCGGACGCTTCAATGTTCAAGAAGTCGAGTTAGCTCGTAATATAATAATTAAGGTCAAAATAATTGCCACGATACTACATATAAGAAATACTATATCAGTTATTATGAACTTGAATTTTAGCAGTGCAATTACGATAGCTAAAACTTGAGTAGTTAAGACAAGACCACTAGTAGATAAAGTTCCCAATAAGCTAAAAGGGCTAGAGGAATTCAATCTAATTGTTCTTTCTTTTAAATAGGATTCCCATCTTAATTCCGGAATATTTGTTTCAATATTTTCCCTAATGTAGGTTCCTATTCGTTTTAAAATGATGCCGTTGTAAACCCATCCAGAAGTCAAGAACAAAGCTAAGATTGGATATACAAGTAGAACTGATACCGATACGTTAGGCTGCACACCAACTGACAAAAAAGTTCCGGAAACAACCAGAATTATGTTGATAAGTTGGTAACGAAATTCGATGCGTTTCAAAATTTCATTACGTAGAGCCTGGTATTCCTCTAGCATTATTATTTTATCTTCTGTTCGTTTGGGATCAGAGGGCTGATTAGATAAAATTTTACCACTTGGGTCGCTGCTCATTTGACACTAGAACTAACGGTTATTACGGTTATTGACTGAAATAATGATACCAAGTCCTACCTTTTATGTGTGTGACAACTCATCCCTACTTAGCACTTGGTGACACGCTCAGTACGACTACCTCAAGCACAAGACCAGGGCAAAGGCATCTTGTCAATAACAACGTCTCAATCTCAATAAACTATGAAATAATCGCAGTCTTCGTCTGCTTATTGATAATCTTTTAGGCGCTCGTTTTGACACGCGCAAAAGTCACTCAAACGAGAAACTTGGTTCTTTCGTTTATACATTAACCAACTTTTTTGTCAAGAGTCATTTAGATGCGTTCGCTCTGAGCACAAGACCTAGTTAGTTTTGTGTACTTTGTAAAAATTTTTTTAACTAAAAACTTTAAATCGTAATCAAAGTAATTATATATTAAATTTTGGTTATTTATACAGGATTTGTGGCAGTTTATGTCGGTATAATCGCCTATACAAACTTAAAGCCAAAAGATTATTGGGACTCATGACACGTCATTCATCTAGGTGGATATATCAATACTTAAACACTAACCGTCGTGGGTTCGTAATTGGGACGCTGTCAGCAGCTTTTGGCGGTGCAGTCGGAATTTGCCATAAGTTGTTACCTACAGCAGCGCTACCAAAGCGATCGCGCGGAGCGCAGACGCCTAAAGGCGTATCGCCGCAGAGTACACCTAGCCAATCTGAGACTAAGGTGATCAAGTTTGCCAATGGTATTTCTTTAGAACTGGTGACACGAGACAAGGAATTTCTAGGCTTTGGTCGGATTGCAGCTGGTAATTTTCCCTTGCGTAGTGCAAGAAGACCAATGTTTGTAGAAATTCGTAATCCTAATGCAGTCACTTTTTGCAATTACACTATCACGCAACAGCAAATCACAAATCAATCCGCGATACTTGAGTTCTCGATGGACTATCGCGAAGGTGGTCTTATGGATTGGATGGTTCATAGCGTTCGCAATCGTTACAACACGGTTGATTGGACTGCTGAACCTCAACCAGCCAGTGATACTACCTTGCGGCTAGAAATCCGTCCAGTGACACGCAAGCTTGGCGATCGCAAATATATTGGTTTTAGCTATCAGTACCACTATAAAAGTCAAAGCTTTCCAATTTACAAGATTCTTGACCGTAGCACTTGGGAACCAGGTGGAAACGCTGTGGGTAGTGAGTTTTGGTTGCGTAACTCTTTTGTGCCATCTATTGCACGCATTGATACTGTGGAACAACCTTACTCAAGTGAAGGGTATCTATCTTCTGCAACGAACCCTAGCGTCTTTCAATTTCTGCCACTACAAACTGCACTCCAAGGTTTCACATTCACTGCAACAAATGCGGGTACGTTAGTCACTTGGGGAACAAAGGTCAGTCACATCCTCTCGCTGTTTGAGAAACCGCGTGGTCTTGATGAGTTCGTACACTTGCATCAACACTGTGATGATTTGGGTAATGAATTAGTCACCTCTCCTATAGAGGTACTGTGGGCACCAGGTGGCTTGGACTGGGTTGGACGAGCTAACGCCTATGAGGCAGTGCGCGAACTGGTACACGAAACTCTGCATAATGAACTAGGTATGCGCCGCGAGCGGGTGACCACTTACGGACAAATTGAGGAATGGGTCAACGCTGATTTAAAACGCTACACCGAAATTGGTTTGCCAAAACTCCTTGCAGCTGGGATCAAAACGGTGGAAGTGTCAAACCATTTCCAGAACAATATGAACACCTTTGGGGTCGCCAACATGGCTTGTACCATTGACTACAAAGTTGCAGATTCGGTGGGCGAGGACAACCTACGTACTTTCTGTAACACAGCCAAAGCGAATGGAGCCAAAGTCTATATGTGGGGTAACACAGCCCTATCAACTTTTGGTCTGAAACAATGGGAACGCAACGGCACATCTGATCGCCTTAAGTACCTCCCCAAGGAAGGGTCAATCATGGAAGTGATAGAACGTTCACGCGATCCGTTTGTCCGCAACCCCTCCAACGCAATTGAAGCTGACCACTACACCCCAGTCTTTGCCGTGCTGAACCTGCGGGACCCGGACATACGAAAGTACTGGCTCCAGCAGTGGAAACACGCACATGATGCCATCGGTCTTGAGGGTATCTTCTTCGATAGCTCGTCAAATCTTTCCAGTGATAAATTCCACTTTATTCAACTAGCTGATGCTGAGTTTAAAAGTGCGAAAGCCAACCAAGCCTTCGGCTACTACCGCCCTGCGAAAGAACCACTATCTGCCATTCTCTCGCAATATAGAGCACATTTAGAACTCGTGACAGAAATGCAGAAGATAGGCTATCGCTATTGTGGTGAAGACACTGGTGTCTTTGGCATTCACCGCAGTGGTCCTAGGGTTGAAACCCGGATTGGTAGTTTGCCATTGTGGGCGGAATGCATTACTATTTTTGATACACAAGCTTTACAAAAAGCAGGTAGTAATCCTGATGACATTTTCTTCCGTGGATTGGCTTACCGGATGATGTGGGACATTTACTGGGACGTCCAGCGCAACCAACTGAGCTTCACTTTCAATAATCGTGGTGATTTCGACCGACCAACTGATTGGCAGATATCACAGCTAAAGGTCTTCAATCAGGTCAACGATTTGATGGTTAACCGCGAAATTCTACCTGATGAGAAAGGTGTTGTGTATCGTGCAGACGGTGAGCAAGTTCTTTGGGCTTTCCAGAATTTTGACTTCAAACTGCCTGCCAATTCATCGGTTTTGAATGTCAACACAGGAGAAAAAGTACAAACTCGTCTCCTGCAAGCTGTCAAAAATCATGTTTATCATGTTAAGCCAAGTAGCAGATAGACTGAACCTTGAGAGCAGAACTCAGAACTCAGGAGTCAGAAGTCAGAAGTAAAAAGGGCTTGATGTCTGGCTTTTAGGGACTCAGGGCTTAGCAAGAATCCCCTGGCGCGTCTTTCCGTGGGGAGTGTCAATCCGAGCAAGCAGCGGTGTTCCTACTACTACGAAAAAAATCGCTCTGGTTGACTAAAACGTTCTTTCAGGAAGTCAACTAATAGTTGGATCTTGATTGAAAGATGGCGGTTTACCGGGTAGATCGCGTAAATAAAGATTTCGGGTGGATGATAGTCCGACAAGACAGTTTGCAGCTTGCCTTGTTGGAGTTCTTTGCCAACAATAAACGTAGGAAGTAATGTAATTCCTAACCCCCGAATTGCTGCATCTTTGAGTACTTCACCATTGTTAGAACACAACACGCCACGTACAGCGATCGCGTGTTCTCCATCAGGTCCAATTAACGTCCACCGATCCTCTGCTGCCACTTGACCGTAATGCAGGCAAGAATGATCACGTAGTTCGTTGGGATGGGTGGGAATGCCATGATTTTTGAGATAGGTAGGAGCCGCACACAAAACTCGTTGAGCTGGAACTAACTGATGAGCGATTAAACTGGCACTTTCTTGTAGTTTGGAAATCCGCACAGTCAGATCGAAGCCTTCCTCAATCGGGTCAATGAAGCGATCGTTGAGTGTCAGTTGTACCTCAAGAGCAGGATATTGCACCAGGAAATCGGCTAAGGCTGGAGCTAAGTGCATTGTACCAAAAGACATCGGTGCATTGACTCGCAGTTTACCCTGCGGTTCCTCATGCATTTGCATGACCGCTCGCTCTGCTGCTTCGAGACTTGCCAAAATCTCCACACAGCGATCGTAAAATGCTAACCCAGTTGCTGTCGCACTGACCCGCCGAGTGCTGCGATGCAGCAGTTGAACGCCTAGTTCATTTTCTAAGCCAATAACGAGTTTATTAACTGCCGATCGCGAAAGCCCTATTTTTCTTGCCGCCGCAGCAAATCCACCAGAGGCAACCACTTGAGTGAAGGCGCGAATACTATCAAACTTATCCATAACTCAGATATTGTAGAAACATTAGAGACAATGTGTTTAAAAAATAGTATATTGTCTTTTATTTAGAATCAATTCATAATAATAGTGTTCCTGCAAAAGATTCGCTCTAGTGAATTAGGAGATATTAAATATGATGATCGTGCGACCTGCTCAAGAACGTGGTGCTGCTAACTTTGGTTGGCTCGATAGTCGTCACACCTTCTCATTTGGCAACTACTACGACCCCAACTATATGGGCTTTGCCAACCTCCGTGTCATTAATGAAGACAAGGTGAATCCCGCAAAAGGCTTTGCTACTCATGGTCACAGGGATATGGAAATCATTTCCTACGTCCTAGAAGGTGCGTTAGAACACAAAGACAGCATTGGTACGGGATCTGTGATTCGACCAGGAGACGTGCAGCGGATGTCTGCGGGTACAGGCATTATGCATAGCGAGTACAATCACTCGGATACTGACCCCGTCCATTTCTTGCAAATCTGGATTTTACCAGACAAAAAAGGCATCGAACCCAGTTACGAGCAGAAAACGTTTACTCAGGAAGAAAAAAGCGGAACACTACGACTAGTAGGATCTCGTGATGGTCGCGGAGGTTCAATTACAATTCATCAGGATGTCGATTTGTATGCCACTTTGTTAAAGGATGGGGAAGAAGTGAGCCACCCTTTAGCAAACGGACGTGTTGCCTGGATGCAAATCGTACGTGGAGCAGTGCAATTGAATGATCAATCTCTCACAGCAGGTGATGGAGCTGCGATTTCTCAAGAAGAAAACATCACTTTGCGCGGCGCTAGTAGTGATGCCGAAGTGTTGCTGTTTGACATGGCAGCATAGCGTCAAGTGTATGGATCTCTCGAACCTAGATAGTCTGCCAGCTGCTTTACGAAGTGCAGCAACGTTCCAAAACCTAGTAGCCGGACAGGTGCTATTTCACGAAAGAGAGCCAGCACAGGCTATTTTCGCTGTTGCAGTCGGCAGATTTAGGCTCGTGCGTTATACGAGTGAAGGACAACTGTTGACCTCTCCCTGGGCTGAAGCCGCAGGGATTCTAAACTGTTGCTACAGGGAGGGCTTCAGCCGCTCCCTTCCGCTTTTTAGTTTTGGTTTCCCAGAGTTTAACCCTGGTAGGCAGGGTCAGCACTGCCCTACAGACCTTAGCTAGGCACAAACCTAACTGTGTCTCTACTTTGCGGAGGATATTGGCTGCACCGTTGCAATCCGCATTGATAAATTCACCACACTTAGTTCTATACTGTCCACGCTTCGGTCTTGTTCCTGACGCCTTCCAGTTATCGGGTTTTTCACCGTATTTTGGCAAACTGTCTGCATCCAAAAAAGAAGCCTTGGAAGTGTACGATTCTTCTATTTCAACGAACTGAATTCTATGTTGTTTACACAGTTCCTCAATTCGTTTCTTTAAACGTCCGGTTGGTGTTTGAACTATCTTCTGATTGTTGACTTTTCCGGTTTCAATACCATCTTTGTTTCCTTGGTTCCAACCAAAAATAACAGTTCCAATATTGTGAGTCAGGCAATAGTTAACAATCAGCTTTGCAGCCTTGTTAACTGCATCTTTAACTTGGCGATTGCGCTTTTCTGTTATTTCGGCAAGTCTATCGTTCCAAAAACCTTGAGGTTTGCCTTCTTTGATGATTGCAACTTGTTTGTTGTACCATTGTGTCAAGGATTTTAGCTTAAACCCATCAACAATAAAACTGTTGTCACCCGTATTTGGTACACAAGTCAGCCAATTATTTATTCCAGGGTCGATACCCAACGCTCTAGATTGATCTAGTTCACAGTTTACAACATCAGGCTGCTTGCAAACAAATTCTGCATAAAAACAACTATTTCGTGGCAGTATTCTTAGTTCTTTGATTGCCTCAAACTTAATGTTGTGAGGCATAGTCACAAACAAACTATCAAAACCAAATAGCGTTTTAAATGTATTACCAAGCGGTAATCTAATCAAACCAGTTTCGATATCAAAACTTAATGCTTGCTTGGGATAAGTCCACCCTGCCAACCCGTTTTTCTTGCGGTATTTGGGTAGACTAGGTTTATCTTTTACCTGACCTGAATACCATAACGGCAACAATTCTTTTAAGCTCGTGAATGATTCCGCAACTTCTGTGCAAATTTGCTGTGCCGCTTGTGAGTAGAAGATTTGATAGTGTGGGTTAGTTTTCAATTCTGCATGAAGTCCAAATGGATCATCCAAAATTTCTCCAAACGTGAAATAAGCTTGTCGCAGCAAATAGATTGCACAGTTACGTAGTTTATTGGATTGAAGACCTAGAAATTCCAGCACATTCATATTGTGTTGGTCTAATTTGATGAGCATTTGTTGTGTTGCGTACAGTGGTATCACCTCGTGTATTTGTGATAAGTATACAAGTATACATCTATATACACCAATTGTCTATGCCATTCCGCAAAGGTCACAAAAATAGATATACAACAAATCGAGACAAACCGTTAACCAGTAGCCCTGTATGTTTTCGATTAGATGAAGAATTAACAATTAAACTAAAGTCTGTTCCTAACTGGCAAGAGCGGTTAAGACAGATACTCCCATCGCTCATAGAGAAGTGGATGGCTGAATAAATGAGCGCCGTGCTCTCCTTCCTGCCCCTGGCGTCGATCACGGAGTACGGCACTACGTGGGGTGCTCAAGAGGGGCTTTCACGCTCCCGTCAAGTTTTTGGTAATTTTTCAGGTAGTACGCGCTGGTGAGAGCTTTTCCGAGTCGGTACTGTTTTCAGCTTAAACCGCATGAAACTACGTCTCACCCCGACCTGCATACCAGATTTCGTATCTGGGAAACCAAAACTAAAAAGCGGAACAGGACGGCAATAGATGCTCCTGTTCCGCAACAGTTTAGAATCCCCGTCTATGCACGAGCGGGGAGAGGTCAATCAAACCCCAGAGCTAGCTACTTGTCTAGTCACTTCTAAAAACTTTTGTAAAACAGACGATATTTTATCCGATCGCCAAACCATTGCCAATTCTACCTGTGAAGTTGATTCTGCCAAAGCTTTGTAAACAACCCCAACTCGTCGAAGATTTTGCACAGATGCAGGGACTAGAGCTACTCCCAACTCTGCTGCAACCAAGCTGATAATTGTTTGCATTTGAATTGCTTCCTGCGCGACTTGAGGTTGGAAACCGACTTGTTGGCACATACTCACAATTTGGTCATAAAAACCCGATCCCAAATAACGTGGGAACAAAATGAAGGGATCATTGGCTAGCGTAAGCAGCGAGATTTGTGTTTCATTTGCCAAGGGATGAACCTCTGGTAGCACCGCTACAAATGGCTCTTTGTAAACCAACTCAATCATCAGTTCCTGCTCATGTATGGGGGGACGAACAAAACCCAGATGAATTCTGTCTTCATGCAGCGCTTGAACCTGTTGAGTTGTCGTCATCTCATGCAAGCTTAGAAGAACCTCTGGAAACCGCCTGCGAAAAACTTTCAAAACTGCTGGAAGAATGCTGTAAGTTGCAGACCCCACAAAGCCTAACGTTAAACGACCAGTTTCACCTCGGTCAGCTCGTTGGACAATTTGGATTGCTTGCTCAGATCGTGTGAGAATCTGACGGGCTTCCTCTAGGAATAGCTGTCCAGCTTCGCTTAATTGAACACTGCGCTTAGTGCGGTGAAAAAGTTGAACACCTAACTCTTCCTCCAGTTGGCGAATTTGCTGACTTAGTGGCGGTTGAGCAATCTGTAATCGTTGAGCTGCTCGACCAAAGTGCAATTCCTCCGCCACAGTCACAAAATAACGCAGATGTCGAAGTTCCATCTAGTCTAATACTTTTTAGATATTAGTTTAAAACAAAAATTATATTGGACATATTTAATCAGGATTTTTACTCTGGTAAGTAAGGCGCTGCGGGTTTAGCGATCGCGCAGAGCGCCCGCCGTAGGCGATGCTCTCAGAGGGAGCCGCCCTCTGGGAACATCGCAGCAATCTCTTGATGGATAGAGCAGTTTTATTTGTAACTTTTGCTACTTATTTTTTTCACGATTTTGTTGCAGCAAAGGAGGTAAGAAATGAAAATACAGCATTTAAAAATACATGGTTTGAAAGCTTTAACGGTTGCACTCCTGTCAACTACACTGACTGTCTCGTGTAGTCCAATACAAGCACAAAACGTCACCAAACTAATTCAAATCATAAGCCAAGCATCATCTCTTAACCCTCAAATTACCCGGGAAGATAATTTTGTCAATAGTGATCCCGGTATTCAAATTTTTGTCCGCAAGGTGCAATTTAATAGTCCTTCAAATAATACTCGCGTACCCGTTTTACTGATTCACGGCGGCGGACCAGGCAGTGTAACATCATTTGATATTGATGTCCCTGGATATTCAGTTGCAGCAGACATAGCAGAAGCTGGACATCCTGTCTATCTCATGAATGTACGAGGATGGGAACAATCCACTAGTCCCACGGCACTTAATCAACCACCTCAGCAAAATCCGCCAACTGTCACCTCTTTTGAAGCAGTACGAGATATTAGCGCAGTAGTAAACTGGATTCGGCAACGTGAATCAGGACGTAAGGTGGCGCTTGTTGGTTGGGCAACGGGAGGACACTGGGCGGGGATGTACACCAGCCGCAATAACGATAACCTGAGTCATTTAGTGATGCTTAACAGTCTTTACGGGGTGAAAGCACCCTGGGAACTCGGCAAGAGCTTCGAGAATCCGGCTCGACCAGGAGAGTTTGACAAAAGTGCAGGAGCGTATCGACTGACTACAGCTTCTGGACTGGTAGCTCAATGGAATAAAACAATTCCTGTGGCAGATAAAAACCAATGGCGTGATCCAGCAGTGGCGCAAGCTTATCAGCAAGCCGTACTGGCAAGTGACCCAACAAGCAACTCTCGTCAGCCTCCCAGTTTGCGAATTCCTGGCGCATACCGATTGGAAAGTTACAACCTGGCGCGTGGTCAAAAATATTGGTCAGCTGCAGATATTACCGTGCCTACACTCGTCATTCGAGGTGAGCGAGATTTCTGGTCAAGACCTGCAGATCTCAAGGCGCTACAAGCCGAGTTAGTGAAAGCGTCAAAGGTTAAAACAGTAACGATAAAAGACGGCACACATTATCTGTTTCTTGACCGTCCTGAGCGAGGGCGCGATCGCTTCTTGCAAGAGGTGCTGTCATTCTTGTCGTGACACTCCTACACCGACAAGAGCGGTACGGTGTAGGCTTCTGCCGGAAATTATCCGGAGCAGAAATTCGTTCGTGGTACTCCAACTGTTTCCCACTACCGCAGTTTATAGTCAGGCACGTGTCCCTCCCGACTTGAATGATTGAAAAACCATTCCCCTACGTTCCTTGAAGATTTTCCATACTAGAGGCAGGAGTTAGCGTACAGCATATTTAAAACCCCACTTCCTAGTAAAACCCCTTATCTTCAGTTGTCTAGGTACAGATGGTTGACCAGAATTTTAGCCTTTGTCAACACCTCTCTATGTTAGCATAATGGGTAGATTTTGACTACCCATTATGAAAGAAGCACGATTGAATTTAAGGATATCAACAAAGCAGACTGAATAAGTTACGATTATATGCCTCAAGTAAAGATAAGACGATTACTCAAATTGTTGAAGACGCTTGTTGACTCTTTGCCCAACACGGAGATTAACAAAAACGAGGGTACCCCACTCCCGCGCTAACCTATGGTTAACATAGGTCGGGGATACGCCTCGTTTTTGTTCGGCTATTCATAAGGGCACCGACTCTTCGAGTACGGTGTGGGGCGCGTCTTTCCGTTCAAGCTAAAGAAACAGGCTTCCAGATTAGTCAGAGATACAGTGTAGCAAATCCGCTCAAATACTCCTGCGTTAATGAACTTTAGATATCACATAACTAATCGACGATTTCCATACCACTGACTCAAATCATGCTCAATTGCTTCAAGGATTGCGATCGCTTCCGTTATTGATTTTGCATCAGCAGTTAACAGAGCAAAAACTGACTCAACCCTTAGTTGATAGTCCTGTGGACAGATAACAAATGTGTTGGCAACTGCCACCGCACCCTTTTCATTCAACAAGTAATCTTCATTGAGTGCAAATAACACTTGATTGATGCAAGCCACGCTGCGGAAACAGCAACCTGCTGCATAAGCAACATCACCGCGTGCAATTGCCTTTTGTGCAATTAAGAGTGAAAAACTAATTTCCCAGGCAAAGGTATCAATAGTTGCCTGTTTAAGCTCAACAGGATAAGGTTTTGTTTTTGCCTTTAAAGCTTCTAAAATGTTATGAGGATCGTAAAGTGGCTGACAAATAGCAACTTCACCCATATAAATAGAGGACACAAAGCCGTGAGGATGTCCTGGTTGGTATTCAATGGTGATTTGCCCAGCATGGCAATCATCAATGACACGGTTAACCTGTGCCAAATCACGATAGAGAAAATCTACAGGTACACCTTGGATCTGTAACCAACCACCACCATTAATCCATTTTCCCCATTCACCAATTGCAGTGATGAGGTTTATGCGATGCTTGTCGTCAAGTTCACAGGCAAGGTGATTTAGAGCAATTAGATCCGGGGGATGCTCTGGCTTGTAATAGATCCCCAGATCCACATCTGACTTTTTAGTATGGTTGCCCCGTGCCCGTGAACCACCCAGTGTAATCGCTGCAATTCCCTCTATTGATTGCAAACGAGCAACAACATGGTTAATGAACTGGGGCAATTGCTGATTCATTGGAAGAATTTTGGTTCTTTTTAAGGTTCGCTAAATTTCCCTCCCGTTGTTCAATGCTTGTACCGCCAGCAAAGCTAATGCTGCCGTACCAGCAACTGCACCCCACTTGATCTGCGGATTCTTATCCAGCCAGTCAGAAATGCTTGGTATCACCATGTGGCTAAAGTCTCCCTCAACTCTAGTATCAGTGGGGACAGGCTCGTAAAAACTGTTTCGTTCATCTTCAGACTTTGGCTCAGTGGTGCGCTGCAGCCGGAAGCCGATAAGCAGCAACAAGGAATCTAGCAGTTCGGGCGAGAGCCGCTGTAAGATATCTAACGCCTTAGCCGCATCTCCAACGAGGAAGTCACGAGTTGGATGTTCAGCAACATAGAGGATCGCATCAGCCACTAGCTTAGGGTCATAGTAGGGTGGTATCCCTGCCGGCTTCACGCCTAACTTGGTGCGAGCATTGTTCCAAAAGGGTGTGTTGACGACTGCTGGCTTCACACTCGTCACACTGATGGGTAGTTTCTCATGTTGTAGCTCGACACGCAGGGCTTCCACAAAGCCTTCTATGCCGTGCTTTGCTGCAGAGTACGCACTCTGGTATGGGAGACTTCGTCTGCCCTCGATTGAAGATATGTGGATTAGTGCCCCCCGCCCTTCACGCTTGAGATGGGGTAGCGCCGCCATCGCACCGTATACCTGCCCCATCAAGTTAATATTAACGACGCGCTGAAACTCTTCTGGTGTGGTATTATCGAACGTGGCAAAGATGGCGATCGCTGGGCAATGCACCCACGTATCGAGTCGCCCGTATACTTCGACGGTACGGTCAGCGATCGCCTTAACCTGATCAAACACCTCTACATCGGCGACGATCGCAGTTGCTTCACCGCCAAACGCTCGAATCTCGTCCACCAAGGAATTTAGCTTTGCCTCACTGCGACTAGAGACAACCACCTTTGCCCCACGCCGTGCAAACTGGAGCGCTGTCTCACGCCCGATGCCACTCGAAGCTCCAACGACTGAAACAACTTGCTGATTTATTGGCTTTAGTTGCATTGATGCTACTACTCCTTAAAGTTCTTACTAAAAATCAACGCCCGCCAGAAACTGGCTCAACGCCTCGGTAAACTGTTCGGGACGTTCAATGTGGGGTATGTGACCGCAGTCAGGTATCAAGGCGAGTTGTCCTTTCTGTAAACGGCTGACTGCATCTTGAGCTTGTTCTTTTGGGAAAATCAAGTCTTCTGTACCCCAGACAACAAGGGTTGGCATTTGTAACTGCCCTAAAGAGTCAAGCAACACCTGGCGCTGTCCAAACAAATTCAGCTGGTCACGCAGCGAGGACAGGGTGGCTTCAAGAAAGTTGGGAAGAAGCGACATACGCTCCTGCTCTGCTATCCACTCTTCCGGAACGAGTGAGGGATGAGCAAAAAATAGCGATGCCCGTGCCCAAGCTCGCAGCTTATTGTTAGGAGGCACTTTGCACATCAGTGTCGCAGCTTCTCCGTACAACGGCACGGTCAAAAGGGACAGGATTGGGTTGACCACCTGACCCAGCCCGGAACTGTCTACCAGCACCAAGGCGGCAACTTTTTCAGAATGTGACAGTGCAAAGCGCAGGGCAACCAGACCACCTAGCGAGTTGCCGACCAGTATTGCCCGCTCAATTCCTAAAGCGTCGAGAAAATCAGCCACGAACTGCTTAAGAAATTCCACCGAGTATTCGCGGTTGGGTTTAGCAGCATCGCCGAAACCTGGAAAGTCCAATGCCAACACGCGATGACGATTAGCCAACGTGGGAATCACCCAAGACCAATCAACAGCACTGTCAGCATCTCCATGTAGGAGCACTAACGGTGGGTCATAATTGCCCGCTGTAAAGTAGCGAGTGGTTAAACCGTTTACATTTATTCGCCGCTCTTCAACCGCTGTTTTCACACTTTGCTCCATCATGTTTAAAGCATCAGCCATTGCCGTTACAAATCCCTCAAGTATGATGGGCACCATTGACTCGAAGAACTTCACCAGTGACGTAGCTGCCGGCTATGGGCGACAGCAGGAAAGCCACTGCCCAGGCAATCTCTTCGGGCTTGCCAAAACGACGGAAAGGAATTTCAGACAGAATGCGCTCTTTGACTTTGTCTGGAACCGAGTTGACCATATCAGTTTCAATAAATCCCGGTGCCACAGCGTTAGCTCGTACCCCGTAGCGAGCCGCCTCTAAAGCTAGGGACTTTGTTAGACCAATCACAGCCGCTTTGGATGCTGCGTAGTTGGTCTGACCGATGTTTCCTCGCTCACCCGAAATTGAACTGATACAGACAATCGAACCTTCCCGACGCTCGTACATCTTGGGGATAACGGGCATCAGCGTGTTGTACACTCCCTTCAAATTTGTATCAATTACCGCATCCCAGTCATCTGTCTTAAGTTTGGGAAAAAAGTTATCTCTGGTAATTCCAGCGTTAGCGACAATCCCGTAAATTGGTCCTAGTTTTTGTTCAACCTGTTGAGCCGCTTTTTCCATTGCTGCGGAGTCGGTCACATCAGCTTGAATTGCCAAAGCTTTATTCTGAGCATTGCTATCGCTACGGTATGTGTAAGCAACCTTGGTTCCCAACTCCTCTAGGAGGCTGACTATTGCCGCTCCTATCCCTCGATTACCGCCAGTTACCAAAACGACTTTGTCTTCCAGTCCCAAAGAGACCATGAATCACTTCCACTGTTGTTATATATAGCGGTTTGCAATTGGCTAAGGTACACAAAGAAATAATGAACCACAGATGGACAATAAATAAAAGTTTTTCCTCTTCCCCCCTACAAGAGGGGGGACTGAGGGGGGTGGACACAGATAAATTTGTACTTTATTCAAGTGAGAAGCGTTATAAAACCTGCTCAAGTACAGCAAGATACTGGCTGTTATTGCAATTAGACTGCCATTTCTTGCTGAATTTTGCTCTTGGCAGCTTTAAATTCAGTCGCCATTTGCTCTTTCTGCTCGTTGCTGCAATTTTTGTCGATCGCCGGGAACATCGTAAATTCTTCTTGGCGAATGTGGTCGCCAAGGACATCCATCAGCTGTTTAACTTTTGATCTGAACTCGTCGGCGGAAGCGGGGTTAATAGACTTAATTTCATCTAACATCTGCTTCATTTGGGCTTGCTCATCGTACAGTTCTTGAGTGTTGTCATCACCGTAGAACGAGCGAACTTTCGGGTAGACAACTTCTTCTTCAGCTTGAGCGTGTGCTAATAAATCTTTGTAGAGCTGCCCGAAATACTCTTGGAGCTTTTGAGGATCTTTAGTAGCTCCGATTTCAGTGAAGATGGTATTCACCTTCTCGTGATCCAGCCGGATAAGGGTCTGGATGTTCATATCCTGTTTGTCAGTGTTTTGGGTAATCACACTGCCAGCTACACCCGAGAATGCAGCGATCGCATCTTGCACCCGTGCCCAAATTCCCTGATCGGCATCAAGACCCGTCATTTCGCGGACACCGACCTGTTCGAGCATCCCCTTGAGCTGTTCTTGGTGAGCGCGACCCTCAAAGTTGACGGTATTCAAAGGCCCAATTGCCACTTCAATGTCTGCCCCTACCTTCTGAGCGGCTTTGTGGATCATGACTCCACTCATGGCTTGACCATGCTTCATGAGTTCATGGTGAATGAGTTTCTGATAAAACGTAAACTCATTGCCTGACATCATCTGCTCAAATTGCGGAATAAATATCTTGGTTGCAGCACTAGGTTCAGCTTGAATGCCGTATTGAACGATGACAGTGTCTATGATGCCTATGTTTTTCCGGTCATCCTCAAGCATATTTTGGAGACGCTTGCGAACATCTTCATCGGGGCAGGCATCTATGAGTTTTTGGTCGTTCGAGATAATTAAATTTTGAAACGCTTTCAGGTCTGCCAATCTTTCGGCGATCGCAAGCCGCTTTGTATCCTCTAAGGTTGTTACCACGTTTAGTTCTCCTCTATGGAAATAATCTGATTGCTCTCGTTTCACCGCACAGGTAATGTAGCTCAGCACAAGTTCCCCAAACGTTACTCACGTCTGGCTTTGAGAACCTGATCGAACACAATTACTTTAGTGATGGAAATAGGTTATGTATTCAAGCAACAAAAAGCTTGAATACCTTGATTTTGCAGGTGATCCAGTTTGAGTCCACCTAGCCTGGGTTAGATGTTTCGGTTTAGCCCACAAAAAGCTGAGTCGGATGGCTTGTCAAAGTCGCTCCAGTGCGATCGCCGTACCGCCACCAGTACCATGACAAACCGCTGCCAGCCCTAACTGCCCATTCCTGTGCTGCAAAGCGTTGAGCAGCGTGACCATAATTCGCGCCCCAGAAGCGCCGATGGGATGCCCTAGTGCGATCGCCCCCCCAAAGATATTGAGCTTCTCGTAAGGAATGCCCAGCACGCGATTGAACAGCACGTTGCTTAAAGCGAAAGCTTCGTTGTTCTCGAACAAGTCAAAATCGTAGATTCTCATCTTCAGCTTGTCTAAAAGCTTATTCACTGCGAGTATGGGAACTTCAGGGAAGCGCCAAGCTTCCCCACCGACCCACGATCCCCCAATCACTCGTGCTACAGGTACCAGTCCGTAACGTTCCACCGCCGTTTGGCTTGCCAAGACAAGAGCTGCTGCTCCGTCTGATATCTGGCTACTGTTACCCGCAGTGAACACCCCATCTTCTATGAAAGCAGGCTTGAGTCGGGTCAGGCTTTCCAAAGTGGTTTCCGGGCGGATTCCTTCATCTTTTTCGACCAATTCCAAACCTTTCTTCCCTTTAACCTCAATCGGTACAATCTCCTTCTGAAAGTAGCCTTGTTCCGTGGCGAGTGTTGCCCGCTGCTGTGAATAGAGAGCGACTTGATCCAAGTCAGCCCGCGTTACCTGGTAAGCTGCTGCCAGCCGTTCAGCTTGCTCTCCCATCGCTTCAGCGGTCGTGGGATCGGTAAGACCGTCGTAAAGTAAAATATCTGTGAGTTGCTCTGGGGAACCTAGCAGGAATTTGTACCCCCATCTGGCTCGGTGTGATAGGAAAAATCCGGTTTGGGACATAGATTCCATTCCGCCAGCAAGTACGATGTCGGCTTCACCAGCGCGGATAGCAGTGGCGGCGTTCATCACGCTCATCATTCCCGAGGAACACACCATGTCCACTGCATAGCCGTTCACCGTTTCTGGAATTCCAGCCTTGAAAGCCGCTTGACGGGGCAATGACTGTCCGTGACCAGCTCTCAGGACATTGCCAAAGATGTAAAGGTCTAATGCTTCCTCGGATATTCCTGCCCGTTCCAACGCAGCGCGCATGGCGATCGCACCTAAATCCACTGGCGAAAAACCCGCCAGAACACCTCCGAACCGACCAAGCGGCGTGCGTACTGCTGAGACAATATAAGCTTCTTGCATACTGATTACCATTTTTACAATCTCACGTTTTTAAGCGCTACCAACTTCAAGCGGAATGCTTATGGAAGCAAATTCCATTGGTTTATCAAAGGTGGTTTTGCTCTTCTTTAGTGTTTGCCTAACATAGCTATTGTTTGCACATTTAAGCCTTAATATTCATGTTTTCAAGAGCGCTTTACAAAAAACTATTCCCCATGAATTGTAAAAAATTTTTTTTATATATCAACCATAAGGCGAGTTATCAATTATTATTTAAACAAGTCTTAGATAAGACAATCAGTATTGTATAACAAATTAAAAGGGGCAACGACAATGGATTTGTTCAATAATTTTGAGCAGTACTTAAGACAGTTAAGCGAAATGCAAAGAGGGGTTTTTAATAGCTGGACATCGATGATGCCAAATATGCAGAACTTTACCACACCAAACTTCCGTAACAATTTCGAGAATACCCTAAAATTCCAGGAAAACGTGGTGACAAGTTCTCTAGAATTGCAAGCTCTGTTAGCTCGTATGTCACTCGAAACCCAGAAGCAATTTTGGGAGGGCTATTTCAATATGTTACGGAAAGTATGAATCAAAAAGCTGAGTGAGCAGTAGAGTGGCATTCGGTTCACATCATATATAGTGGAGTGCTTTCTGTTTTTTTAAAGTGTGTTTGTCAAGGAATTATGAAATAATTTCTCTGACAAACATACTTTGAGTATTAATAAAGCCCCCAATAATTTATTGGGGGGAGTGTTTTTCGTGTGAAACGGTTATTTTAGGGGAAACTTTTTCTATTCTTTCTTTTCATTAAGAGTTCTACTTCGCTAACAAAGCCATTGACTAAAATTTAACCCTGCAACTTTGTCTAATCTTCTATCTAAAGAGAGAAGGCATAATTTTAACCAGTTCGTATTCCTGAATACAAAACTTAAGAAATAGGTGCTGGATTTTGGGCAATTTTGTCCTCATTCCAAAACTGACAGAAAAGCCAAGTAGAGATTATTAAGAGACAACTAGCGATCGTAAACTGCACCATCGCTCCATTAAAATGATGCAAAGAGGGTTTTTTTACATCTTGCACCAGTTATAAGGACGGGTCTTGCGCCCACTCCACAAATCCATCCAATTTTTGTGGGATGGGCATCTTGCCCGTCCATACTTTAAATGGTGCAAGATTTGAGTTTTGCAATCTACTCCTCCCCGCGCTGAGCCACAATGAATTTTAGTCAATTGCTTGTTGATAAAATAGACACAATCACAAAAAACTGGGTAGAAGCAGTTCGCTTTGATAGGCAGATTTCGAGTGCCGATGATTTACCAGGCTCAGCTATACGGGATCATCTTCCCGATGTTCTCATGGCGATGGCAACCGTGCTTTCCCAATCCCAGGACAGCGATATTCAGTCGATAGTGCAGAATAGTTTGGAACATGGCGTATTGAGGGCTGCACAAGGTTTCACTCCAATAGAAATTGCGCGGGAGTATCGTCTACTGCGCCAGGTGATGTTTTCTACGTTAGAGGCAGATTTACTAGAGGGTACGGTTCGGGAAGTCATGCGAGTTTATAGTGTGATTGACGCGACGATTGACGAAGCCATTACCCAGTGCTTCAAAAGCTATGTGGACGAGCGATTGCGGGAAATACAGCAGCTACAAAGTCAGGCAGAGCTAACTAATCAGGAACTGACTCGCTTGCTAAAAGCGAATCAGGAGAATGTCTCTCAACTCGCCCACGAACTGAAAAACCCTCTGAATTCGATTATTGGCTACTCGGAGCTGATTTTGCGCTCCTCACGCAAAAACCCTGAAGTTCAGGGTACGGTTCCCCATTTGGAACACATTGAGCGAGTGGTACGCAATGGCAGACAGTTACTCCGCCTGATCAACGATACATTGGAAATCTCTCGGTATGAGGCAGGGAAGATGAAACTGAACCCAGAGCCAATAGATGTGCGATCGCTAATTGACGATGTCTTTCAAATGTTGCACCCTTTGGCTGCTGTGAAAGAGCTACAAATGGTGGTTGATTGCGAACGTGCCCCCGAAAAAGTGCTGACAGACCCTTTGCGATTGCAGCAAATTATCACTAACCTTGTAAGCAATGCGATTCGCTACACAGAGTCAGGAAGCGTCAAATTAACGTGCCAGATACTATCCGATAACCAGTGGTGTATTGCAGTCAGTGACACAGGAGTCGGGATTACGCCAGAAGACCAATTGCGTGTCTTTGACCCCTTCTTTCGAGCTGACAATAGCGGCACTCCCGTACCCGATAGTACTGGCTTAGGGCTGGCAATTGTCTCGCAGCTAGTAAAACTCATGCAAGGCAAAATAGAGCTGGTATCGCTGTTTGGAGTTGGCTCCACCTTCACTGTCATCTTGCCGCTATTCGTCAAAACACCCGCGTCACATTCAAGTACCTGAAGAATTATGAAGGAGAATTCATGGTGTCTTTCAATCGCAAAAATGCTTTAATTCTTGCCATTAATTCATCAAAATCAATCGGCTTACGGATGAAGTCATTAGCTCCTAACTCTAATCCTTGGGGAATATCAGCCTCTGCATAAGCCGTGATCAGAATAACAGGAAGAAAAGGGAGTTTTTTATTTTCCCGAATACGCCGAGTGACTTCATAGCCACTCATTCCTGGCATCATGGCATCGAGTAACACGAGATCGGGTGGCGATGCTTCTATCTTGGCTAACGCTAATTTGCCATTATTGGCAACATCAACCTCATACCCTTCTTCCATTAAAATTGCCTCTAGTAGAGACAAATTATCTTGTGTATCATCTACAACCAGGATGCGTTTAGCTTGAGGTTTAGCTTGAGAAGAAAACATAAAATCAAGTCTCCGTTTAGGTAAAGAGGCTTATATCAATTTGGCACTTAGCGACTTGCAGTTTCACAAGTGTGGTGCAAGATGTCTTTTATCAAAATGCTAGAATTTTGTCAATTTATCACTCCTGCTGAGAAGACCCTATACGCAACAAAGTGGAGTATGGGGATGAAAAGCAGGGCAGGAACTTGACTGCATAACGAGATTAGGGGAATATAACATAAGCTACTTACCATAGTCAGGGGCTAAAAAAGGGTCATTTAGTCGAGCCAAAAATCGAGCAACCTTGTTTAGGTGATGACGCTAAATGATACGGTTGAAACTCCGAAGCACTTCCGCTCAACTGGGAAACAGCTATTTAGACAACTGAATACCAATTAGATTAAGTACCGCAGGAAGTGCGGAAACTTACGCCCACGGGAGATACACGTCAACAAACCAGTGCGCCCTTGGAGGTTCCCAAAGAGTGTGCGCTCCTGGCGTTGGTGGCTACCCGCAAGGTAGTGCATCGTGTATGTATCAGCCACAGTAGTGGTTGAGCCTGGGAAGTTATGGGTGAAGCATAGCGGAACCCATAGTACTTCACAATAGCTATTTGTTGGCTTACTAACCTCCTACCTTAGGGGAGTCGCACCTTCAGCCAATCGACAATGGTTGGAGGAAGCTTCTGCTGAACCTTACTGCTCACGTAAATTCCAACGTGTCCGACAGGAAAAGAGCAAACTGTGTAGTCCTGGCTTCCGATGTACTTCTCAAGAGCCAAGGAAGATGCAGGGGGAACCAGATGATCCTGCTCGGCGTAAATGTTTAAAATCGGGATGCGGATATTCCCCAAATCTACTCGCTTCCCTCCAATCTCGATTTCACCTTTGATGAGTTTGTTTCCCTGGTAGAAGTCCTTGATGAACTGTCGGAATGTCTCCCCAGCTTGATCGGGACTGTCGAAAATCCACTTTTCCATCCGCAGAAAGTTGACAAGTTTCTCTTCATTGTCAACTATCTCTAGAAGGTCAATATACTTCTTGATTCCTAACTGAAAGGGCTTGAGCATTATGAAGGTGAAGTTTAGGAAGTCGCCGGGGATATTGCCCAAAGTATCTACCATGAGATCAACGTCCATAGCCTCTGATCCCACAGTGGATCTACCCCAAACATTGAAGAGTCCCTGATTGATGTGGAAATCAACCGGAGTGACCATAGTAATTAGGTTTTTCACCTTATTTGGGTAAAGGGAACTGTAGCAAAGGCTAAACGTTCCCCCCTGACAAATTCCTAACAAGTTGATTTGCTCCAAATTGTGGCGCTTGCGCATCACATCCACACAATTATTGATATAACCATTGATATAGTCATCAAGAGTGAGCCAGCGATCGCCTCGGGTGGGATAGCCCCAGTCAATCAGGTAGATATCCAAACCCAGTTTGAGCAAATTGGCAACGAGCGATCGCCCCTCCTGTAAATCGACCATGTAGGGACGGTTGACTAAGGCGTAAACAATGAGGATGGGGATATTATGGCGGTTTTCCTTCGAGTCGAACACATCCCCCCTACGCGATGGTATTGTGTCTACAGTAGCGGTGCCTGTTTCGGATGAATCCCTATCAGGGATTGAAATAAGCGAATGCTCGACCTTTGAGTTGAAACGGTACAGCACCACTTTATCCTCCCGGTAGACCTCCTCCTTGGGTGTCACCCCAATCTGAACGTCCTCTTCCCGCAGGCGGCTTGAGATATCAATGCCCTTAATTACTTTTTGGAATAACTCAGTAAATTCCTGCATCGCCTGCTTACAATACTTCGTTGTTAAAGGATTCTGCCAAGGTTTTTTTAAGGTTTTTGACTTCCTTTCGCAACTCATAGAGGCTGCGGTAAACCTCGTCTAATTCACTACGAGTCGGCAAGTCATTCATCTTGAGAAACACTTCCATCAGCTGTTGCTGGTGTAGCCGCCAGGTTATGGCTGCATTCATGAATTTTCCCTGGATCTCAAGGGCATCCTCTGAATGGAACCTCTGTGCGAATACTCGGTCAAATATACTACTCCAGACTTGCAGAAACTGCCGCAAGTTCTCAACCGTTTCACCCTTATTTTGGGAAGAGATTAACTCCCGCATCAGTTCCTCAAATGCCCTCACCCAGATATCAAGCAGCACTAACAGATAGTCAAAGCTCGCCTTACTGAAGTTTATCCAAACATCAAAGGTCTGAAGCAGTTTGTTAAACTCACCGGTGTACTGCTGGTGTGCAAGCATCAGGGTTTACTCCATGGAAATGCCTCTTCTACAGATAACAAATTTTCAAGCAAATAAAGGTTGTGTTGGAAAAACTTGTTGAGGGAGTGAGGGAGTGAGGGAGAATAACTAATGACTAATGACTAATGACTAAGGACTAAGGACTGCCAAAACTTGTTAACTTTATTTGTAGCGATCTACTTAATTCTCAGCCTCACCATCCCCAAGAACCGGGAATACCTTTGAAAGGTCCAACGACATCGCTGGTTATCCAACCACCGTAGAAATTTCCTGGTTGCGGCTGCACCTTTTCTCCGTTGACGTAGCAAGCATCCATGACGTGAGCGTAAAAAGCGACATAGTCTTTTATTGATGCAAAGGCGGGTGTAGGGTCGCGATAAAACCATGCAGCATTCTGAACTTCTTTGTCACCAACACGAATTGTGTAGTAACTAGCACCTCCCTTCCACTCACAAAAGCTAGATTGCGGTGTGAGCAAGAGGTGTTCCGTTTTGATATCCTCAGGTGGGATGTAGTAATTCGGTGGGTGGCTGGTTTCTAAAACGCGCTTAGCACGGTGAGTATCTGCAATAGTGACACCATTAAAGATGATTTGGATATGTTTGTCGGTATCCTCAAGGCGAGGCGGACGGGGATAATCCCATACTGATTCTTGTCCGGGAGCTGGTTCAATGCGTTGGGGTCTAAACATTTTGGATTTTATGATTAGATTTAGAACCACAGATGGACACAGATTAACACAGATGGTAAGTACATAAAAATGGTGCGTCAACGTAGCTAACGCACCCTACTGTAGCTTATTTTAACTAATTCTGCGGAAGTCCCTACCCGAGCGCGTAGCGGGGTAGGGATGGATAGCAGGGAGGTTGGGAGGTGCATCCCTTGTGGATGTCTGAGCAACCTCCAAATTTTTCTGGATTAGTTTTATCGCTAAATCTATATTGTGATAAAATAAAAAACTAGGAGGTGATTTTGAGTGTTGCATAAAGCTGTACAAGTCCGTTTATACCCGACTAAAGAACAACAAACACTATTAGCTCAAGCATTTGGATGCTCTCGTTGGTGGTGGAATTATGCTTTGAATAAGTCAATTGAAACTTATAAAGAAACAGGCAAAGGACTTGGACGTTCAGCACTCAATGCCCTTCTTCCCGCCCTTAAAAAAGCAGAAGATACCTGTTGGTTAGCCAATTGTTATAGCCAAGTTTTGCAGGCTACAACACTGAATCTAACTACAGCATATAAGAACTTTTTTGATGGTAGAGCCGGATTCCCTCGGTTCAAGTCAAAACACGGTAAACAGTCAATTCAGTATCCTCAAAATGTCAAAATTGTAGATGGTGAGTCCAGTCCTGTTCGCGCAGCGTGTCCGAAGGACATAGGAGGGTCTCCCGACCTAGGGAACTGGCGAACCCGTAAGGGTAATGTAAAACTTCCTGGGAATATCGGGATAGTCAAAGCCAAGATACACAGACAGATTGAAGGGAAAATTAAGACTGTCACTGTTAGTAAGACTCCATCAGGTAAATATTTTGCATCTATCCTGACTGAGGTAGAAGGTGAAAATCCCACTATCTCAGAAGGTAAGATTTATGGTATTGATTTAGGATTGAAACATTTTGCTGTTATCACAGATGGCGAAAAAATTTCTAAGTACGACAATCCTAAACACATTACTAAGCACGAGAAAAACCTAAAGCGCAAGCAACATAAGTTAGCGCGTAAACAAAAAGGAAGTAATTCAAGACATAAGTATAGAAAAGTTGTTGCCAGAGTGTACGAACGAGTTAGTAACTCACGGCAAGATTTTCTACATAAACTTAGTTACAAGTTGGTCAGCGATAGCCAAGCTGTTATAGTAGAGAATCTTCATGTTAAAGGCATGGTATGCGCTGAGTCCTTCGGACACGCTACGCGAACGCGCACGCTACGCGAACGTAATCACAATTTGGCAAAAGCAATATCTGATTGTGGATGGGGAATGTTCACCAATTTTCTAGCGTATAAGCTAGAACGCAAAGGCGGAAAGTTGGTTGAAGTAGATAGATGGTTCCCCAGTTCCAAACTCTGCTCTAATTGTTTTTATCACATGGGTGAGATGCCACTAGATGTGAGGGAATGGGTTTGTCCTCACTGCGGTACTCACCATGATCGAGATGGGAATGCAGCTATCAACATTAGAGCAGAGGGTATCAGATGGCTATTGGCGGAAGGTTCAGCCGTCTGGAGCTGTAGGAGGGGAGGTAAGACCAAAAATGGGACGAAAGTCTCATTTGAGGCACTCGCCTATGAGTACAGAAGCCCAAACCTCAGCGTAGCGCGTTTGGGTAGTTCACCGCACCTGTTTAAGACTTTCAACTTCCTTAGTAAACAACTCCGTAAATAAACTCAAGACGGTCCGTTCTTCGCGTACTTTGATATTGGCGGTAATACCCATACCTGACTGCAAAGACAATTTTCTACCATGAGCATTGAGAGATTGTTGTGCTAAACGAATTTTTACGGGGAAACGATAATATTGGTGTGTTTGGTCGGGTGGTAAAGCATCTGAACCAACCGAAACAACTTCTCCCTTAATATCACCAAACTCGCTGTAAGGGAATGAATCAAGTCTAACATCAACTTTCATTCCTTCCTTGACGAAACCAATATCCTTGTTCGTAATGAAAGCTTCAGCAATAAAGTTATCGTTTGGTACGATGGTGAGAAGTTTTTGGCTGTTTTGTGCCACAAAACCAGGATTTTTAGCTTGCAAATCAAAAACAACCCCAGATACAGGAGAGCGAAGTTTTTGATATTTAATATTTGTTTCCGCTTGTATGATTTTGCTGTCCACGTCAGCCAGTTGCTTCTCATTGTCACGCAGAATTCTAGAGAATTGGCTGTCGATTTCGGCAATACGCTGTTTGTTATTGGCTATCTTTTCCTGCACGTTTTTGCTAGAAACAGCTACTGTATTTTTCGTCTCTTGTTGTCCCTGTTCAATTTCATACTTCAGACGTCGCTGTTCCTCAACAAATTGTGCTACTTGTGCTTTGATATTCTGCACTTGTTTTTGTTGCTGGAGGTACTGAAGCTGAGCGATCGCTCCTTCTTCGGCTAAGAGTTTCATTTTACTTAAAATCTGCTGCTCAATTGCTAAAGTTCCTTTAGCATCATCGAGTTGAACTTGGTTTTGAGCCAGTTTCTGCTTGCTCTGTTCGACTTTTAAACGCGCAGCAGCAGATCGAGTATCTAATTCAGTTTTAGCTGTTTCTAGACGTTCTTGTTCGTCACTATCCAAGCCTACGACAGCACCAGTGTTTTTAAATTCTTTACGCAATAACTCATTTTCTGAAACTAATGCGGCTCGATTTTTCAGCAGAAAAGCAGCTTCTCTTGGCAAGTTACCTCGCATAAATTCTACTTCAGCCGCTACTCCAGAACCAATCTCCATTAAACGGCGATAAAGCTGGTTTTCTTGCATTAATGAAGCACGAACTTTTTTGAGAGAATTTAATTCACCATTAGTTGTGACGGAATCAAAAGTGAGCAGTAAATCTCCTGGATTGACTTTTTGCCCATCTTTAACATAAACTCCTTTCACCACTCCATTAAGCGGAGCTTGAATGTCTTTCACTGTTCCTTCCGGCTTCAATTGACCCTGTGATGCAGGAACGACTTGCTCAATTTTTGCAAAGTATGCCCAACCAATTCCAAAACAGGCTAACACCATCAATGTCACCATAATAGTGCGTGACCACACTGGAGATTGGCGTAGGACAACCGATTGCTCTAATTGCTCAAAGTTGTACTGCTTAAAATCCCTTTCAGATGCTCTAGGACGCTTGGAGTCAGCAGTAACCACTCTTGCATCCGAAGACTTTCCATTTTGATAAGTTCCATTACGGCTATGACCGTTGAGGTGATTTTCATTAACTTGAGTCATGATATTTACCTGAAGATTAAGATAGAGAGAATGAAAATGATGAATTATAAATTAATGAATTATGAATTATAAATTTAGTGTTTTTTCCACTTTCATAATTCATAATTCTTCTTACCAACAAGAACTCAGAACTCAGAACTCAGAACTCAGAACTCAGAATGACTCCTGTACTCAGGGATGCGGATGAGTCGAGGTTTAAAGCCCCTACTTTTAAGTAGGTCGAAGTAAAAATGCGGAGCATCGTATTTGAAACCCCCGGATTCATCCGTGGGGATATTCTGAATTCTGAGTTCTGACTTCTGACTCCTTTTCATAGCTTCACTTCTTGTTGGTTGTAAAGGTAGAAATAATGACCTCTCAAAGCCATTAAATCATCATGGTTTCCTTGTTCGATAACCTTACCACCATCCATTACAACAATAATGTCTGCATTTCTGATGGTGTTGAGACGGTGAGTAATAAAGAATACTGTGCTACCCTTGAATTCATCTGCTAAATTTAGACAAACTTGTCGTTCTGTGGGGTAATCCAAAGCGCTCGTTGCTTCGTCTAAAACTAATAATTGTGGTTTTTGTAAGACAGAACGAGCGATCGCTATTCTTTGTCTTTGTCCACCAGAAAGTCCAGCACCCCTTTCGCCGACTCGCGTATTATAACCATTCGGTAAGTTCATAATGAATTCATGCGCTGCTCCAACTTTTGCGGCTTCAATAATTTCCTCGGTTGATGCTTCCGGATTCGTGAGAGCAATATTTTCCTGAATCGTTCCATCAAACAACAGCGTCTCTTGAGGAACGACACCAACCTGTCGCCGCAAAGAATAAAGTTCTACCTTGGAAACGTCGTAACCATCAATGAAAATTCTGCCAGCCTCTGGTTCGTAAAGTCTCAGCAGCAATTTCATCATCGTGCTTTTACCCGAACCACTTTGTCCAACTATTCCTACAAATTTGCCAGCAGGAATATCGAGATTGACATTGCAAAGTTGCAATGGACCGCTGCTTGCAAACCTGAAGGAAACATTGTCATATTTGACTGCTCCTACAACAGGAGGTAAGGTAATATTGCCACGGTCTTTTTCGGCTTCCTGAGGTGTATCGACAATATCGCTTAAACGCTCTAAAGATAAAGCAGTTTCTTGGAAGTTTTGCCACAGTTGAGCTAATCGCAATATAGGGCTGGTAACATACCCTGAAATAATCCTAAAAGCAATTAATTCCCCTAGAGTCAAGTCTCCTTCCAGTACCAAATATGCTCCTACCCACAAAACAAGCAAACTGCTAAGTTTGTTGAGAAAGCTACTTGTAGAATTGGCGAGGGTGGAGGTAACTACAGTTTTAAAGCCAGCGCCTACATAACGAGCATAACGCTCTTGCCAGGAAAAACGCGCTCGCAACTCGATATTTTGCGCTTTCACTGTTTGAATTCCTGACATCACCTCAACCAAATAAGATTGAGTGTCGGCGTTGCGTTCAGCTTTGCTTCGTAGTTGTCTGCTCACCGTAGGAGAGGCAATCAAAGTAATGGCAACAAATATTGGAATTGTTCCCAAACCAACCAAGGTTAACTGCCAGCTATAAATTAGCATCACGATGATATAAACCACCGAGAAAAGCGCATCTAATCCTACTGTTAAAGCAGTCCCGGTGAGAAACTGGCGAATATTCTCTAATTCGTTGATGCGAGTAGAAAGTTCCCCTACCGGTCGGCGTTCAAAATAGCGCAACGGTAGACGCAGCATATGGTCGATAATTTCCGACCCCAAACCCATATCGATGCGGTTGGTGGTATCTACAAATAAGTAAGTTCGCAAAGTGCTAAGCACGGCTTCAAACAGACCTACTACTAATAGCAAAACACCCAAAACGTGCAGGGTACTGATACTGTTTTGAGCGATGACTTTATCAATAATCATCTGAATGACCAGCGGATTTGCCAGCGCTGCTAACTGCACGAAGAAGGAAGCAACAAAGACTTCTATAAGGACTCGGCGATAACGCGACAAATAAGGGACAAACCACTGAACACCGAAACGTTGGCGGGGTGTTGCTGGCGTGGAAGAAAGGAGCAATACCCTCATCTGGGGGAGATCATTGCTTTCCTCAACTTCCAACTGGGCGATGAAATCAGCGGGTTTGAAGCGTACAATTCCCTTAGATGGGACACCTAAAACAACACTGCGCTCACCTGTTTCATACAGAACAGCATAGCTATCACCATAACGAACCAGCGCTGGTGTCGGTATACGTGTTACAGAGGATGTCGGTACATCTACCAACTGCGCCCTTAACCCAATTAACTCTGCTAGGTAAGCACACAGCTGAAAAGATATCACACCCTGACGATTCATCTGGTCGTTGAAAATGCGGCGAATGACTTCGCGTCGAAACGGCATTTCCAAATGTTTCGATAACATTTGGAAACAGGCGATCGCCGAATTGAGTTGTCCCTTACCCCCAAAGAATGGGTATTTTGTGGTCTTTTGTTTCCCTTGCACCGTCGAGGGCTGTGGTGGTGCTATTTCTTCGTCCGGTGCGTATGGAATCTCTATATCGTCTGTTGTCTGCGGGTGACTAGCATCTACTTGATGCTGTTGTCGCTGGATACTATCAAGCAGTAACAAATCCGACGCACGCAAACCAATTAACCGCGCCGGATTCCCCTGTACCTCAACTGTGTTATGCAAATCAGTCAATTCCAACCGAGAACCAATAGAGAAGCCTTTTACCGTTCCGCCGCCACTGACAAACCAAATGCAATCGCTATCTTGTTGGTTATAAGGAGTTTTTCCTGGTGAGAGGTAATCTACTTTTGCCCCAGCGCAAGCGTGTTGAGTCAGTTCTTTGAGGTTGGTACCACCTAAAGCTTGCACTTCGTTTTGGACACTGAGGACATCGAACACTTCCACCAAATGACAGCGGTTTTTACGCTCCCTGGCAAAAGCTGGGTACATCGTGAGTAAGCGTAAATACTCCGTAGCGCTTAATGTTAAACATATGACTTCACTCGAAGCGATCGCTGTTTCGCAGGCAATTTCCCGTAACAGACTAATTTCGCCAAGAATTGCGCCTCTTTCCAGCAAACTCAACGTATTTGGCATTTGCGTACGCGGATCGTATGCTAATAAGCGGGCTTTCCCTTCATAAATAATTGTGACTCGTTCAGGGGTTTTGTCTTTGCCGATAATCTTCTGACCTATCCGGTAGCGCAAAGGTTGGAGTTGTTGTGATAATGAGGCAATCACCTCGGTTGGTAATTGGTCAAAACCCTCTAAGGTGGCGATAAATTCTTGGAAAGCAGAGCTTTTAATATAGGTCATATCAAATATAGTCAAGAGTTCAGAGTCAGGAATAAAGGTAAAATTTCTAGGTGGTTCCACCAGAACTGCGGTTTCCTGCAAATATTTAGCGTACTTAGTAGAAGATTGGCTTTTCGTATACGCTCAAACGGCGGCTCCCTGTAGATATATTAAGGTAAAGTAACCAGTTAAGATACCATTAAAATGTTAACTTCTAACTTTTAAATTTAGAAGAGTTGCAATTCCAAAGTATTGAATTTGTCCGTTCTGCATCACGACTCCCTTTTCTTTGTCAATTCTTAAAATTCCTCTGTTTAAGGTAAATTGATGCGCCTGTACTTGGGATAGGAGTACCAACAAAGCTTTACAGTTAGGCTGAGATTGCCCAGTTGCAATACTGGAGACGCACTGTTTTTTGGTGGTGGGGCAACTTTTTATTGCCAGTGTTATAAATTGTCTCAGATAAAAGAGTGCGAAAGCCTTGAGACTATGTAATCAATAGGTAAAGATTGTATAAATGATTATTTTTTTGTTGAATTTGCATTTTTTTTCTTTTTTTGGATTTATTATTCGTAAAACGCTTTCTTAAGCTAACAGAACCCCCGCAATCAAATTACGGGGGTTCGTGTAGAGGTAGCTTACAGGCAAGTGAAAAGTGTAGGGTAGGCTAAGGTTTTGTGAGCACAGAAAATTTATTGATAGAGAGATTCATTTAGTTTAAGGGTATCAACAGACTTAGGTAAAACGTCTACAGAATCTAATGGGTGTAGAGATTGCCAAAAGTTGAGAATCTGTTCTGCCACAAGCTGGGGTTGAAAGAAATGAAAAAAATGTCGTCCTTCGGGGCATTCGCATAGGCGATCGCCCTCTTTTAAGTATGGTTGCCATCCGTGTAAAGCATCGGTATCGACAATAATGTCGTCCATGCTTCCACAAACCATAAAGGGTACTGGAACTCGTTCTGGAGGGATACTCAGCCGTTTAAAAAGCGAATGAGGTGAAAGCGAGCAATTTAAGTCTTCCTCCAAAATTTTCATCAAACGCTTGATAGTATATTCCTTCTGATAGCCAAAAAGGTTATAGGCAAAACTATTGAGAGTCTTTTGCCGACTTAAGAATGGGCGATGGACGTAGTAGTGTGCTTGCCAGTCAATACCCGCATCAACACCCACAGCTAACACAGTTAAAGACTTGACTTTTTCTGGATACTTACGAGTGTAGAGTAGCCCTAACAATCCTCCTGTGCTGTGACCAACAAGATGCACAGGTTGCTCGCAGGATTTCAGATAATCTTGCAGCAGTTCAACTGCATCATCTAGTGAACTAGCCTCATCCTGGGTTTGGTGATATTCCCATAATGCAACAGTCATTTTGTGTGACAGCTGATACATCAACGGCTGAGCAAAGCATTGTAAACTAGGACTTGTATTCAACCAAATAACATCTGGCAATTTCGACATTTAATTTACCTGCGAATTAATTATCAATTCAGCAATTACCAATTAGCATTTTTTTACTACTAATTCCTAATTGCCGCAAGAGTTGAAAGCTACAAAAAAAAATCTTTTTTTCACCAGAACTACCCAGGTTTTGACACGCTCTTGCGTCAAATCATATTGCTTATCTTCATCAAGAGCCAAGCCGACAAATTTACCGTTCTTCAATGCTTTTGATTCATTGAAATCATAGCCGTCTGTAGACCAAAAACCAGCCGTAGTGCCGCCTCCAACATCCCAGGTAGGGCTGCCAATGATGAGATATTGATAGTTTTAAAAATCACTATCTTCTGCCTCTAAAATGTTATGTAATGTCACGATATTCTCACCACCGAATTCTTTCTGAATCATCTCGGCGAGAGATTCAGTTTTACCTGTTGTAGATCCAAAAAATAGACCAATTTTTGACATAGACTGCTTTTGGCTTACCTTAAAATCAGCAAAGTAGTAACCTTACTTAACCCTTGTTCGTATATTGCAAGGTCAGAATTATCACTCATACAACTCAAATAAAGCCATTCCTCCAGTTTCAGATCACAACAAAATTAATCCTGTATAAGCTATGTGAACGTCTAGCAGCTGACCATTTTTTGAATTCGCTCATTCGCGAAATTCTTAGTTCAAAATTTAAGAAAAAATTTTGAATTGACACTTGGGATACAAGACAGGAGGCTGCGCGACATGGAAAACAAGCCGAAAGTGCATCCTTGCTTCAAGCCCCTGGCTTTAGCCATAGGGTATTATTTTTGAATTTTGAATTTTGAATTTTGAATTGTTTTGACTGGAGGGCTTCTTTCCTGATGAAAGCAACCTGCAATGACTTCTGTTATTTACTTTTTGAGAAATAATTGCATTTTTATAGCAATCAAGAATAACGTTATTTTGCCTAAAAATACAAAAATCTCATTAAGCAGGTTATATCATGTCCGGTTATATAACCGTGCGGAAGTTCGTAGTGAGGAATGCGCGTCCTCTTTCCCGACCAAGCAAGGACTGAAGTCCTTACTACAAACAAGTTTTATTATAGGCAAGTCAGCGAACATGATATTACAGAATCACCTCAAATATAGTCATGGTTATAGCCCGTTAGGCCAGCATGAGCAACCTGAATGCACAGTAATTTCCCTGATAATCTGAAGAGCTTTCTATTACCAACACACTAAGACGAGTCAGCAGGGTCTTGATTCACGAATAACGGACTTGTAGAGGTTATTGCCATTCCACACCTATGAACATTATTTGATAAAGATATTCAACAAGCTTGAGAAATAGCTTACACTAAAAATGAAATTAATGAAAGATTATCTCAATAAAAAAATAGGAGATGGCGAGAGACGGCTTCACTGTAGTGCAGATACAAGCACACAAATAAAGCCTGCGGAGGCAGGCTGGGTATGTATAGCTGAGGCAGTGCGTTGCAAAGCGTAAGCTAGATGTCGCTATCCACTAATGGAGTATTCAAAAGCCACATTGCCAGTCAAGTTAATACCTCCCTCAAGAACAGAGGAGGGTTGGGTGATGTCGCTGCTAGCACTTCCGTTCAGCAGGAGGTTGGGATTGGGAGTGCGGGGGTTGTAGCTGGTGGTGTCAATTGTCAACGGATTGGGGAAGGCGTAGGCGATGTTTTCCCAAGGCACAAGCTTAAAGTTGGTGTTGACGTTGCTGAGTTCCCCATCATCCTCCACAAGACGTGCTGGTTCGTTAGAACCATCTTGAGTGACGAACAAACCATACGGGAAGTTGGAACCCAGTGGCACGTTGATAACATCTGCACCATCTGACTCTTGAACGCTGTCAATTGCTCCATTGTTACCAACAGCAAAGCGCCCTACAAAGTCATTGTGACCCTCGCGACTGTAAACTGCAAAGGTGTTGTCACCTTGGCTAGAGGCTAGCAGGTAGCCAGTGCCATCTTTGCCGTAGTAGATGGAGAGCCCTTCTACATCGTCTTCTACATAGCTACCGCCCAAGTCTTTCACTTTGTCAATCAGTGTACCAGTCGTGCCACCGTTTGGTTCTGCTTGATACTTCCAAATCCCTACATCTTCCTGCCCAATGTAGAGGAAACCGAGTTCTTGATCTGCCACCATGCCTTCTAGCTGAGCATCGCGTCCAGCCGTTGTAGGTACAGTGAAATTACGTACTCTTTCAGCCCCAATCTTACCATGACCTGTGTCAATTAATTTGTACTGGGCGACATCTCCAGTTTCTCGGCGATTGGCAAAGACGTAGTAATCATCTGTCACAGGACTGTGGTACAAGCTTACGCCATAAGCACTCCGCGATGATGGCGAGTAGGGAGGCTCAAAGGGCGACGCTTGAAACAAAGTACCGATACTGCTATCAGTGATATCTTCGAGATATTCAGCGGACGCGCTGGGATGGGAATTGATTTTGAAGATAGCCAGCTTATCGTTGTTGCGGTCTGTGGCTACGGCAATATCAACAGAATCACCGCCTAAGTTAAAGTTATATTGCAGGTCGATATTGTTGTAACGGATACCACCTGGATTGACCTCCTGCAACAGATTACCAGACAAATCATAGACCCGTAAGCCTGCATTTTTCACTGCTGTTAGTACCAGGCTTTGTTCTGGATTAGAGGAATTTACGTAGATAGCTGGGTCATCCGCATCCGCACGTTGGTCGCGTGGTAAATTTGGGTCATTAGACAGGTCAGGACGGGTTTCGACTGTAGGCGCTGCGGTAGGAACTAAGTCTGCACCTAAAGCGAGGATTTGAGTAAATTGGGTCTGGCTGAAGTTGTTGTCACTCACCAAAACGATGGACTGACGACCGTCAGACAGTTGAGGACCAAAACTGATGCCCTCTATGTTATCTGTGCCTGTAGGTAAGTTCAGCGAGTTGAGATTCAACACCAAACGCTTCTCGGCAGGTTTGATATCTGCTAGTTGTTCAGTACTGATATTATTGAGAGAATCGTAGTACTTGATGTCAGTTGCTCCTTGCAAACTGACTTCGTAAATTTTGATAGTATTACCAACCCCTGCGGAGAAGGAGCGCTCCAACGCGAGTAGGGTACCTCGGTTATCAAGTGCGAGTAAATCCACTAAACCATTATCACCCGAACCTGTAGTGGGCGGTGCGGCTACCGGGTCGATGTTATAGAGATATTCCTTCTCTGGCTGTCCGCTCACCAAGTTATATTGTAGGATGCGAGAACGGCTGCCATCAGTGAGGGTGGCAACAGCACCATCTTGGAACAGGGCGTTTTCGGTTGCTGTGTATAAAGTCTTTTGGTTAGGCGTAATCGTGAGGCTTTCAAATGCCAGGTTATTGCGAACACCCGACACTTGGGTATCACCTGTATCTACAACCCCATTCCCGTTGGTATCCTGCACAACAGGGAGGAACTTGTTTGGTACGGGCAAGGAATTGACTTGCTGTCCTGTGGTTAAAGAGAATTGATTAATGAAAGGATTTGTAACTCGACCCGCATTGATATTTACCTCTCCCTCAGAAGAAATGAATACTGTGTTATTCTTGCTCAATGCAATGCCTTCAGGGTCGAGACTGTTGAGTGGAAACTCGTTGCCATTCTCATCTTTAAGGGTGGTAACATCTGTAAAGGTGACACCCAAGCCAGTTTCTTGAGAAGATGGAGTTTCTAGGGTAAATGTGTAGAAGCGGGCGGGAGCAATTTGGGAACGGTCATCAGAGATACTATAGAAGCGATTATTTGCTGCATCGTAGGTGACACCGGACAGTCCACCAACAGGAGTTTCTTGTCCATCCACAGTTCCAGCCGCACCATTCGGGATATAACCAGTGGGAAAGATGGTTTGACCTGAAAAGTCCACATTAGGAACAGTTCTGCCTGCTTCTGTGGGCGGTACCTGTAAATCTGCCCATATTAAGCGATGGTCGGAACTCGGGAAACCGGTAGGAGGTGTATTCGGGTTATAAGTGCCTACCAGTGGGAACAGAGGGTCAGTATTGAGGGGCCAAAATACGGCTGAGTTGGTGATATTTAAGTCAGTAGATGGTAACACATAATCTGTCCGCAAGTTGCCAGGAGTCGTATCGGCAAAATCTGCGGTGTCAAAAGCAGGGTTTCCGCGATGATTCAGATTTGCCCCACCCTGCAACACGGCTTGTTGGGAACCGCCAGGACTGGAGGGGATGAAATTCGTATTGATGTTAGGGTTTTGTAACAGTTGGCGGATAGCGTTGTTGTAGCTGTCGCCATCAAAGGGGTCTGCATTTTGGTCACCCATGATCACGAAGCGTGACCCACCAGCAAGACCACCTTCTTGACCCTGATCGTCATAGATATAATCACCTTTGTCAGGGGTAATGTAATCTGCCCAGAAACGAATCTCGTCGTAGTTACGCTTGCCATTACGGTCTTCGGGACCATCGAACGTGGGGGGTGTGGGATGGCTGACCAAAGCGTGAATTGTCTCGCCATTTACTGTAATGGGAACGTCCCAATGATTCTTGGAAGAGAGGCGCAACACGGCTTGTTCTTCTTCAGAATACCAAGGTGTATCAGAACCAGGAAGAGCAACAGTAGGTAGCAGTGACCCCGGTATGTCTTTCCATAGGAAGTTCTGGAACGTCCGCACATTAGCCGTGTCGATGGGGTACTTCGACAGCAACAACATCCCGTACTGACCTGGGAACTCACCGAAGCCAAAAGCATCGTCACCATATCCCCGTGTACCAGGAGTTGTGACGACTGTACCGTCGTTGTTCAAGTCAAATCCAGAAGGAATGCCAGTATTTGAGGGTGCGATGTAGACGTAAGGGTATTCAACTGGGGTTGCACCGTTTTGGCTGACCGAGAGATAATTTTGCTGTAATAATCGGACTGGCTCAAGAGGATCTGCCTCGACGTAGTCAAACTCGTTAATCAGCAGCACATCTGGATTCGTACGCTGGATGATTTCAGCAACAGCTTTCGCTTGAGGGTTGTCAGGCGTGGACAAATCGGTTACTAACTCACCTTCGGCGCTGCGGTTCAAAGAAGCATTGAACTGTGAAAAGCGGATTGTGTTAGCGGTCATATATTCTTCTAAGATGATTAGGGTTCACTGGTGCAACAAATAAATTGTTCTTCGTAATCATTAGACCTCTTGCGGAATGTGAGTTCCATCTGTACGGCAGTTGCTTCAACGGGGGGAACCCCCCTCCGGGTTCACCAGTCGCCTGGCTGTCGGGAAACCCTCCTGCAGCGCTGGTTCACCGCAACGCACTGCCTCGTCCATCTGTGGTTAATTATTCTTTTTTTTGGACTTTTGCAATAAGTCTATAAGTTTCAAAAAAAGATGACTTATTAAATTTTTGCAAGAATCAGGTTTAGGATATTTGGAACCAGAGATAAGCACAGATAATTCATCTGTGCTTATCTCTGGTTACATCTTGTCTTTTGCAAGAAATGTCACCAATGAGTCCATAGCCCCTGATCTGTTGACTATTAACATTAATGATTTCAGCAAAATTTACTTGAACAACCACGTCATTGTAATCCAAATCTTCACCACCAAATCGCTCTTCAAACCCAAATTTTTTATTTCCCAATATACGAATAGAATCTACGCCATCGTTAATTTCTATTCCAGTATTATCTTGATTTTCTTGCAAATAAATAATATTGCATAATTTCTAATTGTTAACAATCCGGTCAGCAAGTGCGGCAAACTTACCACTGCCCAAGTCATCATCTATATTGCTTGTTGTTGATTCACCTTTACCGTTTGCTCATAAATAAACTTCTTAGAAAGATTAGGTTCAGGATATTTGGAACCACAAAGGTTTATCTGTGGTTTCATTTACAAAAACAAGCTTTACAGTCGGGGTAATGATAATGTGCACATCACTGTATCACGCATCCCTCCTACAAAGAAGCGTGGATTTTGAATGAAATGATTGTCATCTTTAGTTTGTATTAATTTGTATTCAGTACCCTCAAATTATCTCAATAACGTTAAGAAGTAGATAGCAAAAGGTTAAGACATGAGATTGACATACTCCCCAGCCTGAAGGCATGAGGATTCTAGGCTCAAGCAGTGATAGCAGCTCTGAGCAACCACCTCTGAGTCGGCTAAAGAACCTGAACGAAACACAACATCAATTCCTCTTGTCACTCAATCCACATATTGATTCGTTAGCAACACTTCTACATTTACCTTAGGATATTGATAAATGAATTCTGAAATCCAGCCATTCAAAACAGTCACGCCAAATACAGTTGAGGCAGAGATTCGCAGTGTTCCATAGGGAAGGGATTGCATTTGTGGCACGGTTAAGGTGGCTTCTGCCAAATCCCCCAGAATTTTCACTCTTCCGGAGCAATTTGAAGGAGAACAGTATGACCATTGAGGCGGTTACTAAAACGATTGGACTGATCCTTGCCCCGGTTGTGATGATTACTGCCTGTGCCCTGATACTCAATGGACTGTTGGCTCGCTACGCCTCTATTGGCGATCGCCTGCGTTTGGTAAATCAGGAACGACTGAATCTACTGGAACTGGATTTAAGCCAAAATCGTTTCAAAGCAGATCGCCTGCACGAACTTGATTGCATCCTGCCTGATTTACTGCGCCACCATCATCTTGTGCATGATGTGCTGGTGCTTGTTTATCTTGCCATTCTGGTATTCATGTTGGATATGTTAGTGATTGCATTAGCGATTTCTACGCTTATCAGCTGGTTATCTCAATTCGTCGTAATCGTCTTTCTGATTGGGATTGGAATTTTATTTTGGGGTATGGTGCTCATTGCCCATGAGCTTCGCACCTCCCACCGCTCTATTCAGTTTGAAGTGCATCGAACCTGTCAGTTATGCAGGAAAAGTTCCAGTAACTCAGTGAACAAGTGATTTACCAGAATCAGTATGCAATAGATGAATGGTACTCGTAAGTTTTGTTCTTGAGTATAAATTTCAGCTGACTAGAAAATAGAACTCCGCAGCTAGGAACGCAGAAGAAAAAATAAATTTTCATCTGTCCTGGTGAAGCAGCCCTGCTCTCCGGGAGCCACTGCGTTGCCCTGAGCAACGACAGGCTTCCAAACAGATTTGACAGTGTTGCATCCCGTGTTGTCTGATGTAGGGATAGTTAGTAGTTTGTCGATTAATAATGAAAGACAAGTATGTGTTACTGACAGGGGGCACTGGGGGGTTGGGTTTAGGTGTCACTCCTGTTGTACTGGCACGAGGTGCGCTCGTCACGGTGCCTTATCGCAAAGCGGAAGAAACAGAGCGGCTCAAAGAAGCTATCTCCCCTGCCGATCAGGGCAGAATCCAGTTTACTCCTGCTGATCTGCAAGATGAGCAAGCTGTTCAACACCTAGTGGATGATATGCCGCGAGTCGATGTGTTGATCCATCTGGTTGGAGGTTTTGCGATTGGTAAAACCCATGAGTATCCTTTTGCTGATTGGCAACGGGACTTTGGGTTGAATCTCAACACAACCTTTTTAGTCTGCAAGCATAGTCTACGACGTATGTTAGAGCATGGGTATGGACGGATTGTCACGGTCGGTTCGCGGGGGGCTGTAGAACCAAGCGGACAACTCGCAGCTTATTGTGCTTCCAAAGCAGGAGTCGTTGCCCTGACCAAGGCGATCGCTGATGAAACCAAGGGAACCAACATTACAGCCAATGTGGTTCTACCCAGCATTATTGATACCCCTACCAATCGAGTAGCATTGGGAGCTGAGAACGCGCACAACTGGGTTAAACCTGAATCTTTAGCTCAAGTTATTTGTTTCTTAGCATCTGAAGCGGCTCAAGATGTTCGAGGAGCAGCAGTTCCAGTCTATGGCAGTGCTTAATGCTGTCAAGAATCGATTTTCTTATAGACTAGAACGCGAACGAGTATCATTGTAAAAATTACGGAAGAATTGTAGCCATGCAATCAGCTAACCCAGCAGATCCAACGCCCCCAACCCTTGAGAAGAAACTTGCTCTGCTACAAAAGTTAAGAGATGAATTAGGCAGTGGAGACACGATTCGCCGTCTATTTTTTGGCGATTTGGAACCCATTGCACTCCAACCAGGAGGAGCTGGCACAGTCGTCCATCTCTATAACAAAGCCAATGATGTCACCATTGCTTATTGCGCAACCTACGATGTATTTTTGGCTGCCCGACCAGGACGAGTCACCGAATTCGATCCTGCCGAAATCAAGTAGGGGGTAAACTAAATCTGAGAAAACCTATGCAAGTAACTCAAAAGTGTCCTTAATTGCTGCTGTCATCTGATTTGGTAGTGGCTTTTGCACGCTTGACGATGATTGGTTTCATCTCCCAAACCAGAGCTTAAGCGCACCCGCTAGGGACAGCGGGTAATACTCACTTTCATATTTCAGAGCTTTTGTTTTAAACTTAGGAAGTAACCATCCAAAGCTTAAAGCATCTGACACTGAATACCCAATTGAATGTAAGTATTGAACAGTGCGACTAACTAGGATCGCTTCCACTTCACGCTTATCGCATGTACCGAGTAATTTGGTTGTCCTGTCCTCGAATGCGGACATTTATCGCCGCATTCAAATCAGCCTGAATTACGTCCTTCGCGTAACGAATAAAGCGATCTCCTTCACGGCGACCCAAAAGCGTCCCGGTCTGGCTATCAACTTGCGACGTATAAGCTGGATTGACCACTGATATTGTCGATCCAGTCTCCAAAGAGATTTTCTCAATTGAAGCTTGTAATTCCCCTTTCATCCATTGGTTAAGCTTGCGATTAATTCGTTTCGCTGGTGCTTTACTTTTAATGGGTTGGGTAAGATCTTCGCAGATGATATCAACGGGTGAAGTGATATTCCGTCGTAAATCATTGCGAATAAAATTCCTAATAGTTTCCTTTTCGCGTTGAAGCTTGCGAGATTTTACCTTGTGACCAAGATTGTTTTCTAGAATTCGTGCTGCTTTTTGTGGATCGTGGGGCTTTAAATTCTCCCCAAGCGCTCTCATGCGATATTGGTTACGGTTAGTTTTAGCAATTCGCTCGGTCTTTTCGGTCATCAACTTACCAAGTCCACCTTACAGAAAAGCGCTGTAATTTTCTAGCTCAAAGACTAGCAAATGACATAAAAAAATCACGCCAAAACCAGCAACAGTTACCCTGTAGGATCACATCTCCTACGCAATCGGTTGAACTTTGCGTCTTGGCGTCTTGGCGCGAAACTAATTTTTAACCATGAATTAGCGGCGGAATTTTTTGGGATCTAGGCGATAGCCAGTTTGAGGTTGAGACTGCTGACGACCAAGCGATACACCATTGCTGAGTTTTCCTCCGGTACCGCGATCGCTACGATCTAGGAAAGGTTTGAGATTGATCGGGTCTTTAGAAGAAGCAGAGGGTTTTTTACCACCGCCGAAAATTGTTCGCCCTAAGTTGGACAGTTCGTCATTATTATTGGTGTAAGTGTTAACGCCAAAAGTTTGCTGACCACTATCAGCAGATGCCAAGTTTTGGAAAACGCTATTGCGGACAGCATAGGGGTCTTGGTTGGCTGGGACTGTCAGCACAATTCGACAGTAAGGATTCGCTTCGGTGGTTACGCACAGAATGTTCTCTCTGTTTTCTACCGCAGTCTTCAGTTCCACTAAACCATCTGGGCGGTAAGATTCCAACCGCTGGGCAATTGCGTCGCAACGCTTTTGTGCATTCCAGCCGTCTCCTAAAGTCCTAGGAGTTGCCCAAGCGAAGTATTGACCCGGTTGACTTTCAGGCTGATACATAACGGTATACTGACCGTTGTAAAACTGACAGCTAAACCGATTAGCGCTATCAATAGGTGATGAGGTATTTGTTGTCGTTGTTGAGGAGGAACCTGGTCCGGTTGTTGTTGTGGTTGATGTTGAACCATTACCAGCTGGTGATGTTGGTACGACAACATCACCAGATCCACGCACTTGAGCGAATGCAGGGGATTGACCAAAAACTAAGGATAAACCAAGACCGCTCAAAAAAAGAAACTTCAGAGGTTGAGATAGCATAAACAATCCTAAAACGGGATTTGCAGTAGGGAGTTGATAATTTTAGTGACGAATAATGTTGTGATTTTGATTCATCGACGGCGTCCCTTTTTATCTTTTCTTTCTTTTTCCTCTTTGAGTATCTGTTTCGCCTTTGCTTGAATTTCTGTGTGACGCGCGACTCCTTCGTAGGCGTAGCGGTTGTATTTATTGCGTGAAATCAACTCTTCTAGTGAGCGAACTCGTTCATTGCCGCCTGGGTGAGAAGATAACCAACTCGGAGGAGCATTTTTCTGTTGTTTATCCAATGTTACCATCAAGTTACGCAAGCCATCAGCAGCGTAACCGGTTGCAGTAATGAGGCGCGTACCCAAAGTATCAGCTTGGCGTTCCATGTCGCGGCTGTAACTGAGTGCAAACAGTTGACCGACGATACCGCCATAAGGAACATACTGAGTGACGTTAGCAATCAAGTTTCCCTGAGTAACTAATTGAAAACCATGGGAGAGGACGACGTGGGATAATTCATGACCGATTAACCCAGCTAATTCTGCTTCAGAATTGGTTTTGGCAATGGCACCTGCGTTAAGAAAGATTTTGCCTCCTGGTAGGGCAAAGGCGTTCAGATCTGGCTCTGGGATGACGAAAAACTCGTATTTAAACTCATTACGTCCTGCCACTTTCGCCAGTTTCTGTCCGATTTCATCGACGTATCCTAAAACAGTTTCATCCTTAACTAATTTCAGTTGCTTTTTCGCCTGCTTTGCCACCGACTCACCGATAGATTCTTCTCCCCGTAGCATCATAATGGTGGTGTCAAGGGCAGTAAACGGACCGAAAAGACTACCAGTGACGGCGTAACCTAAAACACCAGTGATGATGTTGGCGATCGCATTGCCTCTAATTTTTCCTCGGATATGCGATTGGTAACGTTTGAGATTGTCTTCTGCCAGTTTTGTAAACTCAGGTGCTTGCGGATCGTTTGGGTTGAGAAGAGCAAATTGACGTGCCGCAAGCGAGGCTTCCATCCATTTTTTAGCTTTGGAGAGTGCTGCAACTCGTGTTTTAATTAAATCAGGTTGATTAGGATACAGCGTCGCTGCGTTGTCTAATACCTGCAATGCTTTTTTCTCTTCACCGTATTCTTTAAGGACTTCAGCATATTTGATATGACCAGGGATAAATTCCGGGTTCTTCTCAACCAAAAGTTCTAGCGCTACTCTCGTCCTAGTTTGCATCTGACTGGCAATTCCCGCTTCTGCTTCCCGCCAGTACACTTGACCACCTGGGGATAGTTGCGCCAGGTCAACTATTGGTTTTTTGATTTCTTGTGTATCAGATGTTTTGGCAAAAGGTTCTTTAACCTCTCGATAGAGTTTTTCCGCAGCAGCTGTTTGTCCGGCTTGGTAAAGCTTGTCCGCTTCTATCAGTTTTTGCTGACGGGCGATTTCTTCGGGAGTCGGTGGAGCTTCCACCGCTGACTCCGGCTTTTTATGATCAGAAGAAGTTGGTTGTTTTGATTCAGTCGGTTTCTTTGTATTAGAGGCTTCTGAGTTGGGTGTTGCGGATGGTGACTTTTCTTCGGTGGGTACTATAACTGGTTCATTATGACTCGTGGATGCTGCGGGTTCTTTTGCTGGCGATATTATCGGTTGTGTCAGGATAATCAGAATAGATGTTCCGACTGAGAGTAAAACCCAGCTAAAGGCAAGCAGCAGTGACTTCCATTTGCGTTTCATGGCGGGTGGAACCTATACAAAAGCTCTTTGCAAGCCTAATGAAATCACAAAACGAGTGCTTAGGCAGCCTTCAAATAATATTAGCAGAAAATTGCTGGATACCTGATGAAGTCATAGTTACCTAACTATCGGCACTCAGAAATACTTCGTTAGTGTGAAAAAAATTAACATTATTAAAAATTATAATGACTTTCATCAAAAGTGAATACATAAATGAACGAGTTGTGACTCGAGTGACAAATGAGTGATAAATATCTGCTCAAACTATATGTTACAGGAGCCACCGACCGATCCCAGCGAGCCATCTCCAATTTGATTCAGTTGTGTGAGTTACATCTGCGAAATAGACACGAGATAGTCATTATAGACGTGCTGGAGCAACTACAAATTGCTGAAGCTGAGAAAATTTTAGTAACTCCAACTTTAATCAAGGAATTTCCCTTGCCAAAAGTGCGAATTATCGGTGATTTATCAGATACAAAGACAGTTTTGTTAGGGCTTAATATTCATTAGAGATATCGGCATACATTAGTGAAACTAATCATATATATTATATTTATTAATATAGAAATAAAATTTTATAAATGAATCAAAAAAGAGAACAAGATTTGGTTGAGAAGATTATCACAGGAATTCCTGGCTTTGACATATTATCTGAAGGAGGATTGCCTGTAGGTCGGGTAACATTGGTAGTTGGCACCGCAGGCGCTGGTAAGACTGTATTTGCATCTCAGTATCTTGCTGAGGGAATTAGACGGGGCGAGAATGGGGTATTTGTCACCTTTGAAGAATCTCCTGGGCGTATACGGAAAAATATGCGTGGGTTTGGGTGGGATATCCGCCAATGGGAGGAAGAAGGCAAATGGGTGTTTGTGGATGCCTCTGTTCAACCTGGCGAAAAGCCTTTAATTAGTGGAGAATACGACTTCGATTCTTTAGTTGCTCGCATTAAGTATGCCATCAATCAGGTGAATGCAGTGCGAGTCTCTATGGATTGCCTGAGCGCAATTTTTACCTATTTGCATGATAAAGCTGAAATGCGCAATAACCTATTCATGATTGCTTCGGTACTGGGACAAATTGAAAGTACGGTAGTTGTTACTTCCGAGCGCTCTCAAGAATATGGTGACATTAGCACTTACGGTGTTGAGGAGTTTGTTGCTGACAATGTAATTATCCTACGGAATGCGATCGCTCAGGAGAAACGCCGACGGACTATAGAAATTCTTAAATATAGAGGCAGTTCTCATAAACAGGGAGAATTTCCTTTTTCCATCCTTTGTGACAAAGGGATTGTGATGATTCCCCTCTCCACAACCGAGACAGGAGAGGGTGGTAGTTCTGATACCCGCACCACCTCTGGAATTGCGGAACTTGATGCTATGTGTAGCGGTGGTTTCTTCCGTAATTCCATCATCTTAGTGTCAGGAGCTACAGGTACAGGTAAAACTTTGCTATCAACCCAGTTTATTGGTGCTGGAGTTAATAATAACGAACGCTGCATACTGTTTGCTTTCGAGGAAAACCGAGAACTGATATTTAGAAATGCCCTCAATTGGAGTGTTGACTTCCGGCAAATGGAACGAGATGGGAAATTGCTAGTTGTCTGTCGCTACCCAGAGGCAAATCCGCTAGAGTACCACCTGATCAGAATGCAAGAGATTATCGAGGAATTTCAACCAAATCGGGTAGCAATTGATAGTCTATCGGCATTGGAGTGGGCTTCTAGCACTCAAGGGTTTCGGCAATTTCTTGTTGGTCTTAACTCAATGGTCAGACAGCGGAAAATTACAGCACTGTATAGTTCCACAATCCCGATGACACTTGTCAGCGGCACCTCGACTTCAGAAGCTCATATCTCTACAACGACTGATGTCATTATATTACTGCGCTATGTTGAAGTTTATGGGGAAATTCGCCGAGGAATAACGGTTATTAAAATGCGCGGTTCACAGCATGATAAGCAAATCCGAGAGTTTACAATTGACAATCAGGGTATGCACATTGGTGCCCCTTTACGTAATATCACTGGTATTCTTGCGGGTAATCCGGTATCTTTAGAACCAAGCGAATTGGAGCGTCTGACGAATCTCTTTCCACAGGGAGAATCAGAAACATAAGTCTTTGGGTGATATGATGCCGAAACAATAACTATTAATATTTGTTCATAATAATCACCCGTCTATTAAGACCAGCTAAAAGTGGATGATAAATGCACCATTTTATTTTTATTTACCTCTCCCCAATCTACAGAACATATTCTGGCTTTGATGAATGGGGCTGATTTTGCAGTGAACTATCGGTGTGTGGCAACACAAGCTGATTACTTGACTGATCTCAATTCTAGTTGGGATGCGATCGTTGCTGAGTACAGCTTAAATGATTTTGATGCCTTGGAGGCATTGCACACAATGCAAGCACAAGGGTTGAATGTCCCTTTTGTGATTGTTAATGGCACAGATAAGGCATCTGTTGCTGTCAAGTGCATCAAGGCAGGAGCAGCGGACTACCTACCCAAAGATGAACTCGTACGGCTGCCCCAAGTTATTAAACAGGCACTTGCTAAGAAAACACAACCGTCAGAATTAGATAAGAAAGATTTAGAACAACGGCTACAAGCACAAACGGCAGAACTCAGAAAACAAGAAGATCGCTTGCAACAAGTCGAAGCCGCACTGGAAAGGATTTCGGTGCAGTTGCAAACGCTGATTACTAAGAATGCTGACGGCATTGTGGTGGTGGATCGCCAAGGTATCGTACGTTTTATCAACCCAGCAGCACTGAAACTATTTGGTTGCAAGCAAGAAGAGCTATTGGGTGAATTGTTTGGCTTTCCTGTTGTTGGCAGTGATAACACAGAGGTTGATATTTACCCATACAACAGAGAAAGCACGGCAGCAAACGGGAGTTTGGAAAAAATTGCCCAAATGCGCGTGGTAGAAATTGAGTGGCAAGGAGAAACTGCTTATCTTGTTTCCCTAAGAGATATCACAGAACGCAGGCGAGTGGAACAAGAGCGAAATAAACTTTTGGAACAAGCTGAAGTCGCCAACCGCATCAAAGATGAGTTTCTCGCTGTCCTCTCTCATGAATTGCGTACACCGCTTAATCCAATCTTGGGGTGGGTGAAACTTTTACGGAGTCGCAAGCTTGATGCAAATAAGACAAATCAAGCTCTGGAAACTATTGAGCGTAACGCTTGCTTGCAGGTACAACTTATTAATGACTTGCTGAGTGTGTCTAAGATTTTGCGCGGTAAGTTAACTCTCCATCCAATTGCTGTTGATTTGCAAAGCACAATTGCTGCTGCTATCGAAAGTGTTTCTCTTGCTGCTCAAGCGAAGTCAATTAAAATCACGACTGTATTTGATACGAATGTGGGACTGGTTTTGGGCGATCCCAAACGATTGCAGCAAGTCATGTGGAATCTACTTTCTAACGCTGTTAAATTTACACCTTTTAGGGGAGAAGTCACAGTTCGCTTAGAAACGGTTAACTCATATGCTCAGATTCAAGTAATCGATACAGGCAAAGGCATTAAACCAGATTTTTTACCTTACGTATTTGATTACTTCCGTCAACAAGATAGTAGCTACTCCAGAAAGTTTGGCGGGCTGGGATTAGGTCTTCCTCTTGTCCGCCACTTGGTTGAACTGCACGGCGGAACCGTCCAAGCAGAAAGTTTTGGTGAAGGAAAGGGAGCATGTTTTACTGTCAAGCTTCCTCTGATGCTTGAGTCCTCGATGACAATTCAAGGTGAGACTCAAAAAGATGGTAATAACCCAGATCTCAGCGGAGTGCGGGTGCTAGTTGTGGATGATGAACCAGATAACCGTAATTTTCTGGTTTTCCTACTAGAAGCTTATGGAGCTTCTGTACGTGCCGCCGCCTCAGGACATGAAGCGCTTTCATCACTGGTTGAAGAACAGCCAGATTTGCTGGTGAGTGACATTGGAATGCCAGAAATGGACGGATATACGCTGATTCGTGAAATCAGGTCTTTACCAGCTGAACAAGGTGGACAAATTCCGGCGATCGCCCTCACTGCTTATGCAGCAAAGACTGCTCAACAACAAGCATTAGGAAGTGGTTTCACGCTTCATGTTCCTAAGCCAGTCGAGCCGGTTCTCTTGGCGACAGCTATTGCAAACTTGATTGAAAAATAAGTTTTTCATCAAAGTTTTACAATACCAAGTTGCGTTCAAAGATGGTAGTTTTTGGCAAGCAGACTGAGAGGAGCCTACTATTTTTGATTGCAACTTGGTGTTATAGAACCCATTTGACATCTTTTACTGTGTTGAAGTAAAGTTACCGCAAAAATCGTATCCAGCAGCTATGCCATATTCTAGCAGTCTAACAGACGAAGAGTGGGTAATCCTCGAACCCCTACTATTATCTCAGATATTGCCAACTAAGAAGCAGACAAGACCGCCTAACTGGACAAAGCGAGAAATTTTAGATGGCATCTTCTATCAACTCAAGAATCGTTAATAAGCAAGCATTAATGCAATTATTTTGGACTTTATTGACACTGATGTGTTCTTGTTGACAAGATGCGCTTACCCTGACTTGTGTGGGTTGTGCCCAATATCGTCCAATAGCACCCGGTGTCACCAACCGCCGTACAAGTGCTGAAAGTCTTGCTAACCAAGACTTTGATAAAAATTTCTTTGGTCACAAATACGATTAATGCCAACTTTAATTTTATTTTTGAAATCTTTTTTTGCCACATAGCCGATGACTTTGGCTTCAGGCAGTTAGCACTTTTGCTACTTCTACCAGATTAATACCAGTTTTTGCAACACAACCGTTTTTCCAAGACAACCGCCAATAGCATCTGTATAAGTTCACAAAACCAAAACCTATATATATATGTAGCTCTCCAGAACATTGAGAAAAAATGGTCTCTGGTGAAATAGGTTCGCTGTTGATGTCATGTTTGATGAGAAGCGAGGTAATTTTAAAACCTATGGTAGCACCGTCAAGATACTGGATAATGTGGATTATTGATTCTCCTAGAGTGGAAAATAATCAGCTAAAAGACGGCTACAAACCCAAGACAATCCACCTCGCACAGGAGTTCTTTAGGATACAATTTCCCAACCTAGCCAGCCAACCCACACTATCGCCGGAAGAAAACAGACATATTCAAGCTGTTGTGTGGAAACTTTTTCGTTCAGCTGACGATATCCGCGATCGCGCTTTTGCTGGACTTTGTCTGAGATGCTATGTATCTGAGATAATTCTCATCAGCTGTAAAAAAATTCCTCACACCTGTAGATCCGAAGTTGAGAAGCCTTTCAGCTATATTGATTTGCTTCCATTCGTTTTGAATGACGATGGTAGAGAACAGGTGCTGTTGGATAGTGAAGAGCAAACTCAACTTATCTTGAATCATGATGACACAACTCGACCAATAGCTAAAGGAGGAGAGTTTTTTAGCGTTGAAATTTTGCGGACATTTAATCCAACCTTAAGTTCCAGTGAAAGCTTAGATAATTGGACTTGGAGACTAACGCAACAAAATCAAAATTTAAGGTTATTTCTGTGGGAGTTGGGGGTAGGGACTCCTAGTGACTGGGCATTATTATGTAAACATATTCCCCGTTCCTTGGAACCGCATCTTGAAAAAGGAGACCGAGAAATTGTAGAGGTTTTTCATGCAGTCTATCGCCGAGACAGACGCAACTCACATGAAAAAGGACGTTGTTCTGAACCGACGCTAAATCAACTGCAGGAAATGCGCGATTTGTTGCAGCAACGAAATATCATTCATTCTCAGAGAAAACTAATTTATCATCTCAAAAGAATCGCAGAAATCTTACGTCAGGATACGCTTTCTAGGAGAACAGGTAGTCCCAAAACAATACCTATAGAAGTGTATGATAACTCCACTAATGATTCTGTCCCCAATCTAGAATTAAGTTATTATACTGACACCGCACTAGAGGAGATTGAATTAGACCAATTAAAAGAGGATTGTCATATTTTATTTGAAGAAGTATTATATGAAGCGATATCAGAAGTGATTTGCCAAAAAATTGAAGACTTAAAAAAAAGTAAAGGTTACAAAAAATTTGCTCAACAATTCCATGAAGGTTTGTTACTTTACTACCAAGAGGATATGTCTTTAGGGGAGATTGCTAAATTGTGGGGGATACCTTGGTGTCAAGCTAGACGCATATTTAAATTAGAAAATTTGCTGGATAATGTTCAGTATCGAACCGAAGAAAAATTTATTGATAAAATTTCAAAATCGCCTAGCAAATCCAAATATCGATTAACAACAATTTGCAATAGCCCAGACTATCTAAAAAATGTTGCTGAGGAAATTAGAAATTATGCTTTGAATAAAACATTCACAGATGCACACGCAGAAATCCTAAGCGGTAAAAAACAGAAAAAAAACAGCTTATTTGCTCAAATGATACGCCGCTATCTTAATGATTCAACCAAAGAGGCAGCATGAGCAAATTATTTACGAGAAAATACTTGAGCGCAGCGTACTATAGAACCATGAGCTAAGTTATGATTAACACCTCTGTTTATTCAAGATACTGGAGACAAGAATTGTCACCAAAAGTTATTTGGCTGGAACCGGAACATTTTGAGTCAGCTAAAGAAATTAGCGACCGAAACTTAAGCGAAGCACACCAGTGGACAATTTATTTAAATGCATTAGCGCTACTTGGTTTTGAAGAATGGCTGAGAGAACGAATTCCAGATGTCAAAATTAATCGAGATAACTGTTCGATATTTCAATCCGACAGCGCTCATGTGATTGATGTTGTTTGTCATCTAAGATTAGGTGGATTTAACCTTTGCTTAATTAGTGTTGACAACCTAATTAATGATTTTGTAACTGTACCAAAAGAAGTTATCAATTCCCCAGATAAGACTGCTCATTTTTATGTATTACTTGAGGTGTTAGAAGAGGAAGAACAATTAAAGATCCATGGTTTTTTACGTTACGATAAACTCGTGAAATATTGCCAATCAATTAATTTGGAAGCGAAATCTGATAGTTATTATCAGCTACCGCTTTCTTGGTTTGATCCTGAAATAAATAACTTATTGTTATACTCGTGCTTCTTGTCACCAACTGCTATTCCTTTACCATCAGTAGCTGAGGTTAATCATACAGATATACAAAGTCTAAGCCAGACTATAAGCATCGTTAATAAAGCGTTAGTAAACGTGAGTAGTTGGTGGCTTGGAGTTTTTGAAGAAGGTTGGCAATCCACCAAAGATATTCTAAAGACGCTTGATAGTAACTATGCTTGGGGTTCTGCAAGAAGCAAGTCACTGGATTCTACTTATGGGGCGAAAAAATTAGATTTTGGACTATTACTAAATGGTCAAGCATTAGCTTTAGTCATCAATGTAAAACGGTTGGAAGATAATGAAGTGGATGTGCTTGTACAGGTTATTCCTTACAATGAGGAATCTGGCAATGAGGAATATCTACCCCCTGCTTTGAAGCTGAAAGTGACTCTTAATCCTAACACCTCTGAGTCAGAAAGTCAGGAAGTCACTGCGAGGAAAGCTGATAATATCATTCAGTTAGAATTTAGTGAAATTCTAGGTAGGCAATTTCAGGTTGAAGTCAGCTTTCAGGGTGCTGTGATTACTGAGATTTTTTTGTTGTAATTTTTTTTACTGGTGTTTTAGCCTAGAGTAGGCGGTCGCTAGTGCTTATAGCTTGACTAAAATCAACAGCTATGGCAAAGTAACTCAGCAGTGCCTCCTCAAACAGAACACATACAAAAGGATAAACAATTAGAAAGTCAAGCTGACTGAAAGGCTGATTCGTTTTGCTTTTTATTCCCTTTTGTTGAATTGACTGCATAAGTATATCTTTCTCGTCCAGATATTCTGTCCTCGACAAGTTTTTACAACACAAACCTTGTATTGACCTCAGAAAAGTGTATAAGTCGATTAGACTTGAACCTATATAAAAGTAGAAGCAGGATAAACAAGCAATTACCTTCTGAACAATATCGATATAATTTCTTGCTTGTTTTCTCCTTTTTACCATCACTTCTTCCTAACCAAAGCTTTGCTTAGGTTTCGCGTACATTTTGGTTCCAATGCTACTCACGGGCAAAGTTGATCCAGCCGGAAGTTGGTGGTTACCCTTTACCTACCAGAAATTTCGCAACTAAAAGTAATAGGAGATTCGTTCGATGTTAGACGTATTAGCATCCATCGCACTGCAACTAGCACCATCTGTACTGGGAGAATTAGTCCCCATTCTTGGAGAAAAGTTACGACAAAAATTGCTATCTCCTACACAGGAAGGTACCACACCGAGAGTAGAAATCAAAGACGCAGAAATCATAGAGAAAATCAAAGAAACATTACAAAAACGAGATGAACTTATTAAAGATGACATTAAAAATAACCATGAAACTATGAAACAGCTCATTCAGCAGGTGTTGGATGAGATTAAAATACTGTCTGCAAGGACTCCTGACTTGGAAGTTGGATCTGACGAGATCGGACTTTCAGAACCAATTCAGCAAATAGATAAAGAGTTTGATTCTCAGGAACTGGAGGCAAGGCTAGAGGAAATTAAGAGAAGTCTAGAAGAAAGCATAGCTAAAAGGCTTACAGAAATCCAAACGGGATTGACCTCACAAGTTAACAATATTCCCCTGTCAGTAATACATAAGGATGACAAACAAGAGTTGGCACCTGGTACAAACGTGGAAATGCCAGTTCCAGCCAATTCCCCATCTAAAATAATCTCACAAACTGACAATATCACTAAGCAAGTGAGATCGGAGCCATCTAAATCCGAACAACGAGGTAATCAGGATGAAAAGCAAGGCTTGCCACTTAGCAAAAACATGGAAGCGCAAGTTCCAGAAAATCCCCAATCCAAAATAATGTTGGAGAACCTGCACAAATACAAAGAGTATGGTGAGGGTGTACTGCGAGGACTAAAATCGTTGGAACCATACCAGTCCTCAGCAAATGAAATTTTAGACAACCGCCAACTACAAGACTGTCTCAAAAGCCTCAAGGATGCCGCTAACAAAACCGTGGAACTGGCATCCTCCCCTGTGAAAATCGCCGTTATGGGAGAATTCAGTAGTGGTAAAACACTACTAGTTGGTAGTCTCATTGGCTACGCTGATGCCTTACCAGTCA
>Ga0209902_100338_pt1 | contig 59892 bp, 51 predicted proteins | sample FECB27metaG_FD_188304 | JGI IMG/M metagenome (GOLD analysis project Ga0209902, IMG submission 188304) | Cyanobacterial communities from the Joint Genome Institute, California, USA - FECB-27 (SPAdes) (version 2) | ecosystem: Environmental > Aquatic > Thermal springs > Hot (42-90C) > Microbial mats...
CAACAGTGGCGGCTAACCACTCCTAATCCTATCAAAGGTGATGTGTACTCGCCTACTCTTTCTCCTACCATCCTACGCCCGTTTGGTTGAATCTACGATTCTTGATCTCAACGAAGCGCTCACAGAGCAGATTTTGAACCCAAAAACTATGGTTGACACCGTTTAACTACGTTTCGGGACTACACGAAACCTCCCTCCGCTCTTTAGCAGCAGCAAACCCTTGATGCCTGCATTCGTCCATCGAGGTGGACTTTGCTTGTTTCGTAGCGAATTATATTCGCCAATAACTTTTCAAACATCCTTTTAACTTGATAGCCTGTTAATATCAGTTCTTTTTCTGATCGCAACATAACCAGGACTTGAGCAACACGATGTTGTGATTGCGTGGCTGCTAAGTCGGAGCTTTGGAGCTTAGGCATCACGCGTAGCCTGCCCGTTGGGCATAAGGCGGGAGTATCAATTACTGATTTGTTAGCAACGGCAACAGAAGCGTCACAAAATAGTAAACCAAAGGAGCAGTAAAAATATAGCTATCCGTACGATCCAAGATACCTCCGTGACCGGGGATTAATTGCCCTGAATCCTTTACCCCTGCATCGCGCTTAAGCATAGATTCGGTAAGATCGCCCAAAAGGCCAGCAATGCCAATGAGCAAACCTAGTGCGATACCAGTAAACGGGAATCTAGGCAAATGGAGGTAATAGGCTGCAACCACAGCTACGAAGACGCTGGCTGCAACACCAAAAACAGCTCCTTCGACTGTTTTTTTCGGACTAATCTCCGACAAAGGAGTTTTCCCAAAGAATTTACCAATGATATAAGCACCAATGTCAGTTGCCCAAATACAAACGAAGGTGAGTGCTGTTGCTGTCAAACCTTGGGGAAGAGAACCAAAGTCTCGGTTTTGAATATTTGTCCAAAGTGTGGACAGGTAATCACTGATAGGTAGATTGGTGATGGCTGTACCATCAAGCGATCGCAACCGCACCCAGTAACTTGGCAGGTACCCAGTGTAAAATAGGCCCAAAATGGAAGCGGCAATATCCGCTATTGTTGCCATTTTTGGCTGAAACAGCAGGTAAAAACAAATAAAAGTGCCAGCCAGTGGCGTTACGGCATCAGCTAAGTTGCCATTCAAAGTACAAATGACCAGCAAGATTTGGCTAACAAACATGGTGGTTTTAGCAGCAGGAGCCATACCTTTTGCTCGCACCAAATCAAAATATTCTAGTTGACCTAGAAAGACGATAACCGCAAACAAAATAGTAAAGTACCATCCACCCAAAAGGGTCGCAGTCAAAGCAAGGGCTATTGCAACAATTCCACTAAAAATCCGAGACCAAGGCATGGGCAAAAGAGTGAAAAATGAAGAATGAAGAATGAAGAATGAAGAATGAAGAATGAAGAAATTGCATCTTCTTTCTTGCTTCTTCTTTCTTCGTACTTTGATTTCTAGTCTAGTTTCTCACCACTGAGGATAAAAATGGGGTTGACAGCAGTAAAACTCTGAGAAGAACCTCGCGTCTCCAAGCGATTCACAGCCGACTGGATGACTTCAATATTTCTAGCTTGCAACTGGGCAAAGCTTTGAGAAATAGCATACAGACCTTCTAGATTAGCAGTTGTGGCGACAACTCGACCTGAGGGGAGCAAGTAACGCCACACGGCTTTCATAATTTCTTGGACGGAACGTCCTCCTTCAATACAAACGCGATCAGGAGCAACCTTTAGGTGTTGTAAACACTCAGGCGCGCTTCCTTCAATGACTTCGACATTGTTCACTTCAAAGCGATCGCAGTTGCGCCGAATCAAGTTGGCGACCTCTTCATCCCGTTCTACAGCGATGATTTGCCCACCTGGAGATAGCAACCCCGCTTCTACTGCAATCGTTCCCGTCCCTGCGCCAATGTCCCATAACACGGTATCAGGTAAAAGGCGCAGTTGCGCAAGTAACAGCAGTCTAATTTCTCGCTTGCTTAGGGGAATTCCTGGCAAGCGCTCGAACAAATCATCTGGAATACCAGGAGTAATATAAGGCCAAAGTTGGGAGGGCATAAGCAATTCACGCATTCAAAATCGCAAAGCGTCATAGTGAGCCGTAGCCTTGAGCGAAGCGAAGCAAAAGCGCCAAATTGGAAAAACAAGGGCTGACGCCGTCTTGCGAAGAGAAAAACTAGCAAAGCTGAGGTGTTGATCGTCAAGCCCCCTCGTTTACGCGTGGTAAATACGCTCGTGCTGTTTTTCGCTCGCCGGAACCTCGTGACAAGGATGAACAGTACCCTTTTTTCCCACAGAGAATGTGGAACGGCAAAGAACCGTACAATTATGTTAAAAATATATATTTGCCTAGCTTAGGAAAATACAATGAAGAAACAGGTTTTCAATTTTTAGCCATAAGTAATCCTAATGAATGGTCAAGTATTAGGCGATCGCTACGAAGTACAGCAGCAATTGGGTAAAAAAGCTGGGCGACAGACGCTTCTGGCTCGTGATCTCCTGACAAATGAATTCGTGGTTGTCAAGTTACTCTGTTTTAGCAGTGATTTTGAGTGGGATGATCTCAAGCTATTTGAGCGAGAAGCCGAAACTTTAAAAAAAATAGCACATCCATCTATTCCTCGCTATTTAGATTATTTTGAGGTAACTTCATCAAATATAAAAGGCTTTGCTTTAGTACAGACTTATATAAGCGCACAAACGTTGGAGCAATACATAAAAGCTGGGCGTACTTTTACTGAAGCAGAAGTCAAACAAATAGCTAAAGCACTTTTAAAAATTCTCATTTACTTACATGAGCAAAAACCGCCGACAATCCATCGTGATATTAAGCCTAGCAATATTTTGCTAACCAACCGCTCTGGCAATAATGTAGGTCAAATATACTTGGTGGATTTTGGCTCGGTGCAGACTGTGGCTGCAGGTGAAGTTGGGACAATAACTGTAGTCGGAACTTATGGGTATATGCCACCAGAGCAATTTGGTGGACGCACAGTTCCGGCGTCTGACCTTTACAGCTTGGGTGCAACTTTAATTTACTTAGTCACAGGGACGCAACCTGCTGATTTACCCCAAAAGAACTTCCGGATTGACTTTGAGCAAGCTGCAATTCTCAGTCCCGCCTTGAGTGAGTGGTTGAAGTGGATGAGCGAACCCAGTTTAGAGCGACGGTTGGGTTCTGCGCGTGAAGCGCTAGCAGCTTTAGAGCATCCACTGTTACAACAACCACATCCAGAAGAAATGGACTATCTAGACTGGATTAGAGCGACTTGGTATTGGGATGGAAACGATTGGATAAGCAAAACCCAAGAGCAGTCAAGACAACTTGTCTTTTCAAAGCTCAACAAAAATCAGTCTGGGCGTAGTTTAACCATCAGAATGACTCAACCAGCTGGTAGCAAAATCAAACTTAAGAAAGATGAAAATTCTTTAGATATTCTGATTCCACCAACTGGTTTTCAACCGTCGATGACGTTCATGGTTTTGTTTGCGATCGCCTGGAATTCTTTTATTCTTTTTTGGACAGTTAACGCGATCGCTGCACCTTTTCCAGCAAACATACCTTTTGCTTTGTTCTCACTTCCGTTTTGGGGTGCTGGTTTTCAGATGTTATCTGCGATTCTATTTCCTTTATTCAGACGGACACGACTTCGTTTAAATCGGGAAAAAATTACCTTTATTTGGGAATTGTTGGGATTAAAATTCAATCGTGTTGCTTCAGCACGAATACAGGATATCACTAAGTTGGTGTACTCGCCGAAAACGTTTACAACAGACTCTGAAGGCAACAGATTTGAAATTTCCCCTCAACTGATCATTTGGGCTGGAGTGCACAAGTATCAGCTTGGCGGTGGTTATGGTCCAATTAAGTCTGAACCGGAAATTGAATGGCTTGCTCATGAATTAAGCGATTGGTTGGGTCTATCACTGACACAGGAATGAAAATAGCACCCCGTGCAGAGGAGAAGGAGATTTTCATCGGTTATGGTGTACCTACTTGATGATGGCTACTTTCTTATTAAAGGTTTAAAAAATGTTTAATAATGTAAAATTTAATTACAATGTTGTAAAAAACAAGTTTGGTTCTGATAAATCGAGCTATGAGCCAATCTGAAGTCACCCCTACCCAAATTACAAATCTCATTCAGCACGAACCAATTGAATTTTCCATCTCGATCCAGCCTCATGGCTTACTAATGGCGCTCAATCCCCAGTTAGTCATCTTGCAAGTGAGCAACAATACTGAGGACTTATTGGGCAAAAAGCCAAACGATTTACTCGGTCAACCCCTTAGCGATTTGCTTAACTCAGAACAAGTCAAGGCTATTGAGCAATGCTGGCAACAAGAAAGAGGTCGTGTCAATTCCTTTAAGCTGTCTATCCAGACTTCAAAAGGTAAGCAATACTTTGACGGTATAGCTCATCGTACAGAAAGTACTCTGATTCTTGAGCTAGAACCAACTGACTCTGTCAACGAAATCAGCTTTTTGAGCTTCCATGCTTTGGCGGGTGAGGCGATCGCCAAAATGCGAAAAACATCAAACCTCACAGATTTTTTGCAACTTGTTGCATCCGAAGTACAAAAAATTACAGGCTTTGACAGAGTGATGGTCTATGAATTTGACCATGTGGGAGCGGGTTCCGTAGTTGCCGAAGTCAAACGTCATGATTTATCACCTTATTTAGGGCTGCACTATCCCGCTACGGATCTCCCTGAGCAAGTTAGGGAGTTATACAAGCGTAATTTGCTACGATTCATTCCCAATTTGAATGCCCAACCTGTCGAACTCGTTTCAGTTGAAAATTCCGAAACGCATTCTAGACCTGTTGACTTAAGCTTTTGCGTCCTCAGGAGCGCTCACCCCTGCTGTGTTGAATACCATCAAAACATGGATGTAGCAGCCATGCTGGTGATAGCACTCATTAAAGAGCAAAAGCTTTGGGGATTAATTTCCTGCCATCATCAAACACATAAGCATATTCCTTACGAAGTGCGCAAAATTTGCGAATTTTTGGGGCAGATTGTGTCGCGAGAACTAGAACACAAAGTCAATCAGTCGCAATTGGACTATAGGGTAAGGCTTCAGTCGCTACAGTCTGATTTTATAGAGTCGATTTCCCAAGCAGACAATTTTCGAGAAGCGCTTGTCAATCCCCAGCCTAGCTTGCTAGATGTTGTCGATGCTCAAGGAGCAGCAGTTTATCTGGATGATGAGATTACGCTTTTGGGAGCAACACCAAATATTGAGCAGGTTCGTCTTCTGATTGATTGGGCAGATGCTTCAAACGGGGACAATTTATTTTCCACTGATTCTCTGCCCAAGCTTTACCCAGAAGCTGTTGCTTTCAAAAATACGGCAAGTGGTTTGCTGCTTTTGCGAATTTCTAAAGTTCGGCGTTATTACATCCTCTGGTTTCGTCCCGAAGTCATCCAAACGGTAAGCTGGGCAGGTAACCCAGATGAATCGATTCAGGTTGATGCCAATGGTAATGTTAAACTTTGCCCGCGAGCATCGTTTGAACGTTGGCAACAAACGGTTCGATTGACTTCGCTGCCTTGGAAACCGTGTGAAATCGACAGCGCTCTTGCTCTTCGGAATGCGATCGTCGGCATTGTACTTTCTAAGGCAGATGAGTTAGCCAGAATGAATCTGGAGTTAGAGCGCAGCAACCGCGAGCTCGCTTCCTTTGCCTTCGCTGCTTCCCACGATTTAAAGGAACCTTTGCGCGGCATCCACAACTACTCAACTGTGCTGCTGGAAGACTACGCCCAACTGCTGGATGAGGATGGAATTGAGTACTTACAGACAGTGGTTTCCTTGTCTCAACGGATGGAAACTCTGATCAATTCCCTGCTGCGACTCTCCCAGTTAGGGCAAGCGAAACTGCAGCTACAAGCAACTGACCTCAACGAATTACTTGATCAAGTGATTCATCTTTTACGTGCCAGTCGTCCGCAAGGTCAGTTCAATATTCGCATACCCAGACCTTTGCCTACAATTGAATGTGACCCAGTTCTCGTTAGCGAAGTGTTTAGTAACCTGATTATCAATGCTTTAAAATACAATGACAAGCCAGAAAAATGCGTTGAAATTGGTTACTTGAATGCTGAAGAGCAAGGGGAAACCTCAGTACCCTTTGTCTTTTATATACGAGATAACGGCATTGGTATTCCAGAACATCACCACGAGAGTATTTTCCGACTCTTCAAGCGGCTACACTCTCAGGAAAAGTATGGTGGAGGTGCCGGTGCGGGGCTTGCCATTTCTAAGAAGATTGTTGAGCGTCACGGTGGTCGTATCTGGGTTGAGTCGGTCGTGGATGTTGGCTCAACGTTTTATTTTACGCTCGAATAGTTTAAAATGTTTTTAAAAGAAGTGTATTTTTATTACATTCTTTGAAGACAACAAATGATAAAAAAACTCAATGAACCACTGCTGGTTGTTGAGGACAGCAATGAGGATTTTAGGATGCTGCAACGCCTGATGCGGCGGATGGCTGTCCAAAACCCTATATATCGCTGTACTAACGGGGATGAGGTTTTAGAGTTTCTCTATCAAGAGGGGAATTATCAAGACCCTAATAGAGCACCACGACCTTCTGTTATTCTGCTAGATCTGAATTTACCAGGTATTGATGGTCGTGACATCTTGGAACGGCTGAAGCAAGATAGCAGCCTTAGGAAAATCCCCATTATTGTTTTCACCACATCATCTAACCCAAAGGATATTGAACTCTGCTACCAAAAAGGCGCAAATGGCTATCTCATAAAGCCAATAAATGCTCAAGAGTTGCAAAAGACAATTCAGGCATTTGTAAATTATTGGTTAGAGGCAAATACTCCCCCCATGCTGGTTCATGACTCATTAGAAAGCTAAGACGAACACTGCCTATTTTAAATTTATTTAGATTTAAATTAAATTTTGTTAAAAATTATATGATATGTGAGAAGCTTGTTGAAGGAGTAAAATAACTCTTCCTTATCGTTCTATGCCAGAAACCAGGACGTTACTCATCATTGATGATTGTCCAGAGGATCGGAGAATCTATCGTCGATATCTTTTGAAAGATCCTCACCAGTCCTACCAAATTTTGGAAGCAGACTCGGCGAAGGACGGGCTTGCTTTGTTCCAGGAAATACTGTGCGATGTGATTTTACTCGATTTTTCCCTACCTGATATGACTGGGCTAGAAATCCTCGATCAGCTCAAGCAGGAGACATTTGAGGTTCCCGCGCCCGTGATTATGCTGACAGGGCAAGGTGATGAAAATCTCGCCGTACAAGCTATGAAAAAGGGTGCCCAAGATTACCTGAGCAAGCAACGTCTCAAAGCAGATGTGCTACAATTAGCAGTCCGCAACGTGATTCAGCACGCGCACTTACAAAGTGTGCTTAGCCAAACAAGGGAAAGACAACGTCTGATTATTCAACAGGCAGAACTGCTTGCCCAAACACAAGCAGCTCTTATGAGAGAACAGAAACTTAACGCATTTAAATCCCAAATTATCACAACGGTTTCTTACGAGTATCGAACGCCGTTAGCTTCTATTCTTGCTGCAGCATCAACTTTAAAGCAGCATGGCGATAGGCTGGATGAATCGAAACACCAGAGGTTGCTGCAAATTATTGAACAGAAAGCCCGCCAGATGGGGAAATTGGTCGATGATTTGCTTGTGTTTTATCAATTTGACTTGAATAAAGCGCAATTTAAGCCCCAGCCGCTTGATTTGTGCCACTTTTTTTCTGATTTGATAGAAGAGCAGCGAGAAAAATTGAGTTCTCGCCATGAATTGATTTATAAGATGACTGGAAATCACAAGGACTTCTGGGGCGATGGTTTACTTTTGCGGCAAATCTTTGTGAACTTAATGTCCAATGCGATTAAGTACTCGCCAGATGGAGGCAAGATAGAGTTTCACCTGATTGGGAATGACTCACAAGTTATCTTTTCCGTCAAAGATCAGGGAATTGGTATACCAATAGACGATCAAGACAACTTGTTTCAAGCTTTCAGTCGTGGAAGTAACGTTGATACAATCCCTGGAACTGGATTGGGACTAGCCATTGCTAACGCTTGTGTAGAGTTACATGGCGGCGATATTGCCTTAGAAAGTCAGGAGGGAAAAGGAACTAAGGTAACAGTGACTTTACCAAAGCGACTTTTGATTTAAAGAAGGTTTATAGATAAACGGTTCTTATCGGTGTTGGTAGCTTGGATCACAAATAAGCTTAGCAATTACAGCACATTGCAAGTAAATGAAGTACAACGTTGTTATCTACAAATCAGACAGAGAGCAAATTTTACTGCTGACTTCTGACTCCGTTCGGCAGAGCTCACGGCGAAGCCTGAGTTCTGAGTTCTGCTGTATCACTGTTTGAATTTTGCTAATATTTCTTAGAGCTTATTTCTATAGCTCGCCTAAAAGCGTTTTGCCTCCAGGCAAATTCGTTAACCGCTACGCAATCTGTTGCTGGAACTAAAAACGCCTATCATTTTACTTGGCGTTGGCTTTTACTCCGTTCAACCCAACCGACATTCTTTTTTTGAATGTCTTGTTTGATCAATTCAAGGTCAGTATAAGAGTCAGCAACCTTAATCAGACTTTCATTGGTCATTGAACTTAAACCAACAACTTCCACTTGAACTCCTTGGTAGCTGATAGCATTAACCGCATAGCTCAGATCGCCATCTCCACTCAACAAAACCAAAGTATCGCAGTACCTTGCAAGTGTGATCATATCGACGGCAATTTCTACATCCAAATCCGCTTTCTTGGAGCCATTTGGCAGTTCAATGAGTTCTTTGGTCACCACACGATAGCCATTGCGACGCATCCAGAGGAGAAAGCCTTGCTGTTTTTCATTTGTAGAATCAACACCTGTGTAGAAGTAAGCCCTAAGCAGTTGACGCTCGTTTGTGAGATAGCGTAACAGTTTTGTGTAATCAATTTCAATATTGAGGTGCATCGCTGCGTAAAACAAGTTTGCGCCATCAATAAAAATGGCAACACGTTGGTGTCGCTTCTTCTTTGGTAAATCGTTCCAAAGACAAGGTCCTAAGGTATTATCATTTTCAATATCTGGTTGCTCAAAAACGGAAAGTTGTGGCACATTCAACGGTGGCTCAGGCTCCAACTTTAAGCGTCGTTGGTTGTTATGCTGAGGTCGTGGAAGTAATTCCATGGAAATACGACTCCGAGCGTGATTTTTATCAAAAAAAGTGGTAAATATCATTCGACTTCAAACAAACAGATTGAAAAAGCCAAATATTAATATTTTCTTTATTTCTTACAATCTTTGTCTTGCGAGTTTTCGTGAAATATACAAATCTTGAGAATTTGTAATTTTTCTTATAATTATACGAGATATTCTGCTGCAGTAACCAAAAAAACCCAAATTTTGGCTCGAAGTCTGTGAGATTGGTGGTAGCCTGAGCACATATGTCTATAGTGAATGAAGGTCTGTTGCTTGGTTACGTAGATAGGAGAAACTTATGTTTGGATTGGGATGGCCAGAAGTCGGTATAATTGCGCTGGTCGCTGTGATCATTTTTGGACCAAAAAAAATTCCAGAATTAGGCAGCGCACTGGGCAAAACTTTGCGGGGTTTTAAGGAGGAACTGAAGAATCCCAGTGACGATACTAATCCGGAAAAAACAGAAGAGTGAAGAAAGAAAGTTGAAGAATGAAGTTCTATCTTCTTTCTTCCTTTTTTAGAACTCATAATAGTGTATTTACCATAGAAGATGGTACCCCAATTTGGGAATCTACAGTGGGCGAGTTGGTATTTTGTTGGGTTATCTCTTCTTTGACGACTCCACGCGCTGTAATTAGCTTAATAGCGCGGTTGATGCTTTCTGGCAAAATGACGACTAAACTGTTATCTGGGGCAGTGTCCAAGGCTTTGTTAACCGCTTCAGTTTCATTAAGAATTGTTTCATACTCCTGGTTGGGATTGACTTCTTTAATGCCCCGAACAATCAAATCAGCAGCTGTACCCCGCACCCGTCCCCTGGTGTCATCATCTTCTTTGACGATGATTGAGTCAAAAATTTCTGCTGCTAGTTTGCCTAACATGATAAAGTCTTCGTCGCGGCGATCGCCTGGTCCGCCGATGACCCCAACACGTTTACCAGAAGTCCAATTGCGGACGAAAGCGCCTAATGCTGCATAACTGGCTGGGTTGTGGGCATAATCTACCAACGCGTGGTAGTTTCCCAAATTAAATAAATTCATCCGTCCTGGTGTTTGACTCACCGAGGCGCGAAAGCTATTCAAACCAGCACGAATTTGCTCTATGGAAACATTTTGCACGAATGCTGCCAAAGAAGCTGCTAAAGCGTTGGCTATCATAAACGGCGCACGTCCGCCCATTGTTAGGGGTATATTTTCTGCTCGTTCTATCCGGTGCGTCCAGTCGCCTTTTAATATGGATAGATAGCCATTTTCATAAACTGCGGCGACTCCTCCCTGTTGAATGTGCTTTCGCACCAATTCCGCATCAGGGTTCATGGTGAAGTAAGCAATATTCGCTTTTGTTTTTTCTGCCATAGCAGCAACTCGGGGATCATCAGCATTCAGGACTGCGTAACCGTCGGGAAACACTGCTTCAGCGACGACACTTTTGAGATGCGCCAACTGTTCAATATGATCAATGTCGCCTATTCCCAGGTGGTCAGAGGTAACATTTAAGACTACGCCCACATTAGCGTTTTCAAAAGCCAGCCCAGAGCGAAGAATACCACCACGAGCAGTTTCCAGTACCGCTACTTCTACAGTTGGGTCTTGTAGAATCAGCTGCGCACTTTGGGGACCAGTGTTGTCTCCCACCTCCACCAAGTAATCTCCGATATATGTTCCATCAGTTGTTGTATACCCTACCACTTTATGAGTTTGCTTGAAAATGTGTGCTAATAGCCGAGTTGTAGTGGTTTTGCCATTGGTGCCTGTGACGGCAAGAATGGGTATGCGGCTGGTTTTATCAGATGGAAACAACATATCAATCACTGCTCCCCCGACATTACGAGGAATACCTTGGCTGGGAGCGACGTGCATCCGGAATCCGGGAGCGGCGTTAACTTCGACAATCACACCATCCACTTCTCGTAAGGGACGGCTAATATCTGACGTCACAATATCAATTCCGGCAATATCCAAACCGATAATTTTCACTATCCGTTGTGCCAGCCAAACATTTTCTGGATGGATTTCATCAGTACGGTCTACGGCACTGCCCCCTGTACTTAAGTTTGCCGTTGCCCGCAAGTAACAAATTTCGCCCTTAGGTAACACAGTGTTAAGCGTGCGACCTTGCTTTTCCAGCAGTTGGTAGCTGGTGCGGTCTAGTTCAATTTTGGTGAGGACGTTATCATGTCCTTCACCACGGTTTGGGTCTTTGTTCGTTTCCTCAATCAGTTCAGAGATGGTGGATCTGCCATTGCCAATCACATTAGCTGGCACGCGTTCAGCGACTGCTACGACTTTGCCATCCACCACGAGAACCCGGTGGTCACGCCCGGTGTAATACCGCTCAACAATAATTGATCGGGAAACCTGTCTAGCAGAATCGTATGCAGCTTCTGCTTCTTCCTTGGAAGTGATATTGATGGAGATACCGCGTCCGTGATTACCATCCAAAGGTTTGATAACGATGGGGTAGCCGCCAACTTGTTCAATGGCTTCTTCTAAATCGTCCAAGAAGTTGATCACGGTCCCTCTTGGTACAGGAACTCCGGCGTTAGCAAGAACGCGTTTGGTGGCTTCTTTGTCGCAGGCGAGTTCTACTCCCAAGATGCCGGTATTGTCTGTCATCGTCGCTTGTACACGCTTTTGATTCACTCCGTAGCCCAACTGAATCAGAAAACGTGCGCCAAGCTGCATCCAGGGAATGCCTCTTTTTTCTGCTTCTTTGATAAGTGTTTCCGTACTCGGTCCTAAAGCCGCATCACGCCATAAGTCTTTCAGGTCTTGCAAATCTTGCTCTAATTCTGCCTTGGGATAGCGACCCCGATCAACAATACTTTGGCACAGCCGTACTGCTGCTCTACCAGCGTAGCGTCCGGCTTCCTCGTTGAGATACTCGAACACGACTTGGTAAACTCCCGATGTTGACGTTTCTCGGGTTCGACCAAAGCCTACTTGCATTCCAGCCAAATCTTGTAGTTCTAGGGCTACGTGTTCCACAACATGACCCATCATGGTGCCTTCGCGCACGCGCATCAAAAAACCACCACGACAGCCAGGCGAGCAAAAATGACCTTCCAGACTGGGTAGAGCCTCAACTAATCCTTCATAAAAGCCGGGAAGTTCATTGGTGGGCGTCTCGGCAATATTTTCCAAATCGAGGCGCATAACAATCAGCTTGTGGCGTCGAATGCTCCAATAGTTGGGGCCGCGTAAAGTCTGGATCTTGAGGATTCTCATGGGAAATAGGTAGATGGAGATTCGGAACCAAAATTCTAGTTTCTTACTGGAATTGACCGCTTAACTGTTCATGGTAAACAGTTTTTTCTGCTTACATCGTATTGTTCTCTGTTTTTCTGCTGCAATCTAGAATTTAGCGGCCAACCCAGTGTAACCTCAGCTACTGTTTGCCGTCAGCTGGAAACTCGGTACACAGCTGGTAATACTGTACGCTGGTACAAGTGATAGCGATCGCCGTGACTGAGAATGTGTAGCCGTAGATTATGGAGATTTAACGGTTCAGTTGCTCCTACGTGTGGCTCATTGGTATGAGTTACTTCGGTTGGATCTACAATCGTAACACTACCTTTGCCTAAGACTTGCAACCAACCATCGCGCTCAAACATGGCACATGTATCTTCATCAATGCCAATACCAAGCCGATCCGGATGAGCAGCCAGGGCGCTCACTAAGCGCACCATACGATTGCGATTGTGGAAGTGTTGGTCTACGATTATCTCTGGGATAAATCCCAAACCGGTAGCCATATCCACTAGGGAGCGATTTGGCGATTCACCACTACCGCCACCTGCTATCATATGATGCCCCATCACCGCCGCCCCTGCACTCGTGCCTGCCAAGGTGAGTTGTCCACCCCTGACCCGCTGGCGGATAATACTCATTGCTGGCGTATCTGACAAAACGCCACAGAGACGCAATTGGTCTCCGCCTGTCAAAAATACTCCCGTACAACCTTCTAGAGATGCTTGGATGTAGGAGTCTTCACATTGCTCTCGTTCTCGAATGTCTAAGATTTCGACTTTCTTAGCACCCATTTCTTCAAAAATACGGACATATCTGCCACCTATGATACTTGGTTCGCGGGAGGCAGAGGGAATAATAGTAATATGGGCATTGCTGGCACCAGAGCGACTGACAAATGTCCGCAAAATTTCGCGTCCATGTACTTTGTCTTCTGCGCCTCCGATAACCAGAACGGCGGTTTTAGTTGCTTGGGGTGTCCTCATTTCCAGCGATTTAGCTTTTAATTGCGGCATTGTGTTTCTCCTGTTAACAACTTCAGGTGAATTAAACAAGGTAGCTTTCGCCTGATTCTTTTTACGCTTCGCCTCGGATTAGGACAGTGCTTCACGCACAAAATGCTCAGAAGTGGGGAGTGTCCTTTGCCGTTCCTCACTCGTTGGCACCTTGTTTTTCACCAAAGCCCTTAAAAGGGGAAAGTGTTGGGGTCTAAAGACGCGGCGACAATGAGCCACCTGTACGGTTGTTAGGGAACAGGGGGGTTTGAACACCTGTGACGAGCGAAAATTTGATTTGAAGTCTCTGAATTTGTTCATGGAGAAAAACAACCAGATTCTTTATTTAGTCCCCCAAATTTATTTTTGGGGGCTTTCCTCACCCCGTACCGCCTACACCCCTAGAAAAGGCAGAAAAGCAGGTCTTGACACGCTTTCTTCTGAGGCTGGCTTGATGCATCCTGGAAGTTGTTAACAAACGTTCAGTTTAATAATCTAAATCTAGATGTGACAATATTTAAACATAAATTAAGTAATTAGAAAAACTTGTGTTCACACGGAAGATCCAATATTTCCGGTACTTTTAGATACGCGCTTATCATGTTGAGATGTCTGTGACACAACATGATTTTTAAATCATCCAATTTTAGATTAGTGTTCTCCAATACGAAATACTGTGCGCTTTGATATAGTTACGCTGTTTCCTGACTGTTTTACCTCTGTTCTCAATTCCGGGCTGATAAGTAAGGCTCTAGCAAAGCAGATTGCCTCTGTGCATCTGATTAATCCACGGGACTTTACCACCGATAAGCACCGGAAAGTCGATGATGAACCTTACGGCGGCGGTGTGGGAATGCTGATGAAACCAGAACCTATCTTTGCCGCTGTAGAGTCGCTGCCGATTTTATGCCGCAGAGAGGTGATTTTGATGAGTCCTCAAGGTCAAACGATGAATCAGCCGCTATTGCGAGAACTAGCGACGAATTATGACCAGTTGGTCGTGATTTGTGGTCATTACGAAGGAGTCGATGAGCGAGTGCTGCATTTAGTTGACCGTGAGATTTCTTTAGGCGATTTTATTCTCACTGGTGGGGAAATTCCAGCAATGGCATTAATGAATGGTGTGGTGCGCCTCTTACCGGGAACTGTGAGTAAAGTTGAGTCCCTAACGGCAGAAAGCTTTGAAGAGGGTTTATTGGACTATCCCCAGTATACCCGTCCTGCAGTGTTTCGCGGCTGGAAAGTTCCTGATGTTCTACTTTCTGGCAATCACGCCGAAATTGCTAAGTGGCGCTACGAACAACAAATTACCAGAACACGCCTGCGCCGCCCCGATTTGCTCAAAAGTTGGGAGGAGAGTAAGCAGGGGAGCAAGGGAGCAGGGGAGTGAGGGGGATGAGGGGGATGAGGGGGATGAGGGGGATGAGGGAGTGAGGGAGGGAAAAATTACAACTCCTAACACTTGCTTTGTTCTCTACCTGACTCTTGACTTGTGAGAAGATGTACAGACGCGCCATGGCGCGTCTCTACTAATGACTAATAACTAATGACCAAAAAATGAATATTCGTATTGGTAACGGCTATGATATCCACCGCTTGGTGAGCGATCGCCCCCTAATTTTGGGCGGAGTCAATATTCCTCACTCCTTGGGTTTGCTAGGACACAGCGATGCTGATGTTCTAACACACGCGATTATGGATGCTATGCTAGGGGCGCTTTCCTTGGGGGATATTGGACATTATTTTCCTCCCACAGACCCCCAATGGGCAGGAGCAGATAGTTTGGTACTGTTAAGCAAAGTCCATCAGCTGGTTCAAGAACGTGGTTGGCAGATAGGTAATATTGACTCGGTGGTTGTAGCAGAACGTCCAAAATTGAAACCCCATATTGAGAAGATGCGGGAAAAAATAGCCCAAGTTTTACAAATACAGCCGAATCAAGTTGGCGTCAAAGCGACCACCAACGAAAAATTAGGTCCCGTTGGACGCGAAGAAGGTATTAGTGCTTACGCTGTTGTCTTGTTAACGCAGGAATAAATTTCCAAGTATGGTGGGTGCTGTCCAAGATTCCCGACTTCTTGAAGAAGTCGGGAATCTTGTTATCCATCAATGATTTAGGATTGATATACGATGGAAATCAATGGTTGACGCAGCAAACAAAACATAACTTGGTGGGAAATTACAGCCATGCAAGCTATAAATTTAGAAGACATAGACCGCCCAGATTTTGTTGCTTTAGATAAAGAAGGGCAAGTTATTTTGATAGCTGAAGTCAAAGGTTTTCCCTTTAATTTTACAGATGAAAAAACTAAAATATATGCGGTTTTGCGACTGATTGATTACTTACAACTAGTAAGAACTCTGATTCCTTATGTCATGCTTGTTGATGTGGAGAACATTCTGATTTTTCAATGGGACGGAAAGAATTTGTCAGAACCGATTCTCTGCCTTAATACTGCTGATATACTGAGTCATTACGAGCCAGAATTCAACGAGAAAAAAATATTTCGTTTTTACCTTACAGGATTAACAGAAGCTTGGCTGCGTGACTTAGCTTATCATTGGAAATCAGAAATATCGCCAGCATCTAAAGAGATGGCAAAAATTGGATTGTTGCAGTTATTAGAAGAGGGAACCACTCAAGCTTATTAATAATAAACGGTGATACTTTACGTTGAGACAAATTTTTTGATGAGCATTGCTAAAGGGCAAGATTCTCAAGCAGAAGACTTACTGAAAAATACGCCGACATCAGTCCGTTTAGCAGTGCCAAGTATTTGTTATGTAGAAGCTCTTACGACATTGGAGCAAGAGGAGAAATATAGTAAAGACTTCCTGAGACGATTGGACATCCAAATCAATGAGGCAGCACGAGATAAAACTTCACAAAATGCACAATTACTTCGTACTCTGCTAGACCAAGCCAGAATTAGCTTTAATAAACGAACAAATGACATTGAACAAAGTTTTTATTCAGCCTTTAACCAGCTTTCTAGCAAGGCAGAAATTATTACATTAAATCCTGGCATCCTTCAGGAAAATTTAAATAGACCTATTCTAGAAAAACACGTTATAGACAAACTCATTTTAGAGTGCATAGTTCACCACGCACGCTTGCATCTTGATGAAACTAAAGTATTTTTAAGTAGCAATTCTAAAGAATTTGGCAAGCGGGAAGTGACAGAGGTTTTACAAGATACTGGTGTTCAATATTTTAGGAACACTCAAAACTTGCTTGGTTGGCTACAGTCTCAATCCAATTGACTCTGCTGCATATTAATTTACACAGCTTTGGTGTGAAAAACTGCCTCATTCAGCACTAGAATATACCTCAATTGGCTACAATATAGCAATCCTAAATGATTCGTGAAAAACAAGATCCCCGACTTCTTAAAGAAGTCGGGGATCTGAAGGGTAGTCAATTTTCATAAATGAAATAGATTGCTATATTAGCCTTGTTACTTAAATATAAAGTAAATATTTATGAATCTTGGTATTTTTAAACAAATTTTTCGACGTAGTTGGATTTTGGGATTACTGGGTATTTGGGTAGCGTTAGCCTTAAATGGCTGCAATCCCAGTCAGTTTAAAACCCAAGCCGCTCAAGTTCCACAGTTGGTAATCGGGACTACGACCGATCCAAAAACCTTTAATTACGCTCTGATTCAAGAGAACCCCAATATTTCTGGTTTTACTTACGAGGGATTAGCTGTGCAAAACGGCACAACTGGCAAACTTGAGCCAGCTATGGCTGAGTCTTGGGAAATCTCCGAGGATAAGCTGCGGTATGTCTTTACCTTGCGCGAAGGGTTGAAGTGGTCGGACGGGGAACCGTTGACAGTCGATGATGTCGTGTTCTCCTTCAACGACATCTATATGAACAAGCGCATTCCCACTTCTAACCAAGACGGTCTTTTCATAGGTGAAAGTAAGGCTTTTCCCAAAGTCAGCAAACTCGACAACCGCCGAGTGGAATTTACTTTGCCGGAACCATTTTCCCCCTTTTTGCGAACCGTTGCAGCAGGGTTAGCAATTTTACCAGAACACTCCCTGCGCCAAGCTGTGGAAACTAATCGATCTGACGGACAGCCCCAGTTCTTCTCCACTTGGGGAACAGGCACAGACCCCAAGAAAATTGTTGTTAATGGTCCTTACACAATCGAGAGGTACTCACCGAGTGAACGCTTGATATTTCGGCGCAACCCTTACTACTGGCGGAAGGATGCACAAGGGAACCCACAGCCGTATATTGAGCGAATTGTCTGGCAAATCGTGGAATCGCCTGAAACACTGTTGATCCAGTTTCGCTCTGGCGGGTTAGATTTACAAGAAATTGGTCCTGCAAGTTTCCAATTGCTCAAGCGTGAAGAAAAGCGGGGTAACTTTACCATCCAAAATGGAGGACCTGACTCTGGGACAAATTTTATTTGCTTTAATCTCAACAAAGGTCGTCGGAATGGAAAACCCCTTGTCGATCCGATTAAGTCTCGCTGGTTTAACAATGTTGCTTTTAGACAGGCGATCGCCTACGGTATTGACCGCCAAGCGATGATCAACAACACCCTGCGGGGATTGGGTGAACCGCAAGACTCACCGATTTCTGTTCAAAGCCCTTACTACTTTTCTCCCAAAGAAGGTCTCAAAACTTATGACTACAATCCCGAAAAAGCCAAACAACTTTTACTTGGAGCGGGATTTAAATACGATAGCAAAGGTCAGCTGCTAGATGCGGATGGAAATCGCGTACGCTTCACAATGGATGCGTCTTCTGGTGGTAGACCGACAATCACACCTAAGATTAAACAAGACCTGGGTAAGCTGGGCATTACAGTTGATTTACGGTATCTTGACTTTGGTACACTCGTGGAAAAGCGCTCCAACACTCTCGATTGGGAAGCTTATTACGGAGCTATAACCGGTGGTATTGAGCCAGCTAGCGGTTCCAATGTTTGGTCTGTAAATGGCAGCTTCCACGTCTTCAATCAAAAACCCCAAAAAAGCAAAGCCCCCATAGAGGGATGGGAATATGCTGATTGGGAGAAGAAAATTGATGACCTCTACGTCCAGGGGGCAAGAGAGTTTGACGAAGCAAAGCGCAAAGCCATCTATGCAGAAACGCAACGTCTCGCTCAAGAGTATCTGCCTTTTATTCACCTGTTCAATACGTTGGGTTTGGTGGCGGTGCGTAATACTGTTCAAGGTGTGAAATACACTCCGGTTTTCTCTTCCCCGGATAGCTACATCTGGAACGGATATGAACTGAAAGTCGCAGAGAAAAAGTAGTTTTAATAAATAATTTGTAGTAAGGGCTTTAGTCCTCAAGTTTGAGAGCGAAGACAGCGCTTACTACGAACCTATTAGTGGAATATCAATAAACTGAAAATCGCAAAAGATACAACTCATTAAGTGACAAAAGTTATAGAATATTTATGAATTCCAGTATTTTTAAACAAATTTTTCGATGTAATTGGATTTTCGCTTTACTGGGTCTTTTGGTCGTGCTAGCTCTCAACGGCTGCAATCCCAGTCAGTTTAAAACCCAAGCTGCACAAGTCTCGCAGATAGTTGCTCGTACTGGCTCAGATCCTAAAACATATAACGCTGCTTTGATTGCTGAATCTCCCAACGTTGGTCTTTTCATTAGTGAAGGATTAATTTATGAAGATAAATCTGGAAAAATCGAGCCAGCATTAGCCGAAAAGTGGGAAGTTTCTGAGGACAAACTAAAGATTGTTGTTACCCTCAAAGAAGGGCTGAAATGGTCTGATGGTCATCCTTTAACAGTAGATGATGTTGTCTTTTCTTACAACGACGTATACCTGAACCCTAAAATTCCTACGAATTTCCAAGACGGTTTCAGAATAGGAGTAAAAGGTCTTTTCCCTAAAGTACGAAAACTTGATGACCGTCGAGTAGAGTTTATTACACCAGAACCCTTTGCACCTTTTTTACGGAGTACCGGATCTGCTATTTTACCGAAACACAAATTGGAAGAGTCAGTCAAAACACTCGACTCATCAGGGAAGCCAAAGTTTCTGTCTACATGGGGTATGGGCACAAACCCAAAAGAAATTGTCACTAATGGTCCATATGTTATTGAAAGTTATACTCCAAGCGAACGTGTTGTGTTCCGGCGCAATCCTTATTATTGGCGCAAAGATGAAAAAGGGAATCAATTACCCTATACTGAGCGCGTTGTTTGGCAAATTGTAGATTCTTCTGACACAGCTGTCATACAATTTCGTTCTGGTGGCTTAGATGCGATCGCTTCAGGACCTGCAACCTTTGCTTTATTAAAGCGGGAAGAAAAGCGAGGTAATTTTACTATCTACAACGGTGGACCTGACACAAGTAGCACGTTTATAAGTTTCAATCTCAATACAGGTAAGAGGAATGGAAAACCACTGGTAGATCCCATAAAATCACGTTGGTTCAATACAGTTGCTTTCCGACAGGCAGTAGCATATGCTGTTGACCGTAAAACTATGATTACTAACACACTTCAAGGTATAGGACAATTACAAAATACAGAAATGCCTGTCCAAAGCCCTTTTCATCTTTCTCCTAAAGATGGGCTAAAGGTTTATGAATACAATCCACAAAAAGCCAAGCAATTGCTTTTAGGAGCAGGCTTTAAATACAATGCCAAAAATCAATTGCTTGATGCTGATGGGAACCGTGTCCGCTTCACTATGCTATCCCAAACTGGTAGTAGGATTTTTGAAGCATTTGGTTCGCAGATTAAACGGGATTTATCCAAAATTGGGATTCAAGTCGATTACCAACAAATTGATTTTGGTACTATGGGCAACAAACTTTCTAACACCTTTGATTGGGATTGTTGGCTAGGCTACATGGGTGGAGGAGGTTTTGAACCCCATGCTGCTTTTAATTTATGGGCAGCGGATGGTTCTTTCCATTTCTTCAACCAAAAACCACAAGCCGGACAATCTCCAATTACTGACCGAAAAGTTGCTGATTGGGAATCAAAAATTGGTACTCTTTACGTGCAAGGTTCCCAAGAATTGGACGAAAAGAAACGTAAGGCAATTTATGAAGAGGCTCAACGTATTTCTCAAGAAAATTTACCGTTTATTTTTCTAGTCAATCAATTACAAATGGCAGCTGTGCGCGATCGCATTCAAAATGTTGACGTTTCTAGTTTGTTCTATGAAACAGTGTTATGGAATGTTGCACATCTGAAAGTTGCAGAAAAGTAAAGTCGCTGAATGTAGAGTATTAGGTTGAGTTGAGGTTACAAAACCTAACCAAAGAGATATATGTTGGGTTTTGTTTGCGCTTAACCCAACCTACCTTTGAGGTGTATGATGCGAAAAGATTAAAGAAAAGATTAAAATTTCTATCCCATGCTTTCTGTCCTCTTCCCTTTTCGTCGCCGTTGGCTTTCGATTATATCAATATTAATTCTATGGCTGAGTTGTCAATTATTTTTCACCAGCTGCAACCCAGCCAACTTCAAAACTAATGCGGCGCAAGTCTCCCAATGGGTAACAGGTACTCTTGGTGATCCGAAAACCTTTAACTACGCCTTCAATCAAGAGTATCCTCACGTTTTTTTGTTTACGGCTGAAGGACTGACAACCCTTAACGCTATGACGGGCAAAATTGAGCCAGCCTTAGCTGAATCGTGGAAGATTTCTGATGATAAAAAGCTGATTACTTTTACCCTACGCGAGGGTTTGAAATGGTCTGATGGCGAACTACTAACTGCTGATGATGTCATCTTTACTTATCAAGATATCATTTTTAACCCAAAGATTCCTACTGATTGGAAAGATGGACTGAAAGTAGGTTCGAGTGGGGGTTTTCCAAAAATTAGAAAAATAGACAATCGTCGAGTTGAATTTATTTTTCCTGAACCATTTTCACCTTTTCTTTACACTGCTGGAGGAGCATCAACAAATTCGGTTGCTATCATGCCAAAACACGTTTTAGAAGCATCTATTAAATCTCTGGATGCAAATGGTAATCCTCAATTTATCTCGACTTGGACAACAGGTACCGACCCTGCAAAAGTTATTGTGAATGGTCCTTATAAAATAGAAAGTTATACTCCTAGTCAGCGTGTCGTTTTTCGGCGCAATCCTTATTACTGGCGCAAAGATAGCCAAGGGAATCAATTGCCTTATGTTGAGCGGATTGTTTGGCAAATTATTGAATCTACCGATACGATGATTCTGCAATTCCGGTCTGGTGGATTAGATACAGTTCTTGTGAGTCCTGAAAATTTTTCCTTACTAAAGCGAGAAGAAAAAAGAGGAAAATTTACTATCTACAATGGCGGTTCAGAATTTACGACAACTTTTATTTCCTTCAATTTAAATAAAGGTCGGCGACAAAACCGACAGGCTCTTGTCGATCCGATAAAATCTCGTTGGTTTAATACATTAGCATTTCGGCAAGCAGTTGCCCACGCCATCAACAGAAAAGCAATTTTGACTAACGTCTTTCGGGGAATTGGTACGCTCCAAGATTCACCAATTGAGATGCAAAGCCCATTTTATACTCCTCTAAGGAAAGATGTGAAGGTTTATGATTACAATCCAGAAAAAGCTAAAGAATTACTATTAAATGCTGGGTTTAAATATAATGCTAGAAACGAATTGTTAGATGCTGATGGTAATCGCGTACGTTTCACTCTGTTAACTAATGTTGAAAATAAAACCCGTGTCACAATGGGTTCACAAATAAAGCAAGACTTGAGTAAAATTGGTATTCAAGTTGATTTTAACCCGATTACTTTCAATACCCTCACAGACAAGCTTGCTAATAGCTTCGATTGGGAAAGTTATATAGGAGGCTTTGTTGGAGGACCAGAACCACATGATGGAGCAAATGTCTGGACACCTGATGGTGGATTACACGTCTTTAACCAAAAAGCGCAACCAGGACGAGAACCTCTTATTGGTAGAGAAGTCCCGGAGTGGGAAGCAGAAATTGGTCGTCTTTATGTAAAAGCAGCGCAAGAGTTTGACCAAAACAAGCGTAAAGAAATTTACGCCCAAACGCAACGCCTCGCACAAGAATATTTACCTTTCGTTTACTTGGTGAATCCTTTATCATTAGCAGCGATACGCGATCGCCTGGAAAATGTGAAATTCTCTGCTATGGGTTCTCAAAGAGGAGCGTTGTGGAACAAGTATGAAATTAAAGTAGCACAATAGTCATTAGTCATTGGTTATTAGTCATTGGTCATTAGTCATTGTAGAGACGCGCCATGGCGCGTCTGTACATCTTTGTCATTAGTCATTAGTTACCAAGGATAAAGGACTACTCAACAAAGAACAAGCGACAAAGGAAAACAAACAAATGACAGATGAAAAATCTTTGCGATCGCTCTTAGAAACCGTTGCCAATGGTAACATCACCCCAGATGCAGCATTAGAAAAACTCAAACACTTGAGTTATGAACCTGTCGGCGAGTTTGCCAAAATTGACCATCATCGCGCCTTGAGAACTGGTTTTCCAGAAGTCATTTGGGGACCTGGCAAAACTCCTGATCAAATTGCTCAAATTATGGAAGCTATGCGCCAACGCAATCCAGTGGTGATGGCAACACGCATAGAACCAGATGTTTTTGCCGCACTGGAAACAAAAGTTAATGGTCTGCGCTACTACGACTTAGCGCGAATTTGTGCTATCGCACCGCCTACCATTGAACCACAGTATCCTGGCACGATTGGGATTCTTTCTGCTGGCACTGCTGATTTACCTGTTGCTGAGGAAGCTGCTGTCACCGCAGAACTTTCTGGTTTCCGTGTGCAGCGGCTTTGGGATGTGGGAGTTGCAGGAATTCACCGCTTGCTCAATAACCGCCACGTCATTGAATCAGCATCCGTGTTGATTGTTGTCGCGGGGATGGAAGGCGCTTTACCCAGCGTGGTTGCAGGTTTGGCAGATTGTCCTGTTGTCGCTGTTCCTACCAGCATTGGTTACGGGGCAAGTTTTGGGGGTTTAGCGCCACTCTTGACAATGCTCAACTCTTGTGCAGCTGGTGTAGGTGTGGTGAATATTGATAATGGTTTTGGTGCAGCAGTACTGGCGGGGCAAATTCTGCGAACGGCTTATAAATTAAGGAGTTAAAATTTTGTTCACTTTGCAATTTGTGCAAGAATTTGAACTGGTGTTCACATAATTGGAGAAGAACGAGACGCGATATGGACAAAGCCCGGGTGTTGCATCTAGAAAAGGTAACGGAACACCACGCCGAACTGCTGTACTCCCACTTGAGCGACCCGAGATTATACGAATACCTAGAAGATGAGATCCCGAGTCTTTTGGATCTCAAGCAAAAGTTTAAGTTCGCCGCACTGGAAAAATCGCCAGATAACGACACTATGACCTGGCTGAAGTGGGTTGCGATACTCCCACAACAGCAGTATGTTGGAGTTGTTGAGATAGGTATTTTCGATGATGCATACGCAGAAATCGGCTTCATGACTTTCGTAGACTTCCAGAACCGGGGTTACGCGCCTGTCTACTGCTCCTTGGCGATCGCTCTTGCTCGAAGCCGCTTCGACTTTCCCGCGCTACACGCTTGTGTGAACGAGCACAACTATACCTCCCGTAAGGTGGTCGAGAAGCTTGGGTTTGAGCTGTACAACGTCAATAAAAACGCGGAGTTCGTCCAAGGAAATCTTTCCGATGAACTCATCTACCGTCTAACCTTCTGAATCTAAATGAGACGCACCCACTACTTGGAGAATTAAGACCATTCATTGGCTCTGGTTGAAGTACCTCCCTATTCTTCTTTAGTGAACTGTATTGAGGGATAAAGTTAATATTTGTGTGTACATTGTCCGTCAAGATTAGCTATGCTGTTATAAAGACTAAGCTAGAGGCGGAAATGAGTCATGTGAGAACGATCATCTGCAAAAGATTGCCGCATCGATTTACGAGTTACCCAAGAACAAAAAGAACTATTAGAACGTGCTGCGAATCTCAAAGGAATTTCTTTGAGTGCTTATACACTCTTTCATGTTTTGCCAGCCGCTAAAGAAGATATAAATGCTCATGAAAGGCTAGTGTTGTCTAATCGTGACAGAGATTTATTTATGTCAGTGATGGAAAATCCGCCAGAACTGAAAGGAAAACTCAAATCTGCTATCCACAAATATAAAAATAAGTATGACAAGTGATAGCGAGGCGAGATGGAATTTTGTACCAATTGATAAAAAATATCAAAGAGATTCTTTTGATTGCGGTTATCCAATTTTGAATGATTATCTCAAGAAATATGCGCGGCAAAATCATAATAAAGGAGTTGCTAAAACATTTGTCGCAATTCCGGTATCAGGAACTTTGAAAATTGATGGATATTATACTGTGAGCGCCAGCACTATTGAGTATGAATCTTTACCTGAATCTTATCAACGTGGAATGCCTGCTTATCCGATTCCAGCGATGTTGATTGGGAGATTAGCTGTAGATAACTCAGTTAAAGGACAAGGTTTGGGAGGCGAATTGTTAGCTGATGCTCTCTACCGTGGTGTTCGCGCTTCTGTTGAAATCGGGATATATGCTGTGAGAGTTGATGCTATCGATTTTCAAGCAAAGGAATTTTATCCTAGATATGAGTTTATTCCTTTTCAAGATCAGGAACTCTCACTATTTCTGCCGATGGCAACCATAATTCGAGAATTAAGTTAATTTAACTGCTATAGCAATCCCAAATCATTTGTGAGAAACAAGATCCCGGACTTCTTTGAGAAGTCCGGGATCTGTGGCTTTCAATTCTCACAAATCAGATAGGACTGCTATATACTGCTGCTATGGGATACCTACAATATTTATGCCGCCTTCACTAGTTTCTCAGTTGAACTACTAGTTTTGTTGTTCGCTTAAGATATTTATACGATTTGATGGCCAGTAGCGAACAGTTGCTCGACCAATGATGTGATCGCGAGGGACAAAACCCCAGTAGTGACCATCGCAGCTGTTGTTACGATTATCTCCCAAAACCAAATAAGAATTGGGTGGCACAATCTCAGGTCCCCATAAATACTGAGGTTTATCTGCGATGTAGTTCTCATGCAAAGGGCGAGAGTTAACGTATACGCGCCTTTCCTTGACCTCTATCTTCTCCCCAGGTAGTCCAATCACTCGCTTAATAAAAGGGCCTTCAGATTTCTCCGCTAACGCACATGCAGTAATAGTCTCTTTAGGTGGCCAAAATACTACAATGTCACCTCGCTCTGGGTTTTTAAAATGATAGCTCACTTTGTCTACCATCAAGCGGTCATTAATTTGTAGCGTTGGCTCCATTGAACCCGAAGGAATAAAATAGCCTGCTGCTGCAAAAGTACGAATTCCAAATGCCAGAAATAAGCTCAAGCCAATAGTCTTTATGCCTTCAATCAAGAGATTGGTGGGGTTTGACTGCTGGACATTCCTATTACGCTTTGGCAACATGAGTGTTTTATTATAATACTAAATATGATTGAGACTTAACTTCAAGCGCTTTTGTTCCGAAGCTTGATGTATCAGTGTCGTTCAAAAATCTGCGGAGGAGTCCTATAGGAGGTCCAGTTTGAATGGCAATGAGATGTTGTGGCAAGCAATGCTCAGGAATTTCAAACGGCGGTTGAGAATGGTGTTCTACGATAATGCCCTTCCATGCTTGCGGCTGACTCGCAAGAATAGGCTGGTTGGGTAGGATATCTGGTACGACTGTCTTTGGGGGTTCAGAAGTTTTAGGCTTATCCTCAAACACGATTTTTATCTCTCCCTATTAGGTTTCAAAGTAAGTTGATATATAGGGCAATCAATCCGCGCAGGCCTTGAAAACCATACTCTTTACTGAGGATAAGCCATACTGACTCACGCCAAACATTTTTCTAAAACTCCATTTTTCCAAAGTTCAAGAAACTATTAGTTTGAAATTTATTTTGAGCTATTCATCAAGTAGATACGAGATTTTTGTCTTGGAACAAAATCCCTGTGGTAAAGTCAATTTAATTGAAAACTTTTTTGATGAGATAATTACTAAATTTATTGCCACTTACAGCACTTCTTCTATGATTAGACAACTACTCCCTTCCCGGTCTAAGATTACCTATAATAATTAACTCTTCTCTCTGTGTCCTCTGCGCCTCTGCGGTTAAAAAATAGGTATTCTTCTGGCGGTAAGGGAGTAATATTTGGTTTTTTTTGCATATAAAAGCTTATGATATCGACCTTTGAGATATTGGTCAATGCCTACCTTACAGAAAACTGCTGTAAGCATAGCTAATTAAGAAATAGAATTTGTTATGTTTTATGAGTTAATTTTAGGAGATTTAAATGATTAGAGATAATTTACGACAACGGCGGCTTATCATTCTAAACTCATCTTTGTTCATAAGTATTTTGTTACTTGTAGTTAGAAGTTTATTTTTGCCTCATTCTTTCAACTATACACTCTTGTATTCTCTATTATCTATTAACTTAAAGCATAGTCTATTTACTCCAACTGTTTATTTTCTATGTTTATTAATAGTTTTTCTTGTTATTTCTATTTTTTCCGTTCAGTATTTTTTACAAAATTTTCAACGCAATCAATATAAATCGATAGTTCTTTTACTGATAACTCTACTTACTTTTATAAGTTTATGGTTAGCTCAATATCCTATTATCCTACCAGATTTTTATTTTCATTTACGAGAGCGTGAAGCAGTAGTTGCCATGATAAAATCTGGGGATTTACAACCCAATGAATCCCAAAGAATAAAGTTAGATAAACATATTTTATACAAAGTTTACCAGATGCAATTACCACCTCAGTATGCACATCTTTCTAAAAGTGGTGAAAGAGGTGGAGAAATCAATATTGTAGCTGATAAAGATAATAAAGCTAAAATAATTGTTTTCTTTACCAGTGTTGGTAAGTTTAAAGGAGAACCAAATTACACAGCTTGGATGTATAGATTAGATACTGGGACATCCATCGAAAAACACATCTTTGGAGTGAGAAATTTAACTTATTATGTTTGGCTCTTAGATTCTTTCAAAATAAATCAGAACTGGTTTTGGGTGGATGTCATTGAAGATTAACGTTAATTATTTCATAATTCATAATTTGCCATTCATAATTTTCCCACACCATGACAGAACAACAAACTTGGAGTCAACGATTTGAATCAGCACTCCATCCTGCAATAGCTCGGTTTAACGCTAGTATTAATTTTGACATGGAATTAATTGAGTATGACCTCACAGGCTCTCAAGCTCATGCCAAAATGCTGGCTCACACTGGGATCATTTCTCAAGCAGAAGGAGAGCAACTCGTTGCGGGTTTAGAGCAAATTCGCCAAGAATATCGCCAAGGCAAATTTCACCCAGGTATCGAAGCGGAAGACGTGCATTTTGCCGTTGAGCGGCGTCTTGTGGAAATTGTAGGCGATTTAGGTAAAAAGTTACACACTGCTCGTTCCCGCAATGACCAAGTAGGAACTGATACTAGGCTTTATCTGCGCGACCAAATCCAACAAATCGGCAACCAACTGCGAGAATTTCAACAAGTTTTACTAGATATTGCTGAAAACCACGTTGAAACACTGATTCCTGGATATACACACCTACAACGCGCCCAACCTCTGAGTTTAGCTCATCACTTGCTGGCATACTTTCAGATGGCGCAACGCGACTGGGAACGTTTAGCAGATGTTTCTCGCCGAGTTAATATTTCACCGTTGGGGTGTGGGGCTTTGGCTGGAACAACTTTCCCCATAGATCGTCACTACACAGCCCAACTTTTGGATTTTGAGGGAGTTTATGCAAACAGCCTCGACGGAGTGAGCGATCGCGATTTTGCGATCGAATTTCTCTGTGCTGCCAGTCTCATTATGGTTCACCTCAGCCGTCTTTGCGAAGAAGTGATTCTTTGGGCGTCAGAAGAATTTCGCTTTGTCACTCTCAAGGATAGCTGCGCTACTGGTTCTAGCATTATGCCCCAAAAGAAAAACCCCGACGTACCGGAACTGGTGCGGGGGAAAACTGGACGTGTATTTGGTCATCTCCAGGCAATGTTAGTCATGATGAAGGGGCTACCCTTGGCGTACAACAAAGACCTGCAAGAGGACAAGGAAGGTTTATTTGATAGTGTTAATACTGTTAAAGCTTGTTTGCAAGCAATGACGATCTTACTCCAAGAAGGTTTGGAATTTCGTAAAGAGCGCTTAGCACAAGCAGTCACAGAAGACTTCTCTAACGCTACCGATGTAGCAGATTATCTTGCCGCACGCGGTGTACCTTTCCGGGAAGCATACAATCTTGTGGGCAAAGTGGTAAAAACTAGTATTGCTGCCGGGAAACTCCTCAAAGATCTGAGCTTGGAGGAGTGGAAGCAAGTGCATCCAGCATTTGCAGAAGACATTTACGAGGTGATATCGCCTCGGCAAGTCGTTGCTGCTCGTAATAGCTATGGTGGCACAGGTTTTGCCCAAGTAAGGCAAGCACTTCTTGCCGCCCGCGCTCAAATAACTGCTGAATAATCAACAAGGGCGTACAAAAATGTACGCCCAGACATTTCAAAGAGCTATGGGGCAAAAAACATTTCAACTGGTAACTTATTCAGCATCAATTGCTGCTGCGCCCTCATCTTCTTCGCTCTTCGGCGGTCGTTGTTGGAACCTTCTTTGGAAACGCCCGGTTGTGGTTCGTTTACGAAACTTTCGGGCATATGCCTGGTTCCGTAGCGCCTTTTCTTTTTTTGGATTGCGGCGCTTAGCCATGTTCACCTCATGAATAAACAACAAAAAAAACTGCCTCTAGGCTCAATCTAGGCAATAACACTTATTAGTATGACTTATGCAATTTTAGCCTAGTTCTGCAAGTTACATACTTTCAGACGGTCAATAATAGTAGCACATTTATTTTTTTGATGTCAATTGCTCTCCAGAATGATCACTCTGCTGACAATTGCTAGTTCTGCGTATTGCGAATGCTCAAATTGCCGGAGCTTCCCAATTTGATAGCTAATTATAACCCTGCCTCAGCATTGTAGTTATTAGGGAAAGCTGCTCGTTTCAAGAGAAATTGTGATGAAAAAATTCTAGAAAAGTAAAAATACAAATATAGTTGGGAGACCTATTTAAGTTTTCAATTCAACTGATTATTTTTTTTTATTTATCTGATGAATTTGTATCAAAAAACAGATATTGTTGCTGGTGACAGCAAGTATAATGCTTTTGCTATAAGCTAAAAATGACATCGGCTCAGAATTATATGTATATATACATACACTGTTTTTCTTTTCAGTAAATGGTAGAATTAATTTAAATTCTACGATAAATCGTTAGAATAAAACCCCAAACCACGAACATTGTTGTAAAATAAGCAACTCAGCATTACAGTTGAGAAAGTGTGAGTGGCGGGGAACTCTACACTACAAGGCAGACATTTGAAAATTGAACGTTCTTGCTTTTTTTGGTGTGACTGTTCAGTCCACACGTAACTTATGGCGTATTGGACAAACCGTACTGGGCATTATCTTCCGTCATCCCATCCCAGGCACGAGTATTATCCCTATTTTGCCAGATGGTCAAATTGTGCTCATCCGCAGGCGTGACAATGGTCTGTGGGCATTACCTGGGGGTATGGTGGACTGGGGAGAAGATGTTCCCAATGCTGTCCAACGAGAGTTGATGGAGGAAACCGGACTAGAACTGGTAAAAATTCGGCGTTTAGTTGGTGTTTACTCCGCACCCGACCGCGATCCTAGAATTCATTCCATTTGTATTGTAGTTGAAGCAGAAGTGCGGGGAAAAATGGAAATTCAAGATACTTTGGAAGTGATGGAAATCCAAGCTTTTCCACTCAATTCCCTACCTCCAGGACAGATGTCTCACGACCATAATCGCCAGTTACAAGACTATCTAGATGGCTTGACAACATTGGCGTAATGCTATTTTAGATTTTGGATTTTGGATTAAGACTGGTTAGTAGAACAACTAACAAATGTACAGACGCTTCAAACAGCGCGTCTCTACAAGTACCAACTCATAATTAACAGCTAACAATTCTCAATCCAAAATCTGCTAAAAATAACTTTTATATTAAATAATTAAATAATATGGATTATCCATTGCGTAATTCCCGGATAAGGCTTTCTCAAGGGATACTTTTCTGGCGTGAAATTGGTGAAGGAACGTCTTTAGTTTTCTTACATGGTGCTTGGAATGATAGCAGCCAGTGGGTATCTGTTATGGAGATACTGTCGCGGGATTTCCATTGCTTTGCTCCAGATTTATTCGGATTTGGTGAGTCAGAGTTTCCGAATGTCCACTATTCAATTGATTTGGAAGTTGAGTCTTTAGCTCAATTCCTACACGCTTTAAAGCAACAAAGGGTGTATTTAATTGGAGATTCCCTTGGGGGTTGGATTGCTGCTAGCTATGCTTTGAAGTATCCAGAACAAATTAATGGTTTGGTACTACTAGCGCCAGAGGGTGTAAAGATAGAAGGACAAAAACAGCGATCGCAGAGAATGCAGCGGATACTGAAACGTCCACCACTGGTGTTTCAATTGTTGCGACTTCTTCGTCCGATCACCAAAATCTTTGGTTTGCATGAACAAATTGAACAGGATTGGCATTTTCATCAGGTGATGCTGGAATATCCTACAGCCTGCGAGCTCCTCTTTGAGCGCAAGCATCCAGAAATTCAGGCAGAATTACTGGATGACCAATTGTCATTCATCACAGTCCCAGTTCTCATTCTACAAGGTGGAAAAGATACTTCAGAAGCTATAGCTATGAGTCGGGCTTATGCTCAATATATTCCTCAAGCAGAGTTGAAAACAATTGCTCACGGAGGAAATGATTTACCACAGTCCTGTGCCCCAGTTGTGGCTGGAGATATTCGCAACTTTCTTAAGGGTAAGTAATGCACTGCAATCCCAGCTTTCTGAGACTGCAAATAAACTAATAAGTGGCTGTTGGCGATCGCCACGCCATCGCAGCAAAAAAGTAGAGTGATAAATATTATATCTTTATCTCATAATTGTAGCGTTTCTCGGTTGCATACACCACGCCGTAAAGGCACAGCAATGCTTATTGGTGTCAACAATCACGTTCAACCGTTTATTCCAGGTTAATTTACCCCACCCCTTGATCCCCTCCCCTTGTTAAGGGGAGGGGCGGTTTGCCTCGTTCCCAGCCTCAGGCTGGGAATGCCTATTCGAAGGCTTTGCCTGCCTTAACAGCGGCAGAGCTGCTTCAAGGGCATTTCCAGCTGGAACCTGGAAACGAGATTTTAGAAGGGTTTTGGGTTAAGTTGACACCAATGAGTAATGCTGTGCCCTACAAATAAACATTTTCACTTACCCCTCAGAACTTTCCGATGACCCAGCTTCCTACTTAAGTCTTGGAATTAAATACTTTGATCCCGCAACGGGAGAGCAGCTTAACCTTATCCCCGATCTGTATACCAACTTTCAAGTTGTCCGTAGGCAACCTGTCCCTGAATCCGATTCCACCTTGAGTGTCTTAGCTGTTGCTATTACAAGTGCAACTTTACTATTAAAACGCAAGATGAACAAAAGAGTGCAGCCAAGCTAACGGTAAAAATACGCTTCCCAACCCCGTGAGTGTGGAAGCCTGAAACTAACAGAACTTACGCAATTGCTGACAGTTCCACAGTAGGATAACCAGGTACATCTACCTTTACTAACAAAAACGGTCTTCGTCAAAGATGTCAGTTGTAAGCTAATTGCCTTTGGAGCATAGGAGAATATTTTTTGGACGTATATTATATCTACATATTTACCAATACCAAATATTAAGCGTTAGCTTTACAGAAACAATACTAAAACTTTATTACAAATTTATACTTAAGTCTTTTTATATCTACCTATAGGCACTATGGGCAATAGATTACAAAGCTCAAAAATCAAGCTAAATGATTAATTTTTCTGCATTGCCAGATTGTTTTCACTAATCATCCAGGGGATACATGGAAATAAAAAAATTATCTATGGCTGTTGCAGGAGCAGCATTTATCGCTGTCTTAACTGGAGTTACAGCGCCAGTTCAAGCTGCTCTATTAGACTTCAGCTTTACGACAGAAAGCGGCGCAACAGGTTCGTTTACCTTGGACACGGACACTCCCTCTTCTTCTGAACCAGGTATATTTGGACCTGGGGTTACAGGGATTTCATATCCTAATGCTGTCTCTAATTTCTCTGTTTCTGCACCCTATGTAAATTTGAGCAACGTCACTACTGACTTTAATGTTGTCCCATCTATTACTTCTGATTTTATAGGTTTTCCTGCTAATTTGGGGGTTCTTAGCGGTGTTAGTTATCCACCCGGATGCATAACAGTACCAGGCTTCACCTGTTTATTTGACGTTGCGGTACTTTACTCAGGAAATCTTTCAGAACTTCCCGTACTTTCTGACAATCCACTTTCCTACTCTAGAGGTGCGGGTATTAGATTCTATAATCCCACAACTCAAGAGCGGCTGCTCACCGACAATATTACCAATCTTCAAGTTGTCCGTAAGCAACCGGTTCCTGAGTCAGGCTCTAGCTTGAATGTATTAGCTTTTGGTATTGGGGGCGCAGGTTTACTACTCAAACGTAAGAAGAACAGCAACAAGCCGCTAGCCATCTAAAAAAATAGCGATGGGCTACGTCCCGCCGTAGGCGAAGGCGATCGCATTTCCCAAAATATCAAATTTTGTTTCACACTTAAAGACGCTGCAATTTCAGGAAACTGGGATTGCAAATAGTTTACTACCAAGGTGCAATCGCATGATTAAGGAAATATGTATGGAGATGAAAAGGTTATCTATGACTGTTGCAGGAGCGGCATTTACGGCTCTCTTAACTGTAGCTGTAGCTCCAGTTCAAGCTGCCCCGCTAGAGTTTAACTTTAGTACTGAAAGGGGCGCAACAGGTTCTTTTACCCTAGAAACGGACACTCCTCCCTCTAGCGAGCCAGCCTTATTAAGGATGGGGTTTACAGGGATTTCATACCCTAATGCTGTCTCTAACTTCTCTTTTTCAGCGCCCTATATAAATTTGAGCAGCGTCACCACTGACTTTAATGTCGTCCCATCCTTTACTTCTGATTTTATTGGTCTTCCTGCTAATTTGGGGGTTGTTAGCGCTGTTAGTTATCCACCAGGATGCATAACAGCACCAGGTTTAACCTGTTTATTTGATATTGCTGTACTCTACTCAGGTAACCTTTCAGAATTGCCCGAACTTTCTGATAAGCCCAATTCCTACTCTATAGGTCTTGGTGTTGATTTCTACGATCCGACAACTCGAGAGCGTCTCCGTGACGATATTACCAATCTTCAAGTTGTCCTTAGGCAACCTATCCCTGAATCAGGATCTAGCTTGAGTTTATTAGCTTTTGGTATTGCAAGCGTAGGTTTACTACTGAAACGTAATTTGGACAGAACAGGTAAGGCTACACAAGCCTTAATTCATGGCTCATAGTTTTTTGCCGCATTCCCCAAAATATCAAATTTTGTTTCACATTTAAACGCGCTGCAATTTCAGGAAATTGGGATTGCAAATAGTTTACTACCAAGGTGCGATCGCATGATTAAGCAAATATTTATGGATATGAAAAGGTTATCTATGGCTGTTGCAGGAGCAGCATTTCTAACTTTGGGAACTGTAGCTGTAAATCCAGCTCAAGCTGCTCTACTTGACTTTAGCTTTACTAGTCAAAGTGGTGCAACAGGAACATTTACCTTAGATACAGAAACTCCCCCCTCTAGTGAGCCAGCTTTAGGACTTGGACCTGACAATCCAGGGATTTTATACTCCAATGCTGTTTCTAACTTCTCTTTTTCATCACCACAGCTTCAGGTAAGTGGTGAAACTGCTGACTGGGAAGTTATCCCATCTATTTTTCTTGGTCCTCCTGGTAGTCCGGTTCTTGCTGGTGTTGATTATCCAACTGGGTGTGCAAGGGGAACTAATTTCACCTGTGTCATTAATATTGGTGTAGGCTACGCAGGGAACCTTCCAAAACTTTCCGATGACCCTAATTCCTACCCTTCCGACCTTACAGGTCTTGGTGTTATGTTAATTGACCCCATAACGCGAGAATCGGTTGGAATTGAGGAATTTACCCAATTTCAAGTAGTCCGTAAACAAGTTGTCCCTGAATCAGACTCTGGCTTAGGTGTATTAGCTTTTGGTATTGCTGGCGCAGGTTTACTACTGAAACGCAATTTGGACAGAAAGAAGCAGGTAGTTATCTAAAAAAATAGCGATCGCATTCCCCAAAATATCAAATTCTGTTCCACCATCAAACGCGCTGCAATCTCAGGAAACTGGGATTGCAGATAGTTTACTAACAAAGTGCGATCGCCTCCAGTCATTGCAATATTCCCTTGCGGAAAATCGCGCCACCACGCCTCAATAAAATCTTTGATTCCTGCTACTAGGGTATAGATAACCCCACTTTGCATAGCCTGTTGAGTATTAAGAGCATACCGCTGGGGAAGTTGCTGCGGTAATTCAACTTTTGGTAATTGTCCTGTTCTTCCACTAAGAGTCGCAAGCTGTAAGCCTAACCCTGGTAAAATTGCGCCTCCCACAAAACACTGATTAGCATCAGCACCTGTAAATGTCAGTGCTGTTCCAGCATCAATCACCAACATGGGAAAACCCCAAGTCTGTGCAGCACCCCACAAAGCCAAGGCGCGGTCGATTCCCAGTGTAGGATAAATCCCTTTTATGGGGACTTGGTCTAAGGTAATAATGCGAACATTTGGATAAGTTTGCCATAGTGCGGTTTGACTGGGAACGACAGAAGCGAGGAGGAGGGGAAGAGGGGGGGATGAGGGAGGGAGGGAGAGAGGGAGGGAGGGAGATGAGGGAGATGAGGGAGATGAGGGAGAGGTAAATTTCTCCTTGTTAGGTGGGAAAATTTCTGGTGGTAGGTTGTGCAGTGTTTGAGATTGAGATAGTTGCTGGACAATATCTGCTGGTAGATAGTCTGTATCCCAAGCATGAATGAGGGTTTCGCGTGCAAAGTGCGCCCAATGTAGCCGGGAATTTCCAATCATCAAAGCTAGCCAGAAAGAGCTATTAACCATTCACTATCAAATCAAGATAAAAAGAGCGCTTCTCAACAGAGTTATACTCTAAATTACAGCGGTTTTCAGCTAAAATGGGCATTGCTTACTAATATCTCAAATGTCTATCACATAAGCTTTTATGAGTAATGCCCACCCTGAAATTTGGGATTTAATCATAAAATAAGCGCTGTAATCTTTGTAAAGAGTAAGATTTACAGAGTGAAAAATCTTTAGTTTGGTAAACGCATAATGTCTACCTACATAGAGGCACAACAAAACATCCGCAATGGAAGTCATGCCGTAGTGATTGGCGGTAGCATGGCTGGACTACTGGCAGCGAGAATTTTAGTAGAACATTTTGAGCATGTTACTGTGGTGGAACGCGATCGCTTACCGCAGGAACCAGAACAGCGTCCGGGAGTACCCCAAGCTCATCACGTCCATGTATTGCTAACCCAAGGTCAACGCATTCTGGAGCAACTGTTTCCCGGTATAAAAGCTGAATTAGCAGCAGCTGGTGCGCCTAGTGTAGACTGGGTAGCAGAATGCTCCTGTTTGAATTTGTGGGGTTGGGTATCCCTTGGTTCTTCAGACTTAATCACTCGCACTTGTAGTCGTGCCTTATTAGAATGGGTGGTTCGTCGTCGTTTAAGTAACTATAGCAACCTGCAATTTTTGCCAACAACTCAGGTAAAGGGATTGCTGAATGACAATACCAATTCCAGAGTCAAAGGGCTACAAGTGCGCGGTCATGATGATTCTCACACAACAGAATTAGCAGCCGATTTGATTGTTGATGCCAGTGGACGCAATTCTCAACTGCCCAACTGGTTAGAAGAAATTGGTTACGAACCCCCTACTGAAACCGTCATTAACTCTTTTTTAGGTTACAGTACCCAGTGGTATGAACGCCCGGAAGGTTTCCAGGCTGATTGGAAGGCGTTATTAGTAGCTGCCAAACCGCCTCATGACAAGCGTGGAGGTGTCATTTTTCCCATTGAAGGTAACCGTTGGCAAGTACTCGTATCGGGTATTGGTCGAGACTATCCACCTACTGATGAAGCAGGCTTCATGGAATTTGTCCGCAGCCTCCGTACCCCAGCAATTTACAACGCACTTCAAAGCGCTAAACCCATTTCTCCAGTCTATAGCTATCGGCGTACAGAGAATTGCTGGCGTCATTACGAAAAGCTTTCTAGATTGCCAGAAGGATTGGTGGCTATTGGGGATGCTGTTTGTGCTTTCAATCCTGTTTACGGTCAGGGTATGACTGTTGCTGCGTTGAGTGCTTTAACCCTTAACCAGTGCTTGCAGGAGCAATTCCGGTATCAAAAGGGCAACTTCACAGGTTTAACTAAGCACTTTCAGAAGCAGCTATCTAAAGTTTTGCAAACTCCCTGGCTAATGGCAACAGGTGAAGATTTCCGTTGGGAAACTACCTCTGGTGGTCATCCTGACAAAATCACCCAACTGATGCACCGATACATGGATCAAATCATGCTGCTATCAATTAGCAATCCCAAAATATACCGCAGTTTTGCAGAAGTGACACATTTGGTTAAGCCTTCAAGAACGCTTTTTGCACCTGAAATTCTCGTACGAGTGATAGGGACCTTGCTAAATCAAAGTAGACAGGAGAAAGCCCTAAGACAAGGAGCCTATGCACCAAAGCAGGGATAGAACGAGGGGCGTTGCTGAATCCATGTATGAAAAAGATGTCGTGTGATTCCAAACCCTTGTAGAGACGTACCATGTGAGTCCAGCGCTGCAGGAGGGTTTCCCGACAGCAGGCGACTGGCTCTCCCGTTGGGGTACGTCTCTGCACTTGGATTCATACTTCAAATCAGCAACGCCGAACGAGGAATATGTGGAATGTAGATGACATAGCCTGCAATGGCAGGCTATTTTGCACAGTATTTGTCTTGTGGACTTTGTTTGACAAACCCCAGCCTGTAACCGACTATCTGACACTTTTAGTTTTTTTAAGTTATCTATAGATTTTTTATTAAAACTTTACAAATAACTCGTGTCACAATAGGGACAGAGTAATAAATACTCAGTTGCTAAGGAGGCTGGTTATGGTAGCGCTCACCGAAAGAACAAAAAAAAGGCTAACCATGCAGACTGTCGAGATTGCTCCGGATACGACGGCAATCCGTTCTCTGGATTGGGATCGCGATCGCTTCGACATCGAGTTTGGTCTGCAAAATGGTACTACATACAATTCATTCCTGATACGCGGTGAGCAAACAGCTCTGGTGGATACGTCGCATGAAAAGTTTCGCCAGCTGTTTTTGGATACCCTCAAAGGTTTGATAAATCCCGCAGAAATTAATTATCTCATTATTAGCCATACTGAGCCAGACCACAGCGGTTTAGTCAAAGATGTTCTGCAACTTGCGCCGGATGTCACCGTTGTTGGTTCCAAAGTGGCAATCCAGTTTCTTGAGAATTTGGTGCATACTCCGTTTAAGCGGCAAATTGTCAAAAATGGCGATCGCCTGGATTTGGGCAACGGACACGAACTAGAATTCGTGATTGCACCCAATTTACACTGGCCCGATACTATCTTCTCCTTCGACCACAAAACCCAAACTCTCTTCACCTGCGATGCCTTTGGGATGCACTATTGCTCAGATAGTACGTTTGACGAAGACTTAAAAACGATTGAAGCAGATTTTGAATATTACTACGAATGCCTGATGGCTCCCAATGCTCGTTCAGTTCTGTCTGCCCTCAAACGGATGGATGAACTGAAAAAAATCAGCATGATTGCCACAGGTCACGGGCCACTATTATACCACAATGTTGACGAACTGACAGGACGCTATCGTACGTGGAGCAAAACCCAGGCAAAAGCAGAAACAACTGTTGCAGTATTTTATGTTTCAAATTACGGATATAGCGATCGCCTAGCGCAAGCAATTGCCACCGGCATCACCAAAACAGGCGTTGGTGTAGAACTGGTGGACTTGCGTTCTGGAGTTGATTTACAAGAGTTGCGGGAACTTGTAGGTCGGTGTGCTGGAATTGTTGTCGGAATACCTCCAGCTTCTAGTGCAGCCAGTATCCAATCGGCTCTGAGCACGATTATAGGCTCTGTTAATGAAAAGCAAGCAGTAGGCGTCTTTGAATCAGGCGGTGGCGATGACGAACCGATTGACCCGTTGCTGAGTAAATTCCGAAATTTGGGTTTAACACCAGCCTTCTCAGGAATTCGGATTAAAGAAACTCCAGGGGAAGCTACATACAAACTGTGTGAAGAAGCAGGGACAGACTTAGGTCAGTGGGTGACGCGCGATCGCAGCATCAAGCAGATGAAATCTCTCGGTGCTGACCTCGACAAAGCATTAGGCAGAATCAGCGGCGGATTATACATCATCACTGCCAAAAAAGGTGATGTGTCCAGCGCCATGTTAGCTTCTTGGGTAAGTCAAGCCAGCTTCAAACCCTTGGGAATATCAATAGCTGTCGCTAAAGATAGGGCGATTGAATCACTCATGCAAGTAGGTGATAAATTTGTCCTCAACGCCCTGGAAGAAGGCAATTATCAACGTCTCATGAAGCACTTCCTCAAACGCTTTGCCCCAGGTGCTGACCGCTTTGAAGGAGTGAAAACCCAGCCAGCCGAAAACGGTGCGCCCATCCTTGCTGACGCCTTGGCATATATGGAGTGTGAAGTTATCAGTCGGATGGATGGTGGCGACCACTGGATTGTCTACAGCACCGTTTATGCAGGACGCGTTTCCAAACCGGATGCACTAACAGCGGTTCACCATCGCAAAGTCGGAAATCATTACTAAGTAAAAGGGACTGGGGATTAGGGATTAGGGATTAGGGATTGGGTAAGGTGCGAATCTTCACGCGGATTATTCTCTTTCCCCAGTACCCAATCCCCAGTACCCAATCCCCAGTGTTCTTTTTTCTTTCTTTCAAAAGCCATGACATCTACAAAACCCCGTGACGTTCAGGTTCTCCCCATCGCTACAGACACAACTGTGCTTCGTTCTCGCAGTTGGTCACGCCTGAGATTTGAAATAGAATATGCTCTAGCAAAGGGGACAACTGCTAATTCATATCTGATCAAAGCAGATAAAACCGCCTTAATTGACCCTCCAGGGGAAACGTTTACGCAAATTTACTTAGAAGCCTTGCAGCAGCGGTTCGATTTAACAGATATTGATTACGTCATTCTTGGTCACGTCAATCCCAACCGCGCCGCAACTTTAAAAGCTTTGCTGGAACTCGCACCGCAAATAACTTTTGTTTGTTCTAACCCAGGCGCAATAAATTTGCGTGGCGCACTGGAAAATCCAGATTTGCCAGTTATCGTGATGCGCGGGGAAGAAACTTTAGATTTAGGCAAAGGTCATAATTTGCAATTTATCCCCACCCCCAACCCCCGCTATCCAGACCAACTTTGCACCTACGACCCGCAAACAGAAATTCTCTACACAGATAAGCTTTTTGGGGCGCATATTTGTGGCGACCAGGTTTTTGATGAAGGCTGGGAGATATTTAACGAAGATAGGCGCTATTATTTTGATTGCTTGATGGCTCCTCATGCTCGTCAAGTGGAAACAACGCTGGATAAACTTGCCGACCTGCCCGTGAGATTGTATGCAACTGGGCACGGTCCTTTGGTACGCTATGCCTTAGTCGAACTGACGAAAGCTTACCGCCAGTGGAGTCAGCAGCAAACATCTGCCGATACAACGGTAGCGTTGATTTATGCCTCAGCGTATGGAAACACGGCAACTTTAGCGCAGGCGATCGCCCGTGGCATGACAAAAGCAGGCGTTGCTGTAGAATCAATTAACTGCGAATTCGCTGACTCCGAAGAAATCCGCGCTGCAGTTGAAAAAGCATCCGGCTTTGTCATTGGTTCTCCTACCCTTGGCGGTCATGCACCGACTCCTGTCCAAACAGCTTTGGGTATTGTTCTTTCCACAGCCACTAACAACAAACTTGCAGGTGTCTTTGGTTCTTTCGGCTGGAGTGGAGAAGCAGTTGATTTAATCGAAGGCAAACTCAAAGATGCTGGATATCGGTTTGGGTTTGACAGCATCCGCGTCAAGTTTAAACCCAACGATGCCACTTTGCAAATGTGTGAAGAAGCAGGAACCGACTTTGCCCAAGCCCTGAAGAAAGCTAAAAAAGTCCGTACCCCCAGCCAACCCGCAACAAATGTTGAACAAGCAGTTGGGCGCGTTGTTGGTTCACTATGCGTTCTTACAGCAAAGCAAGGCGATATATCCAGTGCGATGTTAGCTTCTTGGGTGTCTCAGGCAAGTTTTAACCCTCCTGCTTTAACAGTTGCTGTGGCGAAAGACCGCGCTGTGGAACTACTGACGCATTCTGGAAACAAATTCGTCCTCAACGTTCTTAAAGAAGGAAATCACATAGGGTTGATGAAGCACTTTCTCAAACCCTTTGGTCCCGGACAAAACCGATTTGAGGGTGTATCCGCCCAAGAAGCCGAAAATGGCTCTCCCGTTCTCACTGATGCTTTAGCATACTTAGAATGCTCGGTAAAAAACCGGATGGAAGCAGGCGACCATTGGCTTGTTTATGCGACTGTGGATAACGGCAAATTGCTAGATGATGATGGTATCACCGCTGTGCATCACCGCAAATCTGGTAACCATTATTAAGGTGATACTAAGCCCGTTTAAACACTCATCATTACCAACGCAACGTGCGTACACCCCACCCCTAACCCTCACGCTGGTTTGTATGCAATAAATGCTAGATGAGCTTTGGGTAAAGGGAATTGACCATAACTCTGGGTTGTTTCAACCTCAAAGCCTACTTGACGAAGCTTTGCTGTCACATCTGCCGCTTTGTATAACTGCTGACGGTGGACTTCGTCATCTCGTCTGTAATGTTCACCCACCTTGCGAAAAGTGATGATTCGACGGGTTAGTATTTCACTGTCTCGATCCTCTTCTTTTTGAACAAGTACTATCCAGTCCTCTCCCTCGGTAAAATTCTTGATTGGGGTTCCTGATGTCAGTTGTCCCGGTTCCGCAATGTCAAAGATAAAAACTCCTCCAGGAGTTAACGCGTTATATATACGGTAGAAGAACTCAACAAGCGTTTGGCTATTGTTGTCTAGATCAAACAGGTAGTTGAGGCATTCACCGAGAGAAATGACAGCATTGCATGGCGGAATATCAGCTTTGAACAGGGATTCGACTCGAAAATCGGCATCTGGTACTCTTGTTCGTGCAATTTCGATCATTGACTCAGAAATATCGATTCCGAGGACTTTGTAATCAGCCTTCGTAAATTCTTGCGCTGATAATCCACTTCCGCAACCTAAGTCTACTATTAGACCTTCCCGTATTTGGCTACGGTTTAGGATTTCCAAAATGCCAGGAGCAGATTTCAGCGCCCAATCACCGAAACCGACATCATGAATAAAGGCGAGGTCTTCTTTGTACCACTCATTCATCTTGCACGACCCTAGCATTGATTTTATAGCGCTTCTGGTTTAATAAAGTACAAATTTATCTGTGTCCATCTGTGTCCATCTGTGGTTCATTATTTCTTTGGTGTACCTTACTCCGGGTTCTTACCGCTATATTTTCCCAGTTTAGCTGTAGATAGAGATGCAAGATATGACATTTACTTTGTAGCGATCGCCTGAATCAACTCATTCGCCTCATCCTGCGCCAGTTGCATTGCTTGTCGTAGTGGTTGCTGTCCTAGTAAGGCACTGACAAACTGGTTGTCAAAATTGTTTATAATCGCTGCTGGATATTCACCTGCTTGCCAAGGCATAGCATAATCCACTCCTGCCACAAGTGCAGCCCGCAACGGGTCTTGGTCATAACCCAATTTTTGGGAAACAGATTTACGGGATGGCAAAGCGAAGCCTGTTTTCGTCCACTTTGTCATACCTTCTTTACCTGTAAGGTAAGAAATAAGCTTCCAGGCTTCGGCTTTGTGCTGGGTTTGTTTGTTCATCACGTAGGCAACAGTAAATACCATTGTGCCTTGATTGTTATTAATTCTAGGTAATTCTGCTGTTGCAAACTCTAGATTGGGAAAAGTTTCCGTTAGGTAGGGAATTGCCCAGTTACCCTCAATCACCATTGCGACTTTACCCTGACCAAACATTTCACTCCCTGAGTTGGTTCCAACATCAGATTTTTGTGCTGAGGAGCGGTCTTTTTGATACTGATCTACCGCCAATTGTAATCCTTGCAATCCGGCATCACTGGCAAAAGCTGCATAACCATTCTGGTCTACAACTTGACCACCAAAAGCTTTGATTTTGTAAGCCTGACGCGCTAATTCAGGGATTTCCCCGAAGCCATATTGGTCAATTCTGCCATCTCGGTTATGGTCTACGGTCAACTTCTGTGAGTAGGTGCGTAATTCCTCCCAAGTTTTTGGAGGTGTGGTTAACCCTACAGCAGCAAAAGCTTTTTTATTGTAAAACAGAGCAAGTGTGGAATAATCCTTGGGCAGACCATAAATATGATTACTGTACTTGAAGCTATTGAGTAGCCTTTGCTCAAAGTCAGCTAAGCCAAATTCGGAGGTAATATATGCATCAAGTGGTTCTAAAACATTCTGGCTCATGAAGAAAGGAGCCTCAAAAACATCTAAGTAGAATACATCCGGTGCAGCTTCACCAACTAAACGGGTTTTAATGACATCCATGTATTGGTCGTTGATGACCTCATGTCTAACTTTGATACCTGGATGCTGTGCTTCAAAGTCTTGTAATACCTGTTTCAAGAGTTTTTGCTCTGCTGGACTAGCTATCCAACCACCGAGTTTGATGGTTACAGGAGTTGGTGGTGAGGCGCTAGGATTGGGTAGATTGTGACAAGCAATAACCGAGAGGGCGATCGCTACTAACAGTCCCAAAAATTTCAACAATTTAGTTCGCATCACGGCTAGATAAAAATTCTGTCACTTTACATACTGTTTTTGTAGCTTAGGATGAAATTTCTTTGTTATGTAAATTTTTGCTGAGAAATACAAGTTAGAATAACAAACGATTGACCACACAGTTAGAGATGTTTCATCTACCTGTAGAGATAAATTATGGATTCTATTCCACTAGAAATGACTGCTTCTGAAATAACCCAGATTACAGTTTCGGAAACAGCACCCTCTCCTACCTCAAAACTCAGCCCACGGCTCTCTAAGGATGGTATTCGCACCAGCCTAAAAGCCTCAACCGTGGATGCTGTGTTCGCAACGTTTATGAATATTACTTGTAGCGGGATTTTGCTCAGTAATTTCCTGGTAGAGTTAGATGCCAGTCCCATGGTTTTTGGGATGCTGTCTTCTATCGCGATGATAGTAAATCTCATCCAGCCTTTGGGTGCTTACCTGTCAGAACGCACAACCAGTCGCTTTCGGTATTCCTTGTTGACAAACGGGACTAGTCGGTTACTCTGGCTACTTCTAGTCATTGGCATTGCAGCCCTAAGCTTAGGACGGATTAATTCTCACCAAGTGGTGATGCTGGTGCTGGTGATTGTCTTGTTAACCAATCTATCGGCAGCATTCGATAGTTCATCATGGCTGTCGTGGATGGCAACCCTCGTGCCTCGGCGGTTGCGGGGACGGTATTTCGGATTACGTAACAGTCTGGCTAGCCTAACCAATTTGGTTTGTGTACCTTTAGCGGGTCTAGCTGTCTCGAAATGGCCCGGTGGGACTCTACAAGGTTATGGCGTGGTGCTGTTTGTGGGTGTCATCTCGGGGCTAATTAGCTTGGGGTGTCAGTACTTCCAAGTGGATGTGAACCCACAGGAGCAAAACGCTGCTGCCATGAAATCTTCTGCCCAAAAGGCAGTTTCTGATGATGCAAATAATGCAACTGCTGAAGACAGCATCTGGAAGAACTCTAACTTTTTAAAGTTTCTGCTGTATTTCAGCTCGTGGATGTTTGCTGCTAACCTCAGCCTCCCCTTCTTCAACATGTATATGCTGGGCACGCTCAATTTAGAGGTAAGCTGGGTAACTTTCTATGGTAGCCTTCAAGCGGGGGCGAATCTGCTGATGCTCATCATCTGGGGCAGGTTAGCAGACAAAATCGGCAATCGTCCAATTTTGCTTGTTGTAGGGATGGTAGCTGCAAGCGTACCGGTGCTGTGGCTGGCGATTGGTGCTAACCTTATTGATTTGTGGGATTTGTGGCTGTGGTTGCCGCTGATACACATCTTTATTGGAGGTAACTGGGCAGCACTTGACTTGTGCAACAACAATCTGCACATAGAGGTGACACCAGTTAAAAATAAATCCATCTATTTCGCGACTACTGCTGCAGTTGGCGGGGTGAGCGGTGCTCTAGGTACCACCATAGGCGGTTTCGTCGCAGAAAACCCTTCCTTTGGAGGTTTAGCAGGATTGTTCGCAGTCTCTGCGGTATTGCGACTTGCAGCGCTTGTCCCCCTGATGTTTGTCCAAGAACCGGGAAGACAATCTTTCACCCAGATGGTACAAAATCTCTGGATATTTCGCAAAAACGTAGTTGAGAGTTAGGCACTAGCCTGGTTGGCAGACATACAGTCACTTATTGGTAGTTGATGACATATGTACATCAATTAAGTGATAAGATTTAAAAAGTTTTGTAAAGATTAATAAAGCTTTGCGTAAATTTCCCGCTTAGTAGCGATTAGAGTACACAGGTTGTTGATTGAATCTATAGCGGTTTGCATTTGCATACACTATAAACCGCATGGTAGGGGCACAGCATTGCTCATACGTGTCAACAATCACGTTTAACCATTAATTCCACGTTGGTTTGACCCCACCCCCAACCCCTCCCCGCAAGCGAGGAGGGGCGAATACTGCGGTTGCATAAAGCTTGCAGTTTCAAGTCAAGAAGTATGTATCTATTAACCGCCTCCGTGCTTGCGGGCTATCCATTACCCGGATCTTTCTCAACATTTACGAGAGTAATCACTCACGTTTTTTCTAACCCTGAGGTGTTAACGTTGAAATCGTGAAAGTGGTGTAATCAAAGCCTTGCAGAACTAAACCGCTTCAACACAACACTAAATAATCCTACAGCTAGCATTCCTCCTATCATATGAGGTTCAGGAGCTGACACAGATCGTTGGCTTAACGACCAGCGAGTAACTGAAAGAGCCTCCGCTTCTCTCTGTCGAGATCCAAACGGAAAGCCAAAACCATTACCAGTAGCGAAGATTCCTACTGTAGCGCTATTAGGAGCTAAAACGCCATTAGTCTGATAGCTATTAGAAAGAATGAATCCAAAATTATCATTTCCACCAAAAGGAGTAGCCGAGGGTATATTAGGGTCGTTCTGAAATCCAGTAAGATTAAACACATTCCCAGAAAAAGAAATTCTTGAGTTGTGGATGAAATTTAAGTTAATCGTTGGCTCTGCCGAATAACGCGCGGATAAATTTCGCAGATTTTGTACTGTATCTCCATCTGATTGCAAATCTCCTTCTACTGAGCCTGATATAGTATTTCCTGTTAGAAATTCATAAGAAAAATCGAAGACAGCAGCCTCAGCAGGATTTCTAGATATAAAGAATCCTAGTCCAACAACTATAGTGATAGCAGAGAGTTTTTGAAGCAACATATTTTTCCTCTAGAGAAAAGACTGATTTGAGTTGTCAAGTATGATACATTGAGTCATCTTTTATAAACTCATCGGAAGTTACTTTGCTTGTTATGCAAAGTATCGGTTTTTTTAACATTTCTTCATGAAGATTGTCACCGACGCTATTACCGAGGACAAAACCTGTACAAAAGGCAAGGTTCCTTTTACGATTACCCGTTCTGCCTCCACAGATACACGTGTGCCCCAAATCAAGCAGTTTATTGGAATAATTTCTGATTAAACGCGAAAAATCCTGCTTGTTTTGAAGAGAGTTGCGCGTTTCTTACAGGGTTTTTATAAAGTTTTGTAAAGAAATGGCTGGTTTTGCATAAAACTTGCACTTTTTAGCTGACTAGTAAGCAGGAGTTTCCTTGATGGTTCACTAACCGTGCTTCATTCAGAAAAAGAGCGCAACTACTGCAAAGTTTGGAAGAGTACAATGTCTGGGATAACTACTCGTTGGGGCTGGTTTTTAGGAATTGCGATTGGAGGTACGCTTTCTTTGTCTGGAAATTGTGCTAACGCCCAAATTACTCCTGATAGCACTCTACCCAATAATTCCAATGTCACACAAGTGGGTAATACTAGCGTTATCAATGGAGGAACGCAAGCCGGAAGCAACCTGTTTCACAGCTTTGGGAAGTTTTCTATTCCTACTGGTGGCACTGCTTTCTTTAATAATGCTACTGATATTGGGAACATTTTTAGTCGGGTAACGGGTGGGTCAGTATCAAACATTGATGGGTTAATTAAAGCTAATGGTACAGCCAACCTGTTTCTGATAAATCCTAATGGGATTATTTTTGGGCGTAATGCCTCGCTGAACATTGGCGGCTCATTTCTAGCAAGTACGGCAAGTAGCTTGAAGTTTGCTGATGGCTTTGAGTTTAGTGCGACTGCTCCACAAACTACGCCGTTACTGACTGTAAGTGTTCCTATTGGTTTGCAATATGGGGGAAATCCAGGACGTATCCTCAATCAATCCGAAGCCAATCCAGATAATGCAACCAATAGTTTTAGACCACCTGTTGGTCTACAAGTGCAGCCTGGGAGAACCTTAGCGCTCGTGGGTGGTGATGTGAGTTTGGATGGTGGGGCATTGACTGCTCCCGGTGGTCGAGTTGAGTTAGGAGGAGTAGCAGGAACAGGAACTATAGGACTGAATGTGGATAGCAACAATGTGTTTTTGGGTTTTCCCAATGACCCAGCACAAGTAAATATTTACTCTCAGAAATTGTCTTTGAGTTTTCCCAACAATCTAGCCAAAGCAGATATTTCCGCTTACAAAGCCTCAATTGAAGCTAATTCTATTCAGTTACAGGGCAAGCAAATTACGCTCACTGGTGGTTCAAATATTCGTGCAACAGATTCCTCGTACCTATGGCAACCGTCGATAACTTATGTAACCTCATTAGAGGGAGGTAATATAATAATTAATGCAGAGAAATTGACTGTTCGTGATGGCTCGTCTGTAAATGCTATTTCCTGGGATTCCTCTGTTTCTGGAGGAAAGTTAACAGTAACTGCCTCGGATTCTGTGGAATTAAGCGGTACATTAAACAATCAACAAAGTGAATTAAGAGTTGCTAACTTACCAGGTAACAGTTCAGATAACAATGAACAATTAACTATTTCTACTAAAAAATTAATTATTCGAGATGGAGCACAAGTAAGCTATTTTTCTGCTAGAAACAGGGCACAGGGAGAGGGGAACCTTACTATCAATGCCTCTGACTCTATAGAACTTACAGGTATCTCTACAGAACGCTATCAATATATACCATTCAATGATGTGTCAGAAGATGGTCGGTTTATAAGTGGCATATTTTCTACTGTTTTTAATGTTGGAGGTATTGGAAGTATAACCGTTAACACCAAAGAACTGCTGATTCAAGACGGAGCAAGAATTTCAGCTTCTACTTTTAGTATTGGTAAAGGCGGAACTTTAAACATTAATGCTTCCGACTCTATACAACTAAATGGAAGGTCGGCAGATGGTCAGGTTAACAGTGGTCTGTTTGCCACATCAACGTTGAGCACTGCTGGCAGCATAAATATTAAAACTGGGCAATTGAATGTCCAAAATGGGGCTGAAGTAACTGTGAGCAGTAAAACAGGAAGTGCAGGCAACATAGAAGCTGTAGCTCGCTCTATCCAACTGGACAACCAAGGGAAACTTACAGCTAACTCAGTAACGGGTGCAGAAGGAAATATTTTTCTAAGAGTACAAGATTTACTGCTGTTGCGCCGCAATAGTGAGATATCTGCTGTCTCAGGCACACCACAGGCTGGTGGAAAGGGGGGCAATTTTCAGATGGATGCCAAATTCATACTTGCTTCAGAAAATAGCGACATAGTTACCAATGCTTTTACTGGTAGTGGAGGAAATATTGCTATCCGTTCCCAAAGCATCTTTGGCACCCAATTCCGGCAACAGCAAACTCAAGAAAGTGATATTGTTGCAACTGGACAGGTCACATTAAACACACCCGATGTAGACCCTAGCCGGGGATTAGTGGAACTGCCCATAAATCTGGTTGATATTTCACAGCAAATTGATACTAGCTGCAATCCCAACAGTAGTCAAACAGCTAGTTCCTTTTTTATCACTGGACGCGGCGGCTTATCCCGCAATCCGTTTGAGATGTTGACATCTGACGCTGTTCTGGTAGACTGGGTAACTCTCAACCCAAACACTGACAACCACAACAGTCCATCTGTTTCCACAAATCTCACAAACCCCACACCAGAACGGATTGTAGAAGCTACTGGCTGGGTGATAAACTCTAAAGGTGAGGTGATTCTTACAGCTAATCCACCCACTACTTCATCTCATGGTTCATGGCAAAATCCTGTATCTTGCCGTAGTTTTTAGATGTCAATTTTGTCCGTTGACTATCGCAACCCCTACCTGTACACTTGAACAGCCCCACTTAGTAGAGCGTATTTGCTGTAGCTAGCGATGCAACGGACAGTTAGTCCGTACCTTCCGGGCTTACCATACTGGCAGCGGGAGACGAGTTGATGCAGGCGATCGCTCTACCGTTGATAGGTGAGTTTCAAACTCCCGATGTCAAGCACGAAGAAAGTTAAGTACGACTAACACTACTCGCTGATTGGGAAAAAGCTAAAAGTGACAATACAACGCATTTAGGAAGTTAGGAGTTAGAAGTGAGGAAGTTTTCACTCTAGCTCCTCACTCATAACTTATAACTTCTATGACTCAGCAACAGTAGAACTCAAACTTCTTGTCTCCCAAACGACCATATTATGAGTTGTCGTTGGTGCGGGTGGCTGGTGCAAAGCAATCAACTGTGCTAAAGTTCTCTTGAGCGCAGTACGAGGCACAATCTCATCGACAAAACCGTGCTTTAGCAAATCTTCCGCACTTTGAAAATCCTCTGGCAGTTTTTCTCGTAGGGTTTGCTCAATCACTCGCCGACCAGCAAAACCAATCGTAGCTTTCGGTTCTGCCAAGATAATATCGCCCAACATGGCAAAACTAGCCGTGACACCACCTGTGGTGGGGTTTGTCAAAACGGGAATGTACAGTAACCGCTCTTCCCGATGACGCTGCAAAGCTGCTGAAATTTTCGCCATTTGCATCAGCGAGAGCATCCCTTCTTGCATCCTCGCTCCACCAGAGGTACAAACAATAACCACAGGATACCGTCGCTGAGTGGCTTGCTCAATCAGGCGGGTGAGTTTTTCTCCCACAACAGACCCCATGCTTCCACCCATAAAGCGGAAGTCCATGACGCCAACAGCAACGGGTAAACCGTCTATTTGACCCAAACCAGTTTTAACGGCGTCTACTAAGTTTAGTTTGTCCTGCATTTCCCGTAGCCGATCGCTATATGCTTTGCGATCGCGAAATTGCAATGGATCGGTGGGACGCAAATGCTCATCTATCGGTCTCCAACTGTTTGCGTCAATCAATTGACGGATGCGCTCATCGCTATCAACTCGATTATGATGTCCACACTCGACGCAAACCATTTGGTTCGCTCTCAGGTCTTTGGTATATGTCAAGACACCACAGTTAGAACATTTATGCCACAGCCCATCAGCAATTTCACGTTCTTGGCGTTCCAGGTTGGTAGACCCTGATTTCCGTCGATTTGCAAACCAATCTAACAGAGATTTTAAACCGCGTGATTCTTCGTTGTTCGCCATTTGTATTTTATTTGAGTGGATAGTATGTCGAAAAAAGGTCAAGCCCCTTGTTTGTTGTCTTTATTCTTTTATCATTAGTCCTTTGTCCATACTAAGGATTAATGACTCATAACTGATAACTACTTATTCAAATTCCTCTTATAAGCAAATCAGACCTTCTGTATACATCTTTGGTTGCCAGCTTAACGAAAATACGTAAACAAATTCAAGTCTCTTGCTCGTCTTCTGGGGGACTTAAGAGTAGCAACGCAGTCCACTTATCTTGTAAACGTACTTGTAAAGCGGCTGGAGTCCCAGCCCCCAAATACGATTTCACCCCCAAATCAATAATTTTTGTTGATATATCATGAGAGGCAAGCAGTTGTTGCATTAATTCTGCTTGCCAACGAGTACTTGTTGTTAAGAGAGTGATCCAAGTCACTATGTTGATATTACCAAAAGCTGAAAGATAGATGGGGTGATGAAATTTACAGTTATAGTGTAGCGGGGAATGGTGAGATAGGGAGATGGAGGAGTGAGAGGGTGAGGGAGTGAGGAAGTGATTTGTTGGGTTGTGTTCTTGTGTTTCAACTGGTTGGAAAGAATAAGCGCAGGTAGGAAGCTAAAATAGCTTCGCCGCCAAATAGAGTCATGAGTGCACCGCAAGCGAGAAAAGGACCAAAGGGTATCTTTTGTCCCCATTTTTGAGGCGATAGTATTATACTACCTCCACCTATGATCGCTCCCAGGACACAAGCAAGAAAACTAGCAACAAGCAAATACTTCCATCCTAGCCATGCTCCCATCATCGCTGCTAATTTGGCGTCTCCTGCACCCATAGCAGTTTTGCCTAAGACAATTGAACCAATGATTCTAATGGCATCAAACAGCCATAACCCCACCACTGCTCCTACGATCGCGATCATGAAATGATCTACCAATCCTAGCCAACTCGCTTCTAATAAAAAACCATAAACCATCTGAAACACAATTCCCATGACCAAACCCGACTTAGTCAACGAGTTGGGTAATGTCATTGTATCTATATCTACCAGTGATAGCGCTAATAACCAACTGCAAAACGCCCAGTACCCTATTGTAGAGAGCGAAAATTTAAATATCCAAAAAATTAGTAAAAAAATAATACCCGTTACCCCTTCTACCACAGGGTAACGGATAGAGATTTTACTTTTACAATAACGGCAACGCCCTCTTAACCATAGCCATCCCAACACTGGGACATTATCGTAGGGTTTGAGCTGGTTTAAGCAATGGGGACAGCGAGAAGGCGGAAAAAGAATCGACAGCTGAGTTGGTAAACGATAAACGACAACATTTATGAAGCTACCAATAGAAGCTCCTAGGGTGAAAACTATGACACTTGCCTGGACTATGATCAAGGTGTCCATTCAGTCAATTGTCCTTTGTTATTTGTCCTTTGCTCAAAGGTTATAACACTGACTCATGACTCATCACTTGTGACTTAATACATATACGATTCAATTTGATTCAACTGCACGAAACATTCTTCTGGCAAGAGGATTGGTTGATTGGTAAAAATCACCTTACCTCGGTGATTAAATCGGTTAATTGCGACTCCTGAAGGTTGCCCAGTCATCTCGGGATGTACCTCACAGTAAATGTGATAAATCTGACCAGCGGCTCTGATGACGGCAGGATCAATCAAAGGTGGCTGATTTTTGGGGTTGGTATAATTTGCTTGTCCTTGTTTTAAAGCGTACACCACTCACTGTTTCTTGTTGTAGGTTTGTGTTAATAGTTTATCCGAAAAGTTTCAGCAAATGTTGCCAAAATTGTCGGTTTGAGCCTAGGCAATTATTCGGCTTCGAGGACTTGAATAAGTGCCTCGCCCATAGCGCGGCAACCCAGAAGGTTCATGCCCGGAGACATTATATCTCCAGTGCGATCGCCTCTTTGTAAAACTTGTAACACTCCTTGTTCAATGTGATCTGCTGCACTTGGTTCGTTCAAACCATATCGAAGCATCATAGCGGCACTCAAAACTTGTGCTAAAGGATTTGCCTTATCCTGTCCTGCAATATCTGGGGCGGAACCGTGGACGGGTTCAAACACTCCTGGATTAGAAGCACCTAAACTCGCAGAGGGTAACATCCCAATACTGCCAGTCAGCATAGCAGCGGCATCCGAGAGAATATCGCCAAACAAGTTACCTGTAACAATCGTATCGAACTGTTTGGGAGCGCGTAACAACTGCATGGCTGCATTATCTACATACATATGAGAGAGTTCCACATCCGGAAACTCTTGAGCAAGTTTGATGATGCGATCGCGCCACAGTTGAGAAACTTCCAACACATTCGCCTTATCCACAGAACAAAGTTTCCCTGCGCGTTTGCGTGCAGCTTCAAACGCCACCCGTCCAATGCGCTCAATTTCTGATTCGGTGTAAGCCATCGTATTCACACCCCGCTTTTCACCAGTTTCTGTTTCAAAAATGCCCTTAGGCTTGCCAAAGTAAATTCCACCTGTAAGTTCGCGTACCACCAAAATATCAACACCTTCGACAACTTCGCGTTTCAAGGAAGAAGCATCAATCAATTGCGGTAATATTTTCGCTGGGCGCAAATTGGCGAATAATCCCAACCCCGCCCGCAGTCCTAACAAACCTGCTTCCGGGCGTAAATGGGATGGTAGAGAATCCCACTTGTAACCACCAATAGCCGCTAGTAAGACAGCATCGCTGTTGCGGCATATATCTAAGGAGGCGGCTGGTAGGGGTTCACCCGTAGCGTCAATGGCTGCACCACCGATGAGGGCTTCCGTGAATTCAAACTGAATATCAAACTTCTTCCCTACGACTTTCAGCACCTCTACCGCCACTGCCATAATTTCGGATCCAATGCCATCGCCAGGGAGTAGGGTAATGCGGTATTGCTGTGCCATAGTTTCGTTTTAGCTGGGTAAATGTTTAATCGCGCAGAAAATCTTGCAGATTAAATATCATACCTAGCAAGTGTACGCTCATGAGTAGCAATCGAGCAAAAAACTGGGTTAAGCCTGTAATCCTTATTTGGTGGTCATATCAGGTTCAGTTAATCACCCACAATTCCCCTACGCCCCACGCCGCTTTGCGGCGTGGGGCGATTTTATTATTATGTAATTCAAAGGACTTGATATAAAAGATTAAGAAACGCCAAGGAAATGAGTAAACACGTGCGTGATAATCTGGACTCGCCCGAGCAGGAGAGGCAAGAGGAGGCGGCGGAGTGGAAAGCTTACACTCAACAGCAACAGGCGCAGGAGGAGGAACGGCAAATCTCAGAAGAGCAGCGGCAAACCTCAGAAGAGCAGCGGCAGTCTGCCGAACAAGACAGGCAGTCAGAGGAGAAGCAGCGACAGACGGCGGAAAAAATCAGGCGGGCTACTGAACAAGCGCGACTGGCTACTGAACAAGCACGACAGGTGGCTGAAGAAAGCAGGCTGGCGGCTGAAGAAAGCAGGCTGGTTACTGAACAAGCACGAGTGGCAGCTGAACAAGCGCGACACGCAGCTGAACAAGCGCGACACGCAGCTGAACAAGCACGAGTGGCTACTGAACAAGCGCGACACGCAGCTGAACAAGCGCGAGTGGCTCAACTGGAGCAAGAGGAGATTTTGAAGGAGATGCGGCAGTCTGCCGAACAAGCGCGACAAGCTCGTAGTAAAACCGATTAGTGCAGGAAGCAATACTGTTGGGTACAGCCTATCAGGAAAATAAAAAAAAAGTATTTATACGCAATCTTTGGGTTATTTCCTTGTATGTTTGTTATGACCTCTCAAGGAGAGAAAAGTTTATGGATCTCAATAAGATCAGCCAGGTTGCTATCCAACTGTTAACTGAATTTGGACTAAAGCTTTTAGGTGCGATCGCCTTATGGATCGTTGGTCAAAAGTTAATTGATTTTGCATTGAAACTGGTGCGGCGTGGTTTCAGAAGCCAGCATGTTGATCCGACAATCGTTAGCTATCTTCTCAATATCATTGGCGTCACCCTAAGAATCGTTCTTGTTGTTGCACTTCTCGGGTTTTTTGGGATTGAAACAACCTCGTTTGCAGCATTATTAGCTGCTGCTGGCATAGCTATTGGTGCCGCATGGGGTGGACTACTGGCAAACTTTGCAGCAGGTGCGTTTTTAGTTATCTTTCGACCGTTTAAAGTTGGTGATTTCATTACAGCTGCAGGCGTCACAGGTACGGTTACAGAAATTGGACTGTTCACGACTTCAATTAATACGCCCGAAAACGTCTTGACGATTGTCGGCAATAACAAGATATTTGCAGACAACATCCAAAACTTTTCAGCCAATTCTTACCGTCGCGTTGACCTCGTTGCCCAACTCCACCATAATGTGGATCACAACGATGCAATTCGGCTTTTAAAAGCCAGAATTAGCGAAATTCCTAATGTTCTCACAAATCCAGCACCAGATGTAGAAATTCTAGAGTTCAACTTGGCGGGAACCGTACTAGCAGTACGTCCTTACACCAATAATGAACACTACTGGCAGGTGTATTTCGACACTAACAAAGCCATTAGCGAAACCTTTGGTCAAGCTGGCTATCCTGCTCCCGAACACCGCTATGCGATTAGTGAATCATCTCATAATGGCAGTCAAGCTACTCTCTTAACACCACCTGTTGCATATTAATACTGCAGCAACAAATTCAAGATTTAACTTTTCAAATACTGTTTAAGATTATCCCCTTCCAAGATCAGCATGGAAGGGGATTATTTTGCTTAATTATAAACAAAAGTTTATACATATCACCGTCCGTTGAGGATTTGTGAAATCTGGCATACAGGGTGTTGACTGTCAACTGTTAACCGTCAACAGCCACCATGGATATTTTTTACAACTCAAATAGGATTGCTATATAAAAGTAGAAAATGTGCAAAGCCTAGAAAGAAAATCAAGTTTTGATTAAAACTAGTTTCAATTTCCGAAACAAGCCTGACAAATACTGTAGCCAGAAGCTACGCTGAGTGTTATTGAATAATTGCAGCTAAACAAACAGGGTAGGCTACCAGACGCGCTAGATGTGGACAGTTCTCTATGTCATAGTGTCGTGCCCGTTAAAATTTCAGTCTAGATGACTGAATGCAACTCAGTATAATTCCAAACCGCACCAGTAGCTATGACAAAAGAATTGGCAATTCGCACCTGTGGACTGACGAAGCAATTTGACAGACACGTTGCCGTTAATGATATTGATTTAGAAATAGAAGCGGGTGAAGTTTACGGACTGATTGGTCCAAATGGTGCAGGGAAAACAACTCTCATCCAAATGTTAGCAGCAGCCCAGGAACCAACGACGGGTGAGATTTATATTAATGGCGATCGCCTACGCCGCGACAAAACCAACCCCACCCTCAAGCGCCGCCTGGGTTACTTACCCGATGACTATCCGCTGTACGACGAACTCACAGTCTGGGATTACCTAGATTATTTTGCCCGACTTTATAAATTACGAGAACCACGCCGCACTCAACGCCTACACGAAGTTTTAGAACTCATACAACTCGGTAATAAACGCAATAGCTTGATTTCAACCTTATCGCGAGGAATGAAACAGCGTTTGTGTTTGGCGCGAACAATTATCCACGAACCGATTGTCTTGCTGCTTGATGAACCCGTTTCAGGATTAGATCCCATCGCCAGGATGCAGTTTCGCGAAATCATCAAAGTGTTGCAAGAAGCAGGGATGACGATATTAATTTCCTCCCACGTTCTCAGTGATTTGGCAGAACTGTGTACCTCAGTGGGAATTATGGAACTCGGTTTCTTGGTAGAAAGTTCATCGCTACAACAACTCTACCAGCGTCTTGCCCGTCAGCAAATAGTCATATCGACTTTAGGGAAGCTAGACGAACTTTTAGGCGAACTGAAAAATAATCCTTTCGTGGAAGAGTGGGAGATAATGTCTACAAAAAACAGTGTGCGGGTAAATTTTTCTGGAAAAGAGGAAGATTGTGCAGATTTGTTGCGATCGCTTGTTAAAGCTGGTGTTCCTCTGACTGATTTTCACTGTACTCAAGAAGACCTAGAAACAATTTTCCTCAAACTAGGTCATAAGCAAGCATCTTGATGAGTCATTAGTCATTTGTAGAGACGCGCCATCGCGCGTCTAAACGACGAACTTTGATGCAAATTGATTCACTTAATTGTGGAGTTTCTTTCAAATGATAATCAACTTTATAGAAAAACTCGGCGATTGGAATCCGCAATTGTTACGAGAACTTAAGGGTCGCCTGAAAGTTTTTCCGGCTGTGATAGCGGTTGTGACTTCTCTACTTGTTCAGTTAGTTGTTTTCCTGTATCAATTGCGGGAACTTCCTGGCGAAAACTACTCGATGTACGCACAATACTGCAAAGTAGGTTTAACTTTTGAGCAAGCAAGAATCAAACTTGACAGAGAACTGTCAATACAATATCAACAACTGCAAGAACAATTTCGTCGCTATAGCAGTTCTACTGAGTTCGACCAGGTAAAACTTGAGCAAGTTAAATCACAAATAACAGAAGTAAAATACAAACAACATCATATCCACCAAACCTTAAGTAATCGATTTTGTCCTTTAGACCAAATTGATATGCAAATGTGGTGGCGTGACCACTGGCAATATATATTCCTATCGCTGAGTGTGATTTTTATTTTCACACTGTTAGTTGCTGGTACGTATTTGCTTATTAATAACTTAGCAACGGAAGAACGGCACGGTACGCTGAATTTTATTCGTCTCACTCCTCAGTCGGAAACCAGTATTTTGACTGGCAAAATGCTGGGTGTTCCCATCTTAATTTATCTGGTCATCCTCACAGCAGCACCTTTACATTTCTTGGCTGGAAGTGCTGCCAATATTGCCACAAGTTACATATTGAGCTTTTGGGCTGTACTAGCTGCTTGCTGCATTTTCTTCTACAGTGCTGCACTGCTGTTTGGTTTATGTTGCCGTTGGTTCAGTGGTTTTCAACCTTGGTTAGGTAGTGGTACTGTTCTATTATTTTTGTTACTAACTCTAGGTTTGGCATCTGAAGACACAAATATCGTTGACACTGGTTTGTTTAGAATATTCAGTCCCTTGGATATAACCAATTATCTCTTCCCACAATCGTTCAATATATACAATGGTGGACCGTTCAAAAAATTGCAGTTTTTTAACTTGCCAATTGGGAAAAGTATTGTTGGTATTGTGAGTTTGCACTTATTGAATTATGGGTTGTGGACTTATTGGATTTGGCAAGCACTCAAGCGTTGTTTTCGTAACCCCAATTCTACTATTTTAAGCAAAAAGCAAAGTTATTTCTGGATGGCTTGTTTGCAACTTGTCAACTTTGGAGTTTACTTTGGAGTTTACCAAAATATCAATGGCTTTACTTTATATGATGTGCGAAGATACTTAACGTGGCTATATCCTTTGAATTTGTTGGTATTTCTGGGGTTAATAGCAATTCTCTCACCGCACCGTCAAACTGTACAAGATTGGGCAAGGTATCGACACCAAAATGTTACGAGTAGCAATAGTTCTTCTCGGAAAAACTCTTTGTTAGAAGATTTAATTTGGGGTGAAAAAAGCCCAGCCGTTTTGGCAATAGCCATCAATATTGTCATCGCTACAACCCCTTTATTAGTGGGGATTTTACTTTGGTATCATCCTGCGGAAGTTAACCTTGTTGATAAGATGAAGGCACTTTTGGCTGTGGCTTTGTTCATAAGTTTGATAATGATTTACGCCACTCTGACTCAACTTATGCTGTTGATGAAAACTCCCAAGCGTGCTTTCTGGGCTATTGGTACTGTAACAGCAGCAATGTTTTTACCACCGATACTGTTAGGAATACTAGGCATTCATGCACACAACAATCCCATTTTATGGCTATTAACAAGTTATTCTTGGGTGGGTATTTCAAAGGCTGGGACTACCACAATTTTTATGGCTTTTCTAGGTCAGTTGAGCATCTTAGCATTGTTAACCTTCCAGTTGACACGCCAAGCGAAATTAGCAGGGGAGTCTGCTACACAAGCATTGTTAGCAGGGCGATAAGTTTTGAGACGAACCGTATTGTGCTATAAGCAAATAAACTTTCCCATTTTTAATTTTGACATATCATTTTACCACAAAAGTTGGTAAAATATGGAAAAAGTTGATTCCAGCAGTTTTCAATTGGCTAGAACACACGGCAGTACTGTAGGGGCACAGCAATGCTGTGCCCTTACCATGTGGTTTGTACTTTATGCTTTTGAAAGCGCTGTATTTCCGGGCGGTTATGCGGTCTATTGAACTCTCCTGGCTTTGAAAAACCAGGATTCTAGACTGTTGTTGCTACGTGGGATAGGTGCCACACTCCGCAACGTTGTCTCATGTTTTTTGTAAAACACGTTGGCTGGTTCAAACAGCCCTACCCGCCTCGCCCCCGAAGGGATGTGCGGCTACTTTGGTATCTTCCAACCATGAAGATTTTACGTGTTGATGGCTCTGAAAAGACTTTTCAACACAACCCCATATCTTCAATTGTCCTGGTTCAGTATGGCATCACGTTTGTTTTTTGGAGTTTTTCATCCTGTGTTACCATGACATCAATATAGCATATTAATGATGTCATGCGTAGATTTAGTACAAGATTTTCGCTCATAAGAGTATGAAGAATTGGTAAAACTAAGTAAACGAAAAGAGAGGTCAATGAATGACTTAATCAGAGAAGCGCTAAGGCAATACATTGAAAGAGAAACAAAGGGCTAAAGCCCTTCGGGTCGGGTATCCCGTCCCTGTTTAAAACACAGATGTAGTTTTCCTCCGTACGTCAAACTACATCTTCCCTTCGGGACGCTACGCGAACAGGGGTTCTCACCCTCCCAATATGCTTTGATAGAGAATACTGCAAGATATTCAGATGTTCTCTTATTCCAAATTAAATAACCAAGATTCAAAATGACTCAATTATCTACCGATGAAATTCGGTACTATCGAGAAGTTTTGCCAGATGATGCATCTGCACAGGAAGCGTTGACTAAGCTGGAACAAAACAACGGCGACATTGACGCTTGTTTAGATGAAATTTTGTTAGAGAAATTCAGTGCGCCGAAAGACTATCAAAAATCTCTGCGGGAAGTGACACTGAAGCGGTTGCGGAAAGAACTCTGCGGCGCTGATGAGAGTTTCCGTACCAAGGTGCAGGAATACAAAAAAAATCCGGCTAGTGCGCCGTTACTCTCAGCGTTGATTGTCTCTTTGCTAGGCATGAGTGGAGTGCCGCTCGACCCCACCATTGCGACTATCATTGTGTTGTACATTGTCCATATCGGCATCGATATATTTTGTGAATACACGGAACCGGATGCTGATGCTTCTGGAAACCAACCGCCAGGAAACCAACCCTGAAGCACCCCACCCCCTAACCCCCTCCCCGCAAGCGAGGAGGGGGAATTTACTGTTTTGGTAATCTCTCTAAAATCTCCCGTGCTTGCTCAGCCCAATATTCATCCTTATACTCAACATATATCTGCTACGTAAATCCTAGACAAGTCTAGACATTCTACTTCTTTCTTCTCGGGGAGCATGGGAGCGGTTATCCCTCAGAAAGCATTCACGCCAAAGCCCTGCGCGATAGGTTTATGGCTGCATTTAAG
>Ga0209902_100339_pt1 | contig 59175 bp, 53 predicted proteins | sample FECB27metaG_FD_188304 | JGI IMG/M metagenome (GOLD analysis project Ga0209902, IMG submission 188304) | Cyanobacterial communities from the Joint Genome Institute, California, USA - FECB-27 (SPAdes) (version 2) | ecosystem: Environmental > Aquatic > Thermal springs > Hot (42-90C) > Microbial mats...
AGGAGCTGCTCAAGCGCGACGGCAAGGAGAAGCTGGCCGATGACGTGATGATCGAGGTGACGCGCGTGCTCAACCCCGACGCGGCGCGCGCCGGCGACGACGAGGCGCCGCGTGCGCGCAAGCCGCGCGCGAACGGCCCGGTGCGCGGCGTGCTGTTCTCCAGCTTCATCGTGCAGTGAGCCCGAAGCGCCCATGAGCAGCAGCGAACAGGACACCGCGGCCGCGCCCGAGGCGGCCCCCGCGGACACCGCCGAGCGCATGGCCGACGCGGCCGCGCGCGACTACGACATCACGGCCGGCGAGGAGCGGCTGGTGCGCCGCCCCATGCCCACGCTCGACGTGGTGCACGACCGCTTCGCGCGCAACCTGCGCCAGGGCCTGTTCCAGCTCGTGAGCCGCAGCGCCGACATCGCGATCGAACCGGTGCAGCTGCTGCGCTTCTCCGATTTCCTCGGCGCCTTGCCGCTGCCGTCCAACTTCAACATCGTGGCCATGCCGCCGCTGCGTGGCCGCGCGCTGGTGGTCTGCGAGGCCACGCTGATCTCGGCGCTGGTCGATGCGCTGTACGGCGGCTCGGGCACGGTGCATGCGCCGATCGAGGGCCGCGACTTCTCGCCGACCGAGCAGCGCGTGATCCAGCGCGCGCTCGGCGCGATCTGCCATGCCTACAACAGCGCCTGGCAGGACGTGTACCCGCTCAAGCTGGTGCCCGACCGCTCCGAGACCCACGTGCAGTTCGTCGACGTGGCCGCGCCCGGCGACACGGTGCTGGTCAACCTGATCAAGGTCAGCGTGGCGGGCGTCACGGGCCACATCCACGTCTGCCTGCCGTACGCCTCGCTCGAGCCGATCCGCTCGGTGCTCTACGGCGCGCAGCAGGCGCGCGAGATGGCCGAGGACCGGCGCTGGGTGACCATGCTCACGCGCGAGATCCAGGCCGCCGAGGTCACGCTGGTGGCCGAGCTGGCCCATCCCGAGGTCACGGTGGCGCAGCTCATGAGCATGAAGCCCGGCGACTTCATCCAGTTCGACCGCCTGCCGCAGCTGGTGGCCTCGGTCGAGGGCGCCCCCGTCTTCATCTGCCACTACGGCACCCACAACGCGCGCTACGCCTTGCGCATCGACGAATGCCTGCGCGGCGACGACCCGCACTGGCTTGGAGGTTCACATGTCCACTGATCAAGCCACCCCAGACAACGCGGCCGGCGGCTGGGCCGAGGCGCTCGAGGAAGTGCCCGCGGGCGCCGCCGCTTCGGGCGCGGCACCGCTGCAGGACATCCAGCGCGTGCTCGACATCCCGGTGCAGCTCTCGGTGGAGCTGGGCCGCAAGAAGGTGCCGATCAAGCAGATCCTGCAGCTGGGCCAGGGCTCGATCGTGGAGCTCGACACGCTCGCGAGCGAGCCGATGGACGTGCTGGTCAACGGCTACCTGGTCGCCCAGGGCGAGGTGGTGGTGGTCAACAACAAGTTCGGCATCCGGCTGACCGACGTGGTCGCGCCGGCCGAGCGGCTGCGCCGGCTCAACCGGGTCTGAGGCGGCTTTTCCTCCGTTTGCCTTCATGACGCAGAGCCTGCTCACCATCGTCGTCTTCATCGGCCTGATCTGCGCCGTGCCTTTCGTCCTGCGCCGCCTGCAGCAGCGCCGCGGGCTCGGCCCGGCCGGCGCGGGCGGTTCCGCCTCGCGCCTGCTGTCGGCGGTGGCGGTCGGGCCGCAGCAGCGCGTGGTGACGGTCGAGGTCGGCCCCGAGGGCGCGCGGACCTGGCTGGTGCTGGGCGTGACCGGCCAGTCGATCACCTGCCTGCACACGCTGCCGGCCGCGTCTTCCGAGGTGCCGCATGCGCATCTGCCGCGCTAAGGCCCTCGCGGCCCTCGCGCTGCTCGCGCCCGCGTTCGCCTTCGCGCAGGAGGCCGGCGGCCAGCTGCCGCTGCTGGTGGGCTCGGGCAGCGGCGGCACCAGCTTCTCGGTGCCGGTGCAGACCTTGCTGTTCTTCACCGCGCTGTCGTTCCTGCCGGCCATCGTGCTGATGATGACGGGCTTCACGCGCATCGTGATCGTGCTGTCGCTGCTGCGCCAGGCGCTGGGCACGCAATCGGCGCCGCCCAACCAGGTGATCATCGGCCTGTCGCTGTTCCTCACGGTGTTCGTGATGGGCCCCACGCTGGACCGCGTCTACGACGAGGCCTACAAGCCCTACAGCACCAATGCCATCGGCTTCGAAGAGGCGCTCAAGCGCGCCGAGACGCCGATGCGCCAGTTCATGCTCAAGCAGACGCGCCAGAGCGACTTCGCGCTGTTCGCACGGCTGGCCAAGCTGCCGGCGGACGTGAAGGCGGAGACCGCGCCGATGCGCGTGCTGATCCCGGCCTTCGCCACCAGCGAGCTCAAGTCGGCGTTCCAGATCGGCTTCATGATCTTCATCCCGTTCCTGGTGATCGACATCGTGGTCTCGAGCGTGCTGATGTCGCTCGGCATGATGATGCTGTCGCCGGTGCTGGTCGCGCTGCCGTTCAAGCTCATGCTGTTCGTGCTCGCGGACGGCTGGAACCTGTTGATCGGCTCGCTTGCCGCGAGCTTCGCCACATGAACGCGCAGATGGTCCTGACCATGGGGCAGGAGGCGCTGGTCATGCTCCTGACCGTGTCGCTGCCCGTGCTGCTGGTGGTGCTGGTCGTGGGCCTGGTGGTGAGCATCTTCCAGGCCATCACGCAGATCAACGAGGCCACGCTGGCCTTCGTGCCCAAGCTGGTGGCGGCCGTGGCGGTGTTCGCGCTGGCCGGGCCGTGGATGCTCGCCACGCTGGTCGACTACATCCGCCGCGTGATCGAGTCGATTCCGCAGATGGTGCTGTAGCGCGCCTTCTTCTTTTTCCGTGCTGACCTTCACCGAAGCCCAGCTCATGGCCTGGGTCACGCCCGTGCTGTGGCCCTTCCTGCGCGTGCTGGGCGTGTTCACCACGGCGCCGGTCTTCTCCTCGCGTGCCTTTCCGGTGCGCGCGCGCATCGGGCTGGCCTTCATGGTCGCGCTGTGCGCGCAGGCCACGCTGGACACGCCGCCGATGATCGGCCTCAACGACGCCGCGATGCTCGGCACGCTGGTGCAGCAGGTGGGCATCGGCATGGCGATCGGCTTCTCGGTGCGCATGGTGTTCGCGGCGGTGGAGTTCGCGGGCGAGCTGGTCGGGCTGCAGATGGGCCTGAACTTCGCCTCCTTCTTCGACCCCGTGAGCAGCGGCCAGACCAGCGCCGTGTCGCGCTTTTTCGGCAACATCGCGGTGCTGTTCTTCGTGGTAATCAACGGCCACCTCACGGTGCTGATGGCGGTGATCCGCAGCTTCGAGGCCTTCCCGGTCGGCGGCAGCCTGCTGCAGGCGCTGGCGCGCACGCGCATGCACGAGCTGGGCAACGACCTGTTCGCGAGCGCGATGTGGATCGCGCTGCCGATGATCGGCCTCCTGCTGTTCGTCAACTTCACGCTGGGCATCGTCTCGCGCGTGGCGCCGCAGATGAACATCTACGCCATCGGCTTCCCGGTCACGCTGACCGCGGGCCTGGCCGGCATCGCGCTGGTGCTGCCGATGATGGAGCAGCCGCTGCTCGCGCTGATGGAACGCATGATCACGACCGCCGCGGGCGGCCGCTGAGTCAGCCCAGTCGCTGCTGCAACAGGTCGAGCGCTTCCTCGGCCGTGCGCGCGATGCGGATCGAGCAGGCCAGCATCAGGTTGAGCGGCAGCTCGAAGCCCTCGATCGCCATGCCGTTCGCGTCACGCAAGGTGCCGTCGGCATCGCGCTGCGTGGGCAACGCCGTTTCGACGCGCGCCGCATAGCTGCCTTCGGGAATGCCATAGCCCACCACCGGCAGGCCCAGCGCGATCGCCACGCCGACCTCGAACACCGTGCCCGAATCGGGCTCGGTGCCGCGGAACGGCGACAGGTCGGCGATCACGCCCGAGGCGCGGCGCAGCAGCGCCATGTTGGTGTCGTAGATCGCCTGCGCCACCTCGGCCGGCGGCGTGGCCGGGCCGCTCGCGTCCTCGGCCGGCGGCAGCGCCTCGAGGCCGCGCGCCTCGCAGGCCTCGACCAGGCGCTGCAGGCGCGCCGTGGCATCGACGCTGAAGACATCGGGGCCGGCGAGGTAGACGCGCCGCACGCGGTCGGAAGGAGCGTTCATGGGCCGAGTATGCGGCGGCATGGTGCGCGTGTGCGTAGGGCGATGCGCCCTGGCATATCGCCGCGGACGAAAAAAAGCCCGGACGAACCGGGCCAAGACTGCTCGCAGGAATGAACCGCCGTGCCGCTTTACTTCGCGGGCGAAGGCAGCGTGATCTCGAAGGTGATGCCGCCGTTGCTCGAGCCGCTGGTGCCGCGCTGCGAGCTGAAGTACAGGCGCGTGCCGTCGGGCGAGAGGGCGGGGCCGGTGACTTCGCTGTCGTCGTGGCCCACGAGGCGCATCAGCGGCTGGGAGGTGCCGGCTTCGATGCGCAGCACGCCGATCTCGAGGTTGCCCGCGTCCTCGGCCACGAGGATGTCGCCGAGCGCCGAGATCGTCAGGTTGTCGGGCTCGTCGATCGAGTGCGTGGCCGGGTCCTTGTCCTTGCCGTCGTAGATCACCTCGAGCGTCTGGTTCAGCGTGTCGTAGGCCCAGATGCGGGCATTGAACGAGGTCACGAAGTAGACGATGCCGTTGAAGAACCAGATGCCCTCGGCCTTGGTGAAGATGGCGCCGGGCGGCGTGAGGCCGCCGGTGCGCATGGCGCTGCGCACGCCGGCCTGCGCCTTCTCGGGATTGATCACGTCGAGCCATTCCACGGGCTGGGGCGTGCCGTAGTCCTTGAGCTTGGCGTAGTCGGGCGCGGCGAGGTCCACGTCGTTCACGATGCCCTTGACCTTGAGCACTTCGAGCCGGCCGCTCTTCATGGCGGGACGCGCCGCGCCCTCGGGCCAGTCGCTGGCGTCGCAGACGAAGCGGTAGACGCGGCCGCCCGAGGCGTCCTCGGTCAGGTAGAGCGTCTTGTGGACCGGGTCCACGCAGACGGCTTCGTGCGCATAGAGGCCGAGCGCGGGCAGGCTGGGCGCGCTGCCGGCATCGACCCAGGGCTTGGCGGGATCGCACTCCCACACCATGCCGCTCGAATGCTCCTCGCACGAGAGCCAGGTGCCCCAGGGCGTGGGGCCGCCGGCGCAGTTGGTGGAGGTGTTCTTGAGCACGGCGTACGAATCGACGACCACGCCGTTCTTGTCGAAGCGCAGCGCGCCGACGCCGCCGTTCTTGCTGCCGACTTCCGAATTGCTCAGGTAGATCCAGCCGCCGTCGGGGCCCGGATAGACCGCGCCGCCATCGGGCGCGGCATGCCATGCGTAGCTGCCCGCGGCCGCGGTGCCCGAGCGCGCGACGATGCGCGAGCTGAAGCCCTTGGGCAGCATCACGCCGTTGGCGTCGGCGGCCTGCAGCGCGGAGAACTCGGCGAACGGGCTCTTCTTCACGGGTGGCGCCGGCGGCGGTGCGGGCGGCTCGCCCGCGGGCGGCGGGCTCGGCGGCAGGGCGCCGATCGGCGGGAAGGCCACGCCGTCGCCGCCACCGCCGCAGGCGGCGAGGAAGGCGGGCAGCGTGACGGCACCGGCGGTGGCGAAGCTCTGGCGCAGGAAGGCGCGGCGCTGGGGCAGGTCGAGGGGAATCGCGGGGAAGGCTTTTGTCATGTTCTTTGCATCGTGAAGTCAGGTCGCGGTCAGGGAAGACCGGGCGCGATTCTTCGGGGGTGCGATGGCAGAACGATGACGCTGGACGCAAGGCGTCGCGGAAAAAAAACAGCCCGCACGAGGCGGGCTGGAAGGTGACCTGCGGAGGAGGGAGGATCAGAGGTACAGGTCACAGGGAGAGCCCTTAATGTGCTCCGCGAACCTGCATGCAACCTGACCGCGGGCGCCGTTTCGCATTCCTGGAGGGATGCTCATCCTGGGCTCATTCTTCTCGCCGCGGCGCTCGATTCAGTCCTCGTCTTCCCACTTGCCGATGACCGTGCCCAGCACGGTGAACGCCAGCCGGATCGGTTCGTGCGCGGGATTGAGCGGCTGCAGCCAGCGCCGGCCGTCCTCCTGCTTGAAGGCCTTGAAGGTGACTTCGCCGCTGGCGTCGAGTCTCGCGACGATGCGTTCGCCGTCCATCGGCTGCACGCGCTGCGGATCGACGAAGATGATCGCGTCGGCGGAATAGCTCTTCAGGTGGCCGCTGGGTGCGGTCATGCTGTCGCCGCGCACGCGCAGCGCATAGGCCAGCTCGCTGTGGCGGCTCACGCAGGGAATCCACATCTCGGCCGGCACCTGTTGCGGTGGCGGCGCGGGCGGCAGCTTGCCCTTGCGCAGCTCGCGCACGTTCAGTGGCAACGGGGGCGGAGCCGGCGGTGGCGGTTCGGGGATGGTGGGGCCGGTCCAGGTGGCGGCCTGTTCCCAACTGATCAGCGGCACGGTACCGGGCGTGCCGGGGCGGTAGAAAGGGATCGGCGGCGGCACGCGGGTCACGCGGTAGGAGCCATCGGGTTCGCCCGTGATGTTGGCCGAGCGCGGCAGGGCGGCCTCTTCCCAGGGGGCGCGCCCTCCGCCCGTGGCCAGCCACACCGGATCGCAGCGATAGGCGAGAGCGAGTTGCAGCAAGCCCGAAGGGCGCAGGGTCTCGCCGCGTTCGATCTTCGAAATGTCCGATTGCCGGACCCCCGATTTGTCCTCGGCTGCCCTTTGCGTCATGTCGGCGTAGAGGCGAGCCGCCAGTGCTCGTGCGGCTAGGGAGTCTTCCATAGCCGCAGATTTAATCCCGAGAGAATATTCTATATCGACTCTAGAATAAGCGAAAGGGAGTCAGCCATGAAGCCACAAGAGCTCGTACTGGCGCTGCGCGCCATGGGACTTACGCAGAAGCAGATCCAGAAACGGACCGGCATTCCGCAACCCACCATCAGCAAGATCGGACGCTACGGCGAGCGCGACGTGATGCTGCGCACCTACGACGCGCTGCTCGCCGCCTACGAGCAGCAGCTCAAGGAAGGACCGGTGGCGCCAGGGCCGGGCCGGGGCCGGCCATTGTCGCGCAGCGCGCCGGCAGAGACCGTAGCCTCCGAATCGGCACCCGCGACCCCGGCCTCAGCGTCCGCGTCCGCGCCGGCGCCTACGCCGACGCCGGCCAGGTCGGGCAGCTCGTCCCGCCGCCGACCGGCGGCCCCGGTGGTGCTGCGGCCCTTTCCGCGCGGCCCGCTGCCCTGGCCCGCGATGCACCGCGATTGAGCCATGCGCCGCGAAGCCGCGCCGGGCCTCGAGTTCGAGGGCGCGTTGCGCGGGCTGCTGATGCTGGTGTCGGTTGCGGTGATCTGCGCGGGCTTGCAGGCCGGCGACATGCTGGCGCTGGGCCTCGGCAGTTTCGGCCTGGCGGTCGGCGTGGCCCTGGCGCTGACCACGCCCGACCGCGAATCGCTCAGGCGGACGCGGGCGCTTCGGCGGGCGGCAGCGCGAGCGCGGTGCGCACGCGCACGCAATCCTTGATGTGCTGTTCGCCCAGGGCGCGCAGCGCGGCATAGCCGAGGGCGGCCGACACCACCTGTCCGGCGATCGGCACGTACTTGGTGGCCTGCTTGGCCGTGAGCCGCATGCCGGCATGGCGCGCGAGCTCGAGGAGCAGCTCGCGCGTGACCAGCCGGCCGACCAGCAGCGCGCCGACGGTGGTGGCGGCCTTCTGCACGCGCTCGCGCTGGTGCGTGCCGAGGCGGTCGATCTGGGTCACCGAGAGTCCGAATTCGGCGCTGATCTGCGGCACCAGCCGCGAGAGCAGGGCGGCGTCGGCCATCCAGTCGACGCCCGGCAGCGGCACGGCGCTGGCGGCCGCGGCCATCAGCGCCTTGCGTCCGAGCAGGCGCCGGCTGCGCAGGATGGCGGCGATCAGCTTCTCGTCGCCCTGGGCCAGTTCGATGGCGGATGGCATGCGGTGCACCTCCCGGGTGGTCGTCGGATGGATGGGGATCTTCCGATAGATGGTCCGCCCGGGCGGTGGTTCAAGGCCTGAAGGCGTTACTGGCGTTACAGGCGTCTCAGGCCCGTCACGTGCTCAGGGCTTCCAGCTGGTCCGACAGCGCGAGCCAGCGCTCCTCGAGCTGGCCGATCTCGTCGTTGAGCGCCTTGAGCCGCTTGCCGGCGTCGGCGATCTCGGCCGGCGGCAGCGGCTCGGCCAGCCGGGCCTCGAGCGCCGTGCGCTCGCTGCCGGCCGCGGCCATGCGCTCGTCGATCTTCGTGAGCTCGCGCTTCAGCGGCTTGGCCTGCTCGCTGCGCTGCTGGCGCTCCTGGGCGTCCTGCTTGCGCTGCTGCGGGTTGCGCGACGCGGCCGCGGGCGCCGCCACGGGCGCCGGCGCTGGCGCTGCGACCGGCGCTGGCGCCGGAGCCGCGGCGGCCGCCGCGTTCGCCACCTTGGCCTCCTCGCGCAGCCGCTTGGCCTCGTCGAGCAGGTAGCGCTGGTAGTCGTCGAGGTCGCCGTCGAAGTCGCCGACCACGCCGCGGCCCACGAGCCAGAACTCGTCGCACACCGAGCGCAGCAGCGCGCGGTCGTGGCTCACGAGCATCAGCGTGCCCTCGAACTCGTTGAGCGCCACGGCCAGGGCCTCGCGCGTGGCGAGGTCCAGGTGGTTGGTGGGCTCGTCGAGCAGCAGCAGGTTGGGCCGCTGCCAGACCATCATCGCGAGCACCAGCCGCGCCTTCTCGCCGCCGCTCATGGTGCCCACGGGCTGCTTCACCATGTCGCCGCTGAAGTTGAAGCTGCCGAGGTAGCCGCGCAGCGCCTGTTCGCCGGTGGCTTCCTTCACGCTGCTGCCGAGTTCGCGCGCCATGCGCACCATGTGCTCGAGCGGGTTGCTCTCGGGGTGCAGCACGTCGAGTTCCTGCTGCGCGAAATAGCCGATGTTCAGGCCCTTGCCCTCGGTGACCTGGCCGGCCAGCGCGCCCATCTCGCGCGCGATGGTCTTCACCAGCGTCGACTTGCCCTGGCCGTTGGCGCCCAGGATGCCGATGCGCTGGCCCGCGAGCACCGAGCGGTTGACGCCGCGCAGGATGGTCTTCGGTTCCTCGTTCTCGATCTCGTAGCCGAAGCTCGCGTTGCTGATCGACAGCATCGGGTTCGGGATGTTGCCCGGCTCCTTGAACTCGAAGCTGAAGTCGGCCTCGGCCAGCAGCGGCGCCACGCGCTCCATGCGCTCGAGCGCCTTCACGCGGCTCTGGGCCTGCTTGGCCTTGCTGGCCTTGGCCTTGAAGCGGTCGATGAACTTCTGCAGGTGGGCGATCTTGTCCTGCTGCTTGGTGAAGGCCTGCTGCTGCTGCTCCATCTGCAGCGCGCGCATGTCCTCGAACTTGCTGTAGTTGCCGCCGTAGCGCGTGAGCTGGGCATTGGCGATGTGCAGGGTCACGCCGGTCACGGCGTCGAGGAACTCGCGGTCGTGGCTGATGACGATCATGGTGCCCGCGTAGCGCTGCAGCCAGGCTTCGAGCCAGACCAGGGCGTCGAGGTCCAGGTGGTTGGTGGGTTCGTCGAGCAGCAGCAGGTCGCTCGGGCACATCAGCGCGCGCGCGAGCTGCAGCCGCATGCGCCAGCCGCCCGAGAAGCTGTTGACCGGCGCGTCGAGCTCGTGCGCCTTGAAGCCCAGGCCCAGGATCAGCGCCTGCGCGCGCGGCACGGCATCGTGCTCGCCGGCATCGGCCAGGTCGGTGTAGGCATGCGCGAGCGCCATGCCCGCATCGGCGTCGTCGGGATCGGCCTCGTGCGCGGTCTCGGCCAGCGCGAGCGCCTCGCGCAGCTCGACCAGGCGGGTGTCGCCGCCCACCACGAAGTCGGTGGCCGACTCCTCGGTCTCGGGCATGTTCTGCGCGACCTGCGCCATGCGCCATTGCCTGGGCACGGAGAAATCGCCGCCGTCCTCGTGCAGGGTGCCGTTGAGCAGCGCGAACAGGGTGGACTTGCCCGCGCCGTTGCGTCCCACCAGGCCGACCTTCTCGCCGGGGTTGAGGGTGACGGTGGCGCCGTCGAGCAGGACCTTGGCGCTGCGGCGAAGAATGACGTTCTTGAGAGTGATCATGAGAGAGGAACCGTGGGGGCGATTATCCCGCCCGGCCCTTGCGTCTTGGCGACAAGGGACAAAGGCGCGGAAAACCAGCCCGAAAACCGGGATTCGCAGCCGATGGCCGCGAGAAGAAGGTGGAAGGGGTTGCGGTCGAGCGCAGCTAACGCACGCCGGCGCCGGCCCTCATGGGGGCGTGAGCGCCGCCAGCGCGGCACGGGTGGCGAGCAGCACCTGGTCGTCGCCGGCCGAGGTTTCGAGCCACACCACCTCGAGCTGCGGAAACGCCGCCTCGAAGTGCTCGCGCTCGTTGCCGATCTCCAGCACCAGCACCGCGTGCTCGCTCATGCGCGCGGGCGCGTCGGCGAACAGCCGGCGCACGAAATCCATGCCGTCGGTGCCGCCGGCCAGCGCCAGCTCGGGCTCGGCGCGGTATTCGGCGGGCAGGGCGGCCATGCTCCGGCTGTTGACGTAGGGCGGGTTGCACAGCACCAGGTCGTAGGGGCCGGGCGTGGCCGCGAGGCCGTCGGATTCGATCAGCGTCACGCGCGCATCGAGGGCGTGGCGCGTGACGTTGATCGCCGCCACCTCGAGCGCCGCCACCGACAGGTCGGCCGCGTCCACCTTCACCTCGGGATAGGTCAGCGCCGCGAGCACCGCGAGGCTGCCGTTGCCGGTGCACAGGTCGAGCACGCGCTGCGTGTGTTCGCCGAGCCAGTAGTCGATGGAGCCGTCGGCGATCAGCTCGGCGATGAAGCTGCGCGGCACGATGGCGCGCTCGTCGACATAGAAGGACACGCCCTGCAGCCAGGCTTCCTTCGTGAGGTAGGCGGCGGGCTTGCGGCTCGCGATGCGCTCGGCGATCAGCGCCTCGACCTTGGCCGCGTCGGCCGGCGCCACCGGCGTGTCGGCCACGGCATCGAGCTCGTCGAGCGGCAGCTTCAGGCGCCACAGCACCAGCCAGGCCGCTTCGTCGAAGGCGTTGGCCGTGCCATGGCCGAAGGCCACGCCGGCCTGTTCGAGTTGCTCGGCGCCGGCTTCGATCAGCGCGATGACGGTCTTCATGCCGCGAGCGCAGCGTCGAGCTGCTTCAGGGTGCGCAGGTAGATGTTCTTCAGCGTCTCGATCTCGGCCACCTCGATGTGCTCGTCGATCTTGTGGATGCTGGCGTTCACCGGGCCGAGCTCGACCACCTGCGGGCAGACCTTGGCGATGAAGCGCGCGTCGCTGGTGCCGCCGCTGGTCGACAGCTCGGTCTCGATGCCGGTCTCGTCGCGGATCGCGCCCTGCACGGCCGCGACCAGCTCGCCCGGCGTGGTCAGGAAGGGCAGGCCGCCGACGGTCCAGGCCAGCGTGCAGTCGACGCCATGCGCATCGAGCACGGCCTGCACGCGCTGCTGCAGCGCCTGCGGCGTGGACTCGGTCGAGAAGCGGAAATTGAAGTCGATCACCGCGCTGCCCGGGATCACGTTGCTCGCGCCGGTGCCTGCGTGGAAGTTGCTGATCTGCCAGCTCGTTGGCTGGAACCAGGCATTGCCGGCGTCCCAGCCGCCGGCCGCGTTGATCGAGACCAGCTCGGCCAGCGCGGGCGCCACCGCATGCACCGGGTTCTTCGCGAGGTGCGGGTAGGCGATGTGGCCCTGCACGCCCTTGACCGTGAGCTTGCCGCTCATGGTGCCGCGGCGGCCGTTCTTGATCATGTCACCGCAGCGCTCGACGGCCGTGGGCTCGCCGACGATGCAGTAGTCGAGTTTCTCGCCGCGCGCAGCCAGCGCGTTGCACACCACCACGGTGCCGTCGACGCCCGGGCCTTCCTCGTCGCTGGTGAGCAGCAGCGCCAGCGTCAGGCGCGGGTCGGGCACGGCCTGCAGGAACTCCTCGATCGAGACCACGAAGGCGGCGACCGAGGTCTTCATGTCGCAGGCGCCGCGGCCATAGAGCTTGCCGTCGCGGTGGGTGGGCGTGAACGGGTGGCTGGTCCACTGCTCGACGGGGCCGGTGGGCACCACGTCGGTGTGGCCCGCGAACACCAGCGTCTTCGTGGCGGCCGAGGCGTCGGCCGGGCGGCGCACCGCCCACAGGTTGGTGACCCGGAAGTCCGCCGGACCGCTCTCGATGGTCTCGAGCGCGAAGCCCAGCCGCGCGAGCCGCTCGCCCAGGATCTGTTGGCAGCCCGCGTCGTCGGGGGTGACGGAAGGGCGCGAGATCAGTTGTTCGGCGAGCTGGAGCGTGCGGGACATCGGGGGGCGGTTCTCAGAATTTCACGTCGAGCGTGATGTCGGTGAAGGTGGGCTCGTCGAGCTGGTCGGTCAGGTGCCGCTCGTCGGCCTGGGGCTTGGGCGCCTGGCGGTTCTGCAGGCGCCACATGAGGTTGGTGGGCGAATCGGCATGCGCCAGCCCTTCCTCGCGGGTGATGCGCTCCTCGATCACGAGACGCGCGATGTCTTCCTCGAAGGTCTGCGAGCCTTCGGCCATGGATTTCTCCATCGCTTCCTTGACGCCCGAGAAGTCGCCTTTTTCGATCAGCTCGGCCACCAGCGCGGTGTTGAGCATGACCTCGAGCGCCGGCACGCGCGCGCCCTGGGGCGTGCGCAGCAGCCGCTGCGAGACGACGGCGCGCAGCGCCGAGCCCAGGTCGCCCAGCAGCGTGGGGCGCACCTCGACCGGGAAGAAGCTCAGCACGCGGTTGAGCGCGCGGTAGCTGTTGTTGGCATGCAGCGTGGCCACGCACAGGTGGCCCGATTGCGCATAGGCGATGGCCGCGGTCATGGTCTCGCGGTCGCGGATCTCGCCGATCTGGATCACGTCGGGCGCCTGGCGCAGCGCGTTCTTCAGCGCCGTCTGCAGCGACTGCGTGTCGCTGCCCACCTCGCGCTGGTTCACCAGCGAGCGCTTGTTGGTGTAGGTGAACTCGATCGGTTCCTCGACCGTGAGGATGTGGCCGCTGGCGTGCTCGTTGCGGTAGTCGAGCATCGAGGCCAGCGTGGTGGTCTTGCCGGCGCCGGTGGCGCCCACCATCAGGATCAGCCCGCGCTTCTCCATGATGAGGGTCTTCAGGATGTCGGGCAGGTTGAGCTCGTCGAAGCCCGGGATGACCGAGGCGATGTGCCGCACCACCACCGCGTAGGTGCCGCGCTGGCGCATCGCGCTGATGCGGAAGTTGCCCGCGCCCTCGATGCCCACCGCCATGTTGAGCTCGCCGTTGGCCTCGAGCTCCTGGATGCGCGCGGGCGGCACCACCTCGGCCAGCAGCGCGAGCGGCGCGGCCGGCGGCAGCACCTGCGCATTGATCGGCACGCAGACGCCGTTGATGCGGATCTGCACCGGGGAGTGCGCCGACAGGTAGATGTCGGAGGCCTTGCGCTCGGCCATCAGCCGAAGAATCCGCTCCATCATGTTCATCGTCGCTCTCCTTCTCCTCGGTCGTTCGGCGGTGCCGTCATGGCACTCTTGGTGGGACAGGAAAAAGGCGGCCCCCTTCGGCCGCCGTTCGATCAGTCGCGCAGCAGGTCGTTGAGGCTGGTCTTCGAGCGCGTCTGCGCGTCGACCGTCTTCACGATGATCGCGGCGTAGGTGCTGTAGTCCTGGCCGGTCTTGGTCTTCTTGGGCAGGTTGCCGCTGATCACCACGCTGCCGCTGGGCACGCGGCCGTACGAGATCTCGCCGGTGTCGCGGTTGAAGATCGGGGTGCTCTGGCCGATGTAGACGCCCATGCCGAGCACCGAGTTCTCTTCCACGATCACGCCTTCGACCACTTCGGAGCGCGCGCCGATGAAGCAGTTGTCCTCGATGATGGTCGGGTTGGCCTGCAGCGGCTCGAGCACGCCGCCCAGGCCCACGCCGCCCGACAGGTGCACGTTGGCACCGACCTGCGCGCACGAGCCCACGGTGGCCCAGGTGTCGACCATCGAGCCTTCGCCCACGTAGGCGCCGATGTTCACGTACGAGGGCATCAGGATCGCGCCCTTGGCGATGAAGCTGCCGCGGCGGGCCACGGCCGGCGGCACGATGCGCACGCCCGAGTCCTTGAGCTCGCTGGCCGACAGGTGCGAGAACTTGGTCGGCACCTTGTCGTAGAAGCCGAGCGAACCGGCCTGGATCTGCTCGTTGTCCTTGAGGCGGAACGACAGCAGCACGGCCTTCTTGATCCACTGGTGCACCGTCCACTGGCCCACGCCCTGGCGCGTGGCCACGCGCAGCTTGCCGTTGTTGAGTTCGGTGATCACGTGCTCGACGGCATCGCGCACCTCGGCCGAAGCGGCGGTGGCGGAGATGTTGGCGCGGTCTTCCCACGCGGCGTCGATGATTTGTTGCAGTTGCTGGGTCATGAGGACTCTCGGATGAAGAAGCGAAAAATCGGAGGCGGGGAGAGGCAGGATCAGCGGCCGCCTTGCACGAAGCGCACGATGCGCTCGGCCGCCTCGACGCACTCGGCGGTCTCGGCCACCAGCGCCATGCGGATGCGGCCCTTGCCCGGGTTGACGGGGGCGCCACCCTGCGGGCCATGCGTGTCGCGTGCCAGATAGCTCCCCGGCAAAACCGTGACATTGTATTGAGCGTGGAGCGCGCGGGCGAAGCCTTCGTCGTCGCCGGCCCACACTTCGGGCACGCCGGCCCAGAGGTAGAAGCTGGCGTCGGGCAGGCGCACGTCGAGCACCGGCTCGAGCAGCGGCGTGACGGCCGCGAACTTGGCGCGGTACATCGCGCGGTTGTGCACCACGTGTTCCTCGTCGCCCCAGGCGGCGATGCTGGCCGCGGCCACGATGCCGCTCATGGCGCTGCCGTGGTAGGTGCGGTAGAGCAGGAATTTCTTGAGGATGTCCGCATCGCCCGCGACGAAGCCGCTGCGCAGTCCCGGCACGTTGCTGCGCTTGGACAGCGAGGTCAGCGCGACCAGGTTTTTGAAGTCGCCGCGGCCGAGCCTGGCGGCCGCTTCCAGCCCGCCGAGCGGCGGCTCGTCGCGGAAGTAGATCTCGCTGTAGCACTCGTCGGAGGCGATCACGAAGCCATGGCGCTCCGACAGCTCGAACAGCTTGCGCCATTCGTCCAGCGGCATCACGGCGCCCGTGGGGTTGCCGGGCGAGCAGACGAACACCAGCTGGGTGCGCTGCCAGATCGCCTCGGGCACGCTGTCCCAGTCGACCGCGAAGTTGCGCGCGGGCACGCTGGGCGCGTAGTAGGGCTCGGCGCCCGAGAGGAAGGCCGCGCCCTCGTAGATTTGATAGAAGGGATTGGGCGAGATCACGACCGGCGGATGGTCGCGGTCGCTGGGGTCGATCACGGTCTGGGCCAGCGAGAACAGCGCCTCGCGCGAACCGTTGACCGGCAGCACCTGGGTGGCCGGATCGAGCGCGAGGCCGTAGCGCTTTTGCAGCCAGTCGGTGAAGGAGGTGCGCAGCTTCGGCTCACCGGCGGTGGCGGGGTAGGCGGCCAGCGCGCCGAGGCCGGCGCTCAGGGCCTGCTTGATGAATTCGGGTGTCGCGTGCTTGGGTTCGCCGATGCCGAGGCTGATGGGCTTCAGGTCGGGGTTCGGCGTGACGCCGGCGAACAGCTGCTTCAGCCGTTCGAAGGGATAGGGCTGGAGCCTGGAAAGCAGGGGATTCATGGGGCGCGATTATCGGCGACACGGGCGGCAGCCGCCCCGGCCGGGCCCGGCGCTCAGGGCGTGGCGCGGCGGTAGAAGGCCAGCGAGCCGGCCAGCGCCAGCAGCATCGCGCCGCAGGTGCGGTCGATCCAGCGCGCGGCGCGTGCGGTCAGCAGCTGCATCGCCTTGGCGCCGACGAAGGCGTAGACCAGCATCACGGCCATGTCGAGGCCCGCGAAAAGCACCGCGATGATCGCGTACTGCATGCCCTGCGGCGAGGCGGGATCGATGAACTGCGGCAGCAGCGCCGAGCAGAACAGGTAGCCCTTGGGATTGGTCACCGCCACCAGGAAGGACTTGAAGAAGACCTGGCGGTCGCTGCCCGGCGCGGCGGCCGCGCCCTCGGCGGGCCGCTCGAAGCTGCCGCCCTTCGAGCGCAGCATGCGGATGCCGAGCCAGGCGAGGTAGGCCGCGCCCACCCACTTGAGCATCGAGAACCAGAATTCCGAGGCCGCGAGCAGCGCGCCCAGGCCCAGCGCCACCGCGCCCACCAGCACGAAGTCCGACAGCATCGCGCCGAACATGCCCGGCAGCGCGCCGCGCACGCCGCGGCGCGAACCGTTGCTCAGCGCCAGCAGCACGGTGGGGCCGGGCGTGGCGATGGCGGCCAGGGCCACGATGGAGAACAGCAGGGCGGTGGTGAGCGTCATGGTTTCTCGCGGGCGGAATCGATGGACGGGGTCAGATCTTCTTCACCAGCACCTGGCTCTTGCGGTCCCAGTTGTACTTGCGCTTGCGCGCCTCGGGCAGCCAGTCGGGGTTGACCTGCTGGAAGCCGCGCTTGAGGAACCAGTGCATGGTGCGGGTGGTGAGCACGAACAGGCTTTCGATGCCCATGGCCTTGGCGCGGTGCTCGATGTGCTTGAGGATGCGTTCGCCATCGCCCTGGGCCTGCGACTGCGGCGAGACGGTGAGCGCGGCCATCTCGGCGGTCTTGGCCTCGGGATAGGGATAGAGCGCCGCGCAGCCGAAGATCACGCCGTCGTGCTCGACCACCGTGTACTGGTGGATGTCGCGCTCGATCTCGGTGCGGTCGCGCTTGACCAGCGTGCCGTCGCGCTCGAAGGGCTCGATCAGCTGCAGGATGCCGCCGATGTCGTCCACCGAGGCCTCGCGCAGGCTCTCGAGCTTCTCGTCGATCACCATGGTGCCCACGCCGTCGTGCACGTAGATCTCGAGCAGCAGCGAGCCGTCGAGCGCGAACGGCAGGATGTGGTTGCGCTCCACGCCGGCCTTGCAGGCCTTCACGCAGTGCTGCAGGTAGAAGGCGGTGTCGGTCGGTTTCTGCGCCGGCGGCAGCGCGGCCAGCAGCTTCTCGGCGGCGTCCAGCGGCAGCTCGGTGTCGATCGGGTTGTCCTCGCTCTCGGGCAGCTCGCTGTGGATGCGGATGCCCGGGGTCTCGGTCAGGAAGATCAGCTTGTCGGCCTGGATCGAGATCGCCACGCTGGTCGCCACCTCTTCCATCGTGAGGTTGAAGGCCTCGCCGGTGGGCGAGAAGCCGAACGGCGACATCAGCACCATCGCGCCGAAGTCGAGCGTGCGGCGGATGCCGGCCGAGTCGACCTTGCGCACCAGCCCCGAATGCTTGAAGTCCACGCCGTCGACCACGCCCACGGGGCGCGCGGTGATGAAATTGCCCGAGATCACGCGCACCGTCGAGCCCGCCATCGGCGTGTTCGGCAGGCCCTGGCTGAACGCGGCCTCGATCTCGTAGCGCAGCTGGCCCGCGGCTTCCTGGGCCGAATCGAGCGCCACCGCGTCGGTGATGCGGATGCCGTGCGAGTACTTGGCCTCGTGGCCCTTGGCGGCGAGCTGCTCGTTGACCTGCGGGCGGAAGCCGTGCACCAGCACGATCTTCACGCCCATGCTCTGGATCAGGGCCAGGTCCTGCGCGATGCTCTGGAGCTTGCCGGCCGCGATCGCCTCGCCCGCGAGCCCGACCACGAAGGTCTTGCCACGGTGCGTGTGGATGTAGGGCGCGACGGAGCGGAACCAGGGCACGAAGGTGAAATTGAAGACGGTCGACATGGGGCGTGATTGTGCATTCTTGGGCGCGTTTTGGTGCAGCGCATCAGGCCAGGGCGCGCAGCAGCCGCGCGGCACCCCCGGCCGGCGGTGTGCCGCGGGCCTTGAACGACGCGAGCTGGGTGGCGTAGGCGTCCAGCGGTTCGGCCTCCGGCGCGGCCGGCGGGCCCGCCGTGGCGAGCGGCAGGCCGAGCAGCGCGGCGAGTTCGGCCGGCGCGATCGAGCCCTGGGCCATCAGCGCATCGACCACGGCCAGGAAGGCCGTCGCATGCGACTCGATGAGTTCGAGCGCGCGGATGTGCTCGCGCGCCAGGATCTGCTCGATCTCCCGGTTGGTGGCCGCCACGTCGGTGTTGAGGTTGTCGTTGGCGTCGGTCGTCACGTCGGTGCGGCTCCAGCGGCTGCCGAAGGCGTGGTGGCGCACGTGGCGCGCCGCGCTCTCGGTGGCCTGCGCCAGGTCCTGCTCGGCGCCGGTGGTGGCGCCGGCATCGCCGAACACCAGCCGCTCGGCCGCGCGCCCGGCCAGGCTCACGCAGATGCTGTCGAGCGTGTTCTGTTTCGACCAGGCCTTGCGCTTCACGTAGCTGTTGTAGCCGCCCTCGAACGAGGCCACGTTGATGCGGATCTCTTGCGGCGCGCGGCCGAACAGCAGCGCATAGACCAGCCCGTGGCCGGCCTCGTGCACCGCCAGCAGCGCGCGGAAGTCGGCATTGGCGCGCTGCTTGAGCCGGTTGAGCTCGAGCACCACGGGGAACTCGCGCCGCGCGAGGCGAAAGCGCGCCACCATCTTCGCCTGGCCCTGCGCACCCTGCGATCCGTCGCCTGCGTCCAGCATCAGCCACACCGGCTCGGCGCCGTTGGCGCCCTGTTCGAGCGCCCAGAGCGCCGCGTTGACCAGGGTCGCGCTGAGGATCGCGTGGATCGACGAGAACAGCGGCCGCGTGCCCTGCGCGGGGAACACCGCGTTGGCGTAGATCTGCTCGTAGACGCTGGCGTCGAGCACGAAGCGCACGCCCGAGCTCTCCTGGATCTCGCCCACGTAGCGGTCGCAGATCGAGAGGATCAGGCGCACGTAGGTCGCGCGGTCGAACGAGGGATAGATCACGTGGTTGTTGCCCAGCCGCGCGATCTGCTCGGGCTTGAAGCGTTCGGCCAGCGCCTTCTTGACGTCGATCAGCGAGAGTTTCTTCGTCAGCGCGTGGAAGATGTCGGCGTCGGTGTCGCAGTCCTCGACCCGCTTGGCGGTCTCGGCATACATCTCGTCGAGGTTGCCCGAGACGAAGACCAGCAGCTTCGAGTAGTCGGTCTCCCAGCTCTCCTGCGAGGCGCGGAAGGCGCGCAGCCGCTCCTGAATCTCGGCCGGCTTCCAGGTCATGATGTCGAGCAGCGATTCGCGCAGCTTGAGGCAGCGCTTGAACTCCTGCGCCTCCCAGGGCGACAGCTGCAGCCGGCGCTTGCGGCGCGGCTTGCCGTCTTTCTGGTCTTCCTCGTCGTCGTCCTCGTCCACGCTCTTGCGGTCCTGGTCGTACTCGGCCCAGGCCAGCGAGGACTCGATCTCGCCGAGCACCGACAGCGAGGGCGGCAGGCGGCCGTCGGACAGCAGCGCCCAGACGTCCTGGTAGCGCTCGACCTTGGCTTCCTTGCCGTGCTTGTCGACGGTGCGAAAGCGCTGGAACTCGTCGAGCACCAGAATGCCGCGCTCGCCCTCGGCGATGCCCGACTCGGCCAGCATGGCCGAGATCGAGCCGGCGCTGCGGTGGCCCGAGCCGTGGCTGAAGCCGTCCATCTGCACTTCGATGAAGCGGTCGTAGAAGCCCAGGTGCTGGGCCAGGCGGCGCACCAGTTGCGTCTTGCCGGTGCCCGTGAGGCCCCAGAGGCAGATCACGACCGGGCGGCCGATGAGCTGCGGCAGCACGTACCAGGCGCGCAGCGAATCGATCACGCGATCGATGATGTCGTCGATGCCGAAGAGCTCGGTCTTCAGCGAATGGGCCACGGCCTGCAGGTGGCGCGAGCGCTCGGCGAGCGTCGCATGCAGGTCGGAATGGATGTCGTTGGACATGGCGGTGTTTTTCTTCTTCGATGATGTTTCGGGAGACGGGAGCGCGGCCGCTTCCCCGCGAACGGGGAGAGGCTGCATGCGATGCGCTGGTCGGGATCAGGGCGGCGCGCTTCGGACTGCTGCCGAAGCGCGCGGGCGGCGTTCCGTGAAGGAGAACGCGGCGCGCGCGGGCTTCGTCAGGCCGGGCGGGTCGACTTGACCCCGCCACGTGCACTCACGTGGCCTGCGCGCAAACGCAGCGAGGGGGGGACAAGGATGGTGGTCATGGCCGCGATCGTAGCGGCGCGGGCTCGCGGCGTAAAGAATATTTACGCCACGGTGTGGATGTGCTGCAACATCCATCGCGCGCGCCGATAATCGACGGTTTGCCCGAAGAGAACGGGCGCCTGCGCTTGCGACCCCCTCCCTTGACGACCACGACGACTTCCACCCTTCGCATCGACTTTCCCGAATCGCTGCCGGTCTCCGCCCGGCGCGAGGAGATCATGGCCGCCATCCAGGCGCACCAGGTGGTGATCGTCTGCGGCGAGACCGGCTCGGGCAAGACCACGCAGTTGCCGAAGATCGCGCTGGCGCTGGGCCGCGGCAAGCTCAACGCCGAGCCCGGCAAGGGCCGCCTGATCGGCCACACGCAGCCGCGCCGCATCGCCGCGAGCTCGGTGGCCAAGCGCATCGCGGAAGAACTCAAGACACCGCTGGGCGACGTGGTCGGCTTCAAGGTGCGCTTCCAGGACCGCCTGTCGCGCGATGCCTCGGTCAAGCTGATGACCGACGGCATCCTGCTGGCCGAGACGCAGACCGATCCGCTGCTCAAGGCCTACGACACCATCATCATCGACGAGGCCCACGAGCGCTCGCTGAACATCGACTTCCTGCTCGGCTACCTGCGCGAGATCCTGCCGCGCCGGCCCGACCTCAAGGTGATTGTGACCTCGGCGACCATCGACGCCGACCGCTTCGCGCAGCATTTCGCCTCGGCCAAGGGGCCGGCGCCCACGGTGTTCGTCTCGGGCCGCACCTTCCCCGTGGAGCAGCGCTATCGGCCGTTCGAGGAATCGCGCGACCACGACCTCAACGACGCCATCGCCGACGGCGTCGACGAGCTCTGGCGCGATCCGCACCATGCGGGCGACATCCTGGTCTTCCTGCCCGGCGAGCGCGAGATCCGCGAGGCCGCGGATCACCTGCGCCGCCACCTCACGCACCAGCCGCTGTACCGCAATGCCGAGGTGCTGCCGCTGTTCGCGCGGCTGTCGCAGGCCGAGCAGGACCGCATCTTCGACGGCCACACCGGCCGGCGCATCGTGCTGGCCACCAACGTGGCCGAGACCTCGCTCACCGTGCCGGGCATCCGCTACGTGATCGACGCGGGCACGGCGCGCGTGAAGCGCTACAGCTTCCGCAGCAAGGTCGAGCAGCTGCTGGTCGAGCCGATCAGCCAGGCTGCGGCCAACCAGCGCGCGGGCCGCTGCGGGCGCGTGGCCAACGGCATCTGCATCCGGCTCTACGACGAGAAGGATTTCGAGGGTCGCCCGCGCTTCACCGATCCCGAGATCCTGCGTTCGTCGCTCGCGGGCGTGATCCTGCGCATGAAGTCGCTGCGGCTGGGCGACGTGTCGCGCTTTCCCTTCCTCGAGGCGCCGTCGCCGCGCGCCATCGCCGACGGCTACCAGCTGCTCAACGAGCTCGGCGCGGTCGACGATGCCAACGAGCTGACCGCCACCGGCGCCGAGCTCGCCAAGCTGCCGCTCGACCCGCGCGTGGGCCGCATGATCCTCGAGGCCCGCTCGCGCGGCGCGCTCGAGGAGGTGCTGGTGATCGCCTCGGCGCTCAGCGTGCAGGACGTGCGCGACCGCCCGATGGAAGCGCAACAGCAGGCCGACCAGGCGCATTCGAAATTCGACGACGAGAAGAGCGAGTTCAGCGGCTACCTGCGGCTGTGGAAGTGGATCGCCGACGCGCGCGGCGGCCATGGCGACAGCCACAAGCTCAGCAACCGCCAGTACGAGCAGCTGCTGCGCCAGAACTTCGTCAACGTGCGCCGCGTGCGCGAATGGCGCGACATCCACTCGCAGCTGCTCACGGTGGTCACCGAGCACAAGTGGCGCATCAACGCCGAGCCCGCGGGCTACGAGCCGCTGCACCTGTCGATGCTGGCGGGCCTGCTCGGCAACGTCGGCTGGAAGCTCGAGGACGACGAGGCCTACCTCGGCGCGCGCAGCATCAAGTTCTACAAGCATCCCGGTGCGCACCTGAAGAAGAAGCCGGGGCGCTGGATCGTGGCGGCCGAACTGGTCGAGACCACGCGGCTGTTCGGCCGCGGCATCGCCAACATCGAGCCGCAGTGGCTCGAGGAAGTGGGCGGGCATCTGCTGAAGAAGCAGCTGCTCGATCCGCACTGGGAGAAGAAGAGCGCGCAGGTCGCCGCGCTCGAGCGCGCCACGCTCTACGGCCTGGTGGTCTACAGCGGCCGGCGCGTCGACTTCACGCGCGTCGACCCGGTCGCCGCGCGCGAGATCTTCATCCGCGAGGCGCTGGTCGGCGGGCAGTGGGACAGCCGCTTTCCGTTCCTCGCGGCCAACCGCAAGCTGGTGCGCGAGGTCGAGGGCCTCGAGCACAAGTCGCGCCGGCAGGACGTGCTGGTCGACGACGAGCTGATCTTCGCCTTCTACGACGCGCAGCTGCCGGCCGACGTGGCCAGCGGCACGACCTTCGAGAACTGGTACCGGCAGGCCTCGAAGGAGCAGCCGCGGCTGCTGTTCCTCTCGCGCGACGAGCTGATGCGCCACCAGGCGGCCGGCATCACCACCCAGTCGTTCCCGCCCACCTTGCGGCTCGGCGGCGTGGATTGCGCCGCGACCTATCTGCACGAGCCCGGTGACGCCAAGGACGGCCTCACCGTTAGCGTGCCGCTGTTCGTGCTCAACCAGGTCAGCGAGGAACGCTGCGAATGGCTGGTGACGGGCATGCTCAAGGACAAGATCCAGGCGCTGCTCAAGAGCCTGCCGCAGCGGCCGCGCTCGCGGCTGGTGCCGCTGCCCGAGTCGGCGGCGAAGCTGGCCGAGGCGCTGTCGGAGCCCGAGCTGTTCGGCACGGGCTCGCTGACCGACGTGCTGCTCAAGCGCGTGCGCGACATGACCAGCATCGACGTGAAGCGCGCCGACTTCAAGCTCGACATGCTCGCGCCGCACCTGTTCATGAATCTGCGCGTGGTCGACGAGCACGGTCGCCAGCTCGGCATGGGGCGCAACCTCGGCGCGCTCAAGGCCGAGCTCGGCGCGAAGGCACGCGGTGCGTTCCAGGCGCTGGCCGGGCTCAACGTGAAGGCCTCGGCCGAACCCGCCAGGACCGCGGCACCCGCCGACGCGCGCCGCGCCCAGGAGGCCGCGCCGGCCGCGCCCGCCACCCCGGCGCTGCCGGCCGGCCAGCGCTACACCGCCTGGAGCTTCGGCGAACTGCCCGAGCTGATGGAGGTGCGCCGCGGCGCCCAGTCGCTGGTGGGCTTCCCGGCGCTGCGCGACGAGGGCGACGCGGTCACGATCGAGGTTTTCGACGAACCCGCGGTCGCGGCCGCGAAGCACCGCGCGGGCCTGCGCCGGCTGTTCGCGCTGCAGCTGAAGGACGCGCTCAAGTACCTCGAGAAGAACATCCCCGACCTGCAGAAGATGGCCGTGGCCTACATGCCGCTGGGCACCGCCGACGAGCTGCGCGCGCAGATCGTCGAAGTGGCGATCGACCGCGCCTTTCTGCAGGAGCCGCTGCCGGCCGACGAGTTCGCGTTCAAGCGGCGGCTCGACGAGGGGCGCGGACGGCTGACGCTGATCGCCAACGAGGTGGCGCGTCTCGCCGCGACGATCCTCGCGGAGTACGCCGCGGCCGCGCGCAAGATCAAGGACACGAAGATCCAGCCCGAGTCGGTGCAGGACGCCGCGCAGCAGCTGCAGAAGCTGGTCGGCAAGCGCTTCATCGCCGATGCGCCGTGGACGCAGCTGCAGCACTTCGCGCGCTACCTCAAGGCCATCGTGCTGCGGCTCGACAAGCTGCGCGGCGACCCGGCGCGCGACACCGCCAAGCTGGCCGAGCTGCGGCCGCAGGAACAGCGCTACTGGCGGCTGGTGGCCGAGCGCAAGGGCGTGGTGGACGACCGCATGCTCGAGTTCCGCTGGCTGCTCGAGGAACTGCGCGTGAGCTTCTTCGCGCAGGAACTGCGCACGCCGCAGCCGGTGAGCGTGAAGCGGCTCGACAAGGCCTGGGCGCAGTTGCAGGCCTGAGCGTTCTTTCGAGGTTCCAAAGAAAAAGCCCGCTGTCGCGGGCTTCGTCCGAAGAGGCCTTCGCCTCGTCATGAAGGGCGAGGCAGGGTGCAGCCTCGCCCGCGCGTCATATCCTGCCCATCAGCACCAGGATGATCACGATCACGAGCACCAGGCCCAGGCCGCCGCTGGGACCGTAGCCCCAGGTACGGCTGTGGCCCCAGCTCGGCAGCGCGCCGATCAGCAGAAGGATCAGGACGATCAGCAGAATGAACGAGAGCGACATGTTTTCTCCAGGGACGTTGTTATCGAGCCTCGATGCTCGTGACCCCGGGGTGCGCGCAGCGCAAGAGAGCCGCGCCTTCGCCGGTCAGGACTGTCCTACCGTGGGCGTCGGCGCCCGCGCCGGGTGGGCTGCGCCGGCGTAGCGACGACGACGATGGCGAGCACCAGCACGACCACCAGGAAGGCCATGCCGATGGCACCGAAGACGATGGACATGCCCCACAGCGAGAAGAAGCTGTCGATGCGCGCGTTGCGCGGATCGCCGGGCGCATGCAGCACCCGCACCGCCTCGCCGACCTCGTAGGAGGGCGGGTTGCTGCTGGTCGAGGATTCGAAATCGATCGTCTCGCCCGCGGCCGTGCGGAAGCGCACGCGCGGCTTCCAGGTGCCGTCGCCGTCGTCGTCCGATTCCACGTGCAGCAGCTCGATCACCTCGCCCTGTGCGTGCACCGCCGACCGCATGAAGTAGACGGTGTGGGCCGCCACGAGCAGCGCCACCGCGAACAGGGACGCGGCGATGCCGCCGAAGACCTTCTGCAGGGTGCGCAGTTGGGGATTCGCCATGGTCGTTTCTCCTTCAGCCGCCGCGGTGCGATGCGCCCGCGGCGAATTCGCCGAGCAGGCCGCCCAGGCTCGCGAGCAGCAGGCAGGCGGCGAGGAAACCCACGGTGCGCAACAGCCCGAGCAGCGCCTGCCGCCAGGGCCGCGTGCGCAGGAAGAACACGGGCACGCCCAGCAGCGGGAACACACCCGCGAACAGCGCGATGCGCCCGCGCGGCACCTGGCCGCGCGCGAGCAGGTCGGCGCGGCACCAGGCGTAGCACAGCGCGGTGATCAGCGGCATGTGCAGCATGTCGACGGCCGAGTACTGCCGGCCCGGCAGCAGCGGCACGAAGGCGTCGGCCACGCCGGCGGCGAAGAAGGACAGCGCCAGCGCGCCGAGGATGAGCCGTGGCGCCTTCATCGCGTGCGGTCCCGTGGCCCGGCGCCCGTCTACGGGTTCAGAGCTTGGCGAGCCGGTCGAGCGCGGCGACCAGCGTCTCGTCCTTCTTGGCGAAGCAGAAGCGCACCACGCGCTGGTCGAAGCCGTCGCCGTAGAAGGCCGACAGCGGGATCGCCGCCACGCCGATCTCGCGCGTGAGCCAGAGGCAGAAGTCGGCTTCGGAGAGATCGCTGACCGCCGAGATGTCGACGCACTGGAAGTAGCTGCCTTCGCTGCGCAGCAGCTTGAAGCGGGTCTTGGCGAGGCCGGCGGCGAACAGGTCGCGCTTGCGCTGGTAGAAGGCCGGCAGCTCGAGGTAGGGCGCGGGGTTGGCCATGTAGCGCGCCAGCGCATGCTGCATCGGCGTGTTGACGGTGAACACGTTGAACTGGTGCACCTTGCGGAACTCGGCCATCAGCGGCGCGGGCGCGGCCACGAAGCCGACCTTCCAGCCGGTGACGTGGTAGGTCTTGCCGAAGCTGCTGACGATGAAGCTGCGCGCCGCCAGGCCCGGGAAGCGGGCCACGCTCTCGTGGCGCGCGCCGTCGTAGACCATGTGCTCGTAGACCTCGTCGGCGATCACGAACACCTCGGTGGGCGCGAGCAGCTCCTCGAGCCGGCGCATCTCGGCCTCGGTCCACACGGTGGCGCTCGGGTTGTGCGGCGTGTTGACGATGATCGCGCGCGTGCGCGGGCTCAGCGCGGCCGCGATGCGGTCGAAATCGGGGCGGAAGCTGCCCGGCACCAGCGGCACGCGCACCACGCTGCCGCCCGCGAGCTCGATGTTGGGCACGTAGCTGTCGTAGCAGGGCTCGAGCACGATCACCTCGTCGCCCGCGCGCACCACCGCGAGGATGGCCGTGATGATCGCCTGCGTGGCGCCCGCGGTCACCGTGATCTCGGTCGCGGCGCTGTAGACGTGGCCGTAGAGCGCCTCGATCTTGGCGGCGATGGCCTCGCGCAGCGCGGGGATGCCCGGCATCGGCGGGTACTGGTTGTGGCCCGCGGCCATGGCGGCCGTCACGTCCTCGAGCAGCTGCGGATCGCAGTGGAAATCGGGGAAGCCCTGGCCCAGGTTGACCGCGTTCTTCTCGGCCGCGAGCGCGGACATCACGGTGAAGATGGTGGTGCCGACGGCGGGCAGCTTGGTCGCGATCTCGGGCGTGCGGGGGGAAAGGGCGGTGCTCATGGTGGGATGCGTGGGAGGAAAGTCGGGACGAGCGCGTGGACCTCGGCGGGCGCTCAGAGTTCGTAGTCCTGCTGGTGGCCGCTCAGGGCCTTGGCGATCAGGTTGCGGTCGAGCCGGTCGGACAGCAGCTCGGCGAACTTGAAGACGAAGTTGCGCAGGTAGGCGCTGCGCTTGAAGGCCACGCGCGCGATGTTCTGGCCGAACACCTGGCCCATCGGGCGCACCACGAGGTCGGCGTTCGATTCGTCGCGCACCGCCATCTCGGCCACGATGCCCACGCCGAGCCCGAGGCGCACGTAGGTCTTGATCACGTCGGAGTCGATGGCTTCGAGCGCGATGCGCGGCGCGAGCTTCTTCTGCGCGAAGGCATGGTCGATGCGCGTGCGGCCGGTGAACGAGGGGTGGTAGGTGATGATCGGCTCGGACGCCAGGTCCTCGAGCGAGATGCGCTCCTTGGTCGCCAGCGGATGTTCCTTGGGCAGCACCAGCACGTGCTGCCACTCGTAGCAGGGCAGGGTCACGAGCTCGGTGTAGTCGGCAAGCGATTCGGTCGCGATGCCGATCTCGGCCACCTCGTCGATCACCATGCGTGCCACCTGGTCGGGCGAGCCCTGGTGCAGGCTCACGTTGACCTTGGGGTAGGCCTCGCGCAACTTGGCCACCGGCACGGGCAGCACGTAGCGCGCCTGCGTGTGGGTGGTGGCGATCGACAGCGTGCCGCTGTCCTGTGCGCTGAACTGCTCGCCGATGCGCTTGAGGTTGCCGACCTCGCGCATGATCAGTTCGATGCTCGCGATCACGTGCTGGCCCGGCTCGGTCACGCGCTTGAGGCGCTTGCCGTGGCGCGCGAAGATTTCCACGCCGAGTTCTTCCTCGAGCTCGATGATCGCCTTCGACACCCCGGGCTGGGAGGTGTGCAGCGCCTTGGCGGCCTCGGTCAGGTTCAGGTTGCGTCGCACGGCTTCCTGAACAAACTTGAACTGGTGCAGATTCATATCAAATTCCGTCTTATTGCGGAATTTATTATGCCTTCGGAATCTATGGAAATTGCCTAATGTTCAGATTTCCACCGCAATTCGGGCCAGCAGGTCGATCACCTGCGGCGATTCCCCCACGGTGGGCGCGAGCGTGAAGGCCAGCGCGGGCCATTCGGCGCGCAGCGCGTCGAGCTGGCGCGGGATGTCCTCGCGTGCGTGCTTGCCCATGCCGAGGAACAGCGGCACCACGCGGATCGCGCTGGCGCCTTCGTCGACCAATGCGGCCGCCGCGGTGCGCAGGTCGGGCTCGGCCAGCTCGAGGTAGGCGCAGCGCACCCGGGCCTCGGGGGACAGCGCGCGCGTTCGCGCCGCCACGGCCTCGATCGGCTCGCGCCAGCGCGGGTCGCGCGAGCCGTGCGCCAGCAGCACGATGCCCTGCACCGTCGGCGTGGCCATCAGCGTCTGAGCACCAGCCAGCTGAAGGCCGCCAGCGACATCACCGAATAGATGAGCCCGGGCGCCGCCGCCGTTATCCAGGGCGACCAGTTGCTCAGGTTGCCGAGGTAGCCGAACACGTTGTTCAGCAGGAAGAAGCTGATGCCGATCATCACGCCGCCGAACACGTAGGTGGTGATGCCGGCCTGGCGGAAGTGCAGGTAGGCGAAGGGCAGGGCGAGCACCACCATCACCAGGCAGGACAGCGGATAGAACACCTTGCGCCAGAACTCGATCTCGTAGCGCTGCGCGGTCTGGCCGTTGGCGTCGAGGTGGCGGATGTAGTCGAACAGGTCGATGGTGCTCATGCGGTCGGGCCGCAGCAGCGCCACCGAGACCATCTCGGCCGTCAGCGAGGTCGGCCAGTTGAGCTCGGCCATCCGGGTGGTGGCGACATGCGCCTTGCCTTCGGCGGCGCGGGTGTCGTAGTCCTGCTGCTCGATCTCCGACAGCACCCAGTAGCCGCGCTCGATGCGCGCAGTGGCGGCGGTCATCTGCTTGCGCAGGTAGCCCTTGTCGTCGAACTCGAAGATGCGCGCGGTCTTGAGCCCGCCGTTGCGCGAGATCGACAGCACGTTGACGGCGTAGGACGCCTTGTCCTGCCGCTCCTTGAGCCAGGCGCCGGTGTTGCCCACGAAGGTGAAGGTGCCCTGGTAGCGCGATTTCACGAGCTGGGCGGCGCGCTCGGCGGCCGGCGCAAGGTAGTCGCCCACCGCGAAGGTCAGCACCACGAAGCCCAGGCCCAGCACCAGCAGCGTGCGCAGCGCGCGCCAGGGACCGAGGCCGCTGGTGCGCAGGATGGTGTATTCGGAGCTTTGCGCGAGCCGCGCCATCACGAAGATGCAGCCGATCAGCACGGTGATCGGCAGCAGCTCGTAGAGATGGCTCGGCAACAGCAAGGTCACGTAGAGCAGCGCCTGCGCCGGCCCGTAGGCCAGGCTCTCGGGGCGGCCCACGGCCTGCAGCTCGTCGACGAAGTCGAAGAAGAAGAACAGGCTCAGGAAGCCGAGGGTCACGAAGGCCACGGCCTTCAGCGCCTCGATGTAGATCAGGCGACGGATGGTTCTCATGGCGTGGGCTCCAGCCGGGCGGTGGAGGGCGGCGGCGTGGGGCCGGAGGCCCGGCCGCCGCGGCTCTTGCGGCGCGTCCAGTTGTTGTTGCGCAGCGTGAGCCACGAGATGGCGAACAGCGCCACGCCGCCGTGCAGCAGCAGCATGAAGCCTCCCATGCCGTAGCGGCCCGAGCTGATCCAGCTCTGGCCCAGGTTCAGCAGGTTGTAGTAGATGACGAAGGCGAACAGCGCGAACAGCAGGTTGCCGCTACGGCCTACGCGCGGATTGACGCTGGAGACGGCCAGGGCCAGCAGCACGAAGTTGATGGCCGCCAGCAGCATGCCCACGCGCCAGGCGAGTTCGCCGCGCGCCGCGGTTGCGTTGAAGTCGCCGAGCAGCGACAGCGTGGTGCGCGCGCGTGGCGGCGTGGCGTCGCTGGTGCCGGCGGCGCTGCCGCCGGCGCGCGTGCCGTAGGTCTCGAACTCGCTGATCTTCAGGGCGCCATTGGGCAGCAGCGGGCGCTCCAGGCGCTGGCCGTTGCTCAGCATCAGGTAGCGCGAGTTGCCGAGCGTCTCGATGCGGCCGCTGCGCGCCGAGGTCGTGATCTGCAGGTTGCGCTCGACCGACCAGATGAAGACGTTGGTGGCGGTGGCGCTGTCGGCGGAGTCCTTGTCGATGAAGAACACCCGCAGCCGGCCGGCCGATTCACGGAATTCGCCGGGCGACACGCGCTCGAGGTCGCCGCGCTGCTCGTACTGCTGGCGCATGCCCATGGTCTGCGAGTTGGCCCAGGGCCAGCCGATCAGCGCCATGGCGGCGATCAGCAGCAGCACCGGCCAGGCGAAGCGGAACAGCGGCTCGACGAAGTCGGACAGCCCGCGGCCGCTGGAGAACCAGATCACCATCTCGCTGTCGCGGTACATGCGCGACAGGGTGCCGACGATGGCGATGAACAGGCTCAGGCTCAGGATGGTCGGCATGTAGCCGAGCACCGTGTAGGCCATGACGAGGAACACTTCGGACGGGTTCACGCTGCCCTTGGAGGCCAGTCCGAGCGTGCGGATGAGCATCATGGTCATCACGATGGTGACCAGGACCACGAGGGTCGCTCCGAAGCTGCGCGACAGCTCCTTGCGTAGGGAAGAATGGAATAACATCGTTCGAGGAAAAAAAGGATTATGGACTTTCAACTCAAGACCCTCACAGTCGCCCGCGCAGCGGCCGAAAAATCCGACGTCCTGATCGTGCTCGTGGGCAGTGCGCCGCTCGCGTCCAAGGACCCCCTCTCCGTCCAGATCGCCGCCGCCCGCAAGGCCGGCGACCTGCCCGACAAGGCCGGCAAGCTGCTGTCCCTGTACCGGCCCGAGGACGTGGCCGCCGCCCGCGTGGTGCTGGCGGCCATCGGCGACGGCAAGCCGGCCTCGGTGCGCAGCGGCGTGATCGCCGCGGTCAACGCCGCCAAGGCCCAGTCGCCCAAGCGCGTGGTGCTGGCCTTCGCCCAGGACGCCGAGCCCGCGGCCGTGGCGAGTGCCGTCATCGCGGCCGCCGACGCCAGCTATGTCTACACCGCCACCAAGTCCAAGGCCGAGCCGCGCAGCATCCGCCAGGTGACCGTGGGCGTGGCCGATGCGGCCACGGTCGGCGCGGCCTTCGAGCAGGCGCGCGCCACCGTCGAGGGCATCGAGTTCGCCAAGGAATGGGGCAACCGCCCCGCCAACCATGCCACGCCGACGATGCTGGCCGAGGCCGCCAAGGGCCTGGGCAAGCTGCCCGGCATCAAGTGCGAGGTGCTCGGTCCCAAGGAGGTCGACAAGCTCGGCATGGGCGCCTTCGCCGCCGTGGCCCAGGGCTCGGCCGAGCCGCTGCGCTTCATCGTGCTGCGCTACCAGGGCGGGTCCAAGGACCAGGCGCCCGTGGTGCTGGTCGGCAAGGGCATCACCTTCGACACCGGCGGCGTCTCGCTCAAGCCGGCGGCCGAAATGGACGAGATGAAGTTCGACATGTGCGGCGCCGCGAGCGTGCTCGGCACCTTCCGCGCGCTGGCCGGCATCAAGCCCGCGATCAACGTGATCGGCCTGATCCCCTCGTGCGAGAACATGAACGACGGCCGCGCCATCAAGCCCGGCGACGTGGTCACCAGCATGAGCGGCCAGACCATCGAGATCCTCAATACCGATGCCGAAGGCCGGCTGATCCTCTGCGACGCGCTGACCTACGCCAAGCGCTTCGACCCCGCTGCCGTGATCGACATCGCGACGCTCACGGGCGCCTGCGTGGTGGCTCTGGGCGGCGTGCGCAGCGGCCTGTTCTCGAGCGACGACGCACTGGCCGCGGCGCTCGAGGCGGCCGGCGAGAGCTCGCAGGACCGCTGCTGGCGCCTGCCGCTCGACGACGAGTACGCCGAGGGCCTGAAGACCAACTTCGCCGACGTGGCCAACGTGGCGGGCCGCGCGGGCGGTGCCATCACGGCGGCCAAGTTCCTGCAGCGCTTCACGGCCGACTTCGCCTGGGCGCACCTGGACATCGCCGGCACCGCATGGAAGAGCGGCGCAGCCAAGGGCTCGACCGGCCGACCGGTCGGCCTGCTGGTCTCGTACCTCACGCGCCGCGCGCAGGACGGCGCGACCGGCGCCGGCGAGGGCAAGGCGAAAGCCAAGGCCGACCGCAAGACGGAGGGCAAGTCCGAGAGCAAGGCGGCGGCCCGCAAGGCGCGTTCGGTGCAGTGACGGACATCGGCTTTCACTACAACGCGCCGGACAAGCTCAGCTACGCCTGCCGGCTCGTGCGCAAGGCCGTCGCCACGCGCGGCATGCGGGTGGTGGTGGTCGGCGAGGCGCAATGGCTCGACGCGATCGACGCCGGCCTCTGGCAACTGGCACCGACCGAGTTCGTCGCCCATTGCCGCGGCGATGCGCCGGCCCACGTGCTGTCGCGCTCGCCGGTGATCCTGGCCGACGAGGGCGCGGAATCGGCCGCGCTGCCGCACCGCGAGCTGCTGGTCAATCTCGGTGCGCAGGTGCCCGCGGGCTTCGAGCGCTACGAGCGCCTGATCGACATCGTGAGCAACGAGCCCGACGACCGCCAGATCGGCCGCGCGCGCTGGCGCCACTACGCCGACCGCGGCTACACGATCCAGCCGCACGACTTCGCGAGGAGCGCATCCTGATGGCCACCCCGACCCGCACGCCGCCGCGTTTCGTTCCCACGCTCACGACCGTGCTCGACCTGCCCGCCGAGCCGGTCGCGGCGCATTCGCCGTTGGCGGACAACGCCGGGCCGGATGCCGTCGCGCCGGCCATGCCCGACCCGTCCCAGGCCGTCGCATTGCCGCCCGCGGTGCAGCGTTCCGAGGCCGACATCGTGCGGCTCGAGGAGCAGTTGCTGCACCGTGTTCTGCAGCGCGTGGACTTCTCGCTCGAGGAGCGTTTGAGCGACACCGTGGCCGCCGCCGTGCAGCAGCAACTCGATGCGATGGTGCCGCGTTTGCGCGGCGAAATCGAAGCCGTTTTGCGTGCGTTGGTGATCGAGGCGATGGCCGCCGAACTCTCGGAAAACCCAGGGTCTACGCCAACTTTCGAGGGGTGAAGCTTCAGCTAAACTGCGCGCCAGGTCGGGTGGGCCAAAGCTGGAGGGTTAGGGTGGCCCGGGTCTGCGGCGCGGAACTTGCGAGGTCAGGAGCGCCCGGATCACACGACCGGTTTCTCAATCTCATCATCCATGTTCTGGAGGTTCTCATGCAATTGAAATGGACTGCGGTCGCTCTGGCTGCACTCACGCTGGTGGCTTGCGGCAAGAAAGAAGAAGCTGCGGCACCCGCTGCTGCCCCGGCGCCCACCGCGGCCGCCCCGGCACCCGCTGCACCTCCCGCCGATGCACTGGTCGTGAAGATCGGCCACGTGGCTCCGACCAGCGGTCCGATTGCCCACCTCGGCAAGGACAACGAGTTCGGCGCCAAGATGGCGATCGAGGAACTGAATGCCAAGGGCCTCAAGATCGGCGACAAGGTTGCCAAGTTCGAGCTGGTCGCCGAAGACGACGCAGGCGATCCGAAGCAAGGCACCGCCGTGGCCCAGAAGCTGGTCGACAGCAAGGTCAACGGCGTGGTCGGTCACCTGAACTCGGGCACCACCATCCCCGCCTCGAAGCTCTACAGCGACGCCGGCATCCCCCAGATCTCGCCTTCGGCAACGAACCCCAAGTACACCCGCCAGGGCTTCAAGACCACCTTCCGCGTGGTGGCTGACGACACGCAACTCGGCGGCACGCTGGGCAAGTACGCGGTCGAAACGCTCAAGGGCAAGAACATCGCCGTGATCGACGACCGCACGGCCTACGGCCAGGGCGTCGCCGAAGAATTCGAGAAGTCGGCCAAGGCCGCCGGCGCCACCATCGTGGGCCACGAATTCACCACCGACAAGTCGACCGACTTCAACGCCATCCTGACCAAGCTCAAGGCCGCCAAGCCCGACGTGCTGTTCTTCGGCGGCATGGACGCCGTCGGCGGCCCGATGCTCAAGCAGGTCAAGCAGCTCGGCCTGAACGTCAAGTTCATGGGCGGCGACGGCCTGTGCACCGGCGAACTGCCGAAGCTCGCTGGCGATGCCATCGGCGAAGACATGGTGGTGTGCGCCGAAGCCGGCGGCGTGGACGGCGACTTCAAGCAGCCGCTGGAAGACTTCAAGGCCAAGTTCAAGACCAAGAACGGCGTCGACGTCCAGATCTACGCACCGTACGTCTACGACGCGGTCAACGTGCTGGCCGAAGCGATGGTCAAGGCCGGTTCGGCCGATCCCGAGAAGTACCTGCCCGAAGTGGGCAAGATCCAGTACAAGGGCGTGACCGGCCCGATCGCCTTCGACGAAAAGGGCGACATCAAGGGCGGCGCCCTGACGCTCTACACCTACAAGGGTGGCCAGCGCACGCAGATCGCCGTGGTGCGCTGATCGGCTTCGATCCGCGTTCCAACGAGAAAGGGCCTTCGGGCCCTTTTTTCATGGGCGCGCGAAACGGCGGGGGAGAAGAAAGAGGAGGGCGGGCGCCCGCTGCTCAGAGCGGCGCGAGTCCCGAGGGGCGGTCGGTGTTGCAGTACTCGATGAAGGCGTCGAGGTCGCGCGACTTGTCGAACACCGCGTCCGCGCCGAGCGTCTCGCAGCGCGCGCGGATGTCGGCCGTCACGTAGTTGCTCAGCACCACCGCGCGCTGGCCGGGAAGGCGTTCCTTGCAGCCCGCGAGCACGCCCAGGCCCGAGCCTTCCTTGAGGAACAGGTCGACGATCAGCAACTGCCACTCGGCCGGATGGGCGCGCAGCCACGCCAGCGCTTCGGATTCGGTTTCGGCAAAGCCAACGACTTGGGCATTCACCAGGTCCTCGAGTGCCGGAACCAGGTTGTCCCTGATGGTCTTGTTGTCCTCGACGAGGAACGTGATGAGGGCCATGCCACGGATAGGGTGTGAGAACCAATAGCGTAGCGTGCCGCGCGCGCTTGCTGCGTAGGAGAAAGGAGACGGAGAAACGCGGCGTGTCCCTATTTCATACGATGTCCGCGGCACTCCGCCGTCGGCGCGCGGGTCGCGTCAGTCGTTCGCGCGCTTGCCCGCGCCGGGCTCGGCCGCGGTGGCCTGCCGGGCCTCGAGCTTCTTCACACGGGCCGCGCTCTCGTCGCGCTGGGCCGTGGCCTCGATGCGCTTCTCGATCTCCTCGCTGAGCGCCGCGTTGACCTCGGCGAGCTGCTCGGCCGACTGCGCGAGCTTTTCCTCGAGCTGGCTCGTGTGCGCGATGGCCAGCGCCACCTCGCCTACCTGCACCTCCTCGGGCAGCTCCTGCTCGAGCACCGTGTTGACAACCGCGAGGTTGTCGGAGGCCTTCTGCACGTCGGCGGCGACGCGCTCGGTTTTTTCGAGCGTGCGGTCGAGCGACGTGCTGCCGTGCGGCTTGGTGCTGGGATGTCCTGCCATGCGGCGCCTCCTGGGGAACTGAAAACCTGGGGATCGTACCGCCAGACGGGTCGGGGAGGGCGGTGTGAGGTCTGCGCGGGCGGTGGGTTCAGCCCGGCGCATCGGTGAAGACAAGGGGCGCGCAAGCAACAGGCGCCCACAAAAAAGCCCAAGTGCCAATGGCAACTCGGGCTTTCTGCATGTTCGCGAACGGTTGCGAACAAAGACTCTCTGGCGGAGCAGGCGGGATTCGAACCCGCGGAGGGCTATTAACCCTCACACGCTTTCCAGGCGTGCGACTTAAACCGCTCATCCACCGCTCCGAAGCCCACGATTGTAGCAGTTGCCGGGGCCGTTTCCGGAAGCCTCAGGCCGACGGACCGGAGGATTTGCCGGCCTGCACCATGCGCATGGCCGAGGCGATCAGCGCGGCGGTCTCGGTCATGTTGCTCGGCACGATCAGCGTGGTCTTGGAATCGGCCGCGACCTTGCCGTAGGCATCGACCGCGCGTTCGGCCACCTTGAGCTGCACCGCCTGCTCGCCGCCCGGCTGCTGGATCGCGGCCGCCACGCGCTCGATGGCGTCGGCCGTCGCCGTGGCCACCGCGGTGATCGCGGCCGCCTCGCCCTGGGCGTTGTTGATCTGGGCCTGCTTCTCGCCCTCGGAGCGCGCGATGAAGGCCTCGCGTTCGCCGGTGGCGATGTTGATCTGCTCCTGGCGCCGGCCCTCGGAGGCCGCGATCAGCGCGCGCTTCTCGCGTTCGGCCGTGATCTGCCGCTGCATGGCCTGCAGGATTTCCTTCGGCGGCGTCAGGTCCTTGATCTCGTAGCGCAGCACCTTCACGCCCCAATTGAGCGCCGCCTCGTCGATGGCCGCGACCACCTGGGCATTGATGACGTCGCGCTCCTCGAAAGTCTTGTCGAGCTCCAGCTTGCCGATCACGCTGCGCAGCGAGGTCTGGGCGAGCTGGGTCACGGCCACGATGTAGTTCGACGAGCCGTAGCTCGCGCGCATCGGGTCGGTGACCTGGAAGTAGAGGATGCCGTCGACCTGCAACTGCGTGTTGTCGCGCGTGATGCAGATCTGGCTCGGCACGTCGAGCGGGATTTCCTTCAGGCTGTGCTTGTAGGCCACCCGGTCGATGAACGGGATCAGGAAGTTGGGGCCGGGCGTCATGGTGCCGTGGTACTTGCCCAGGCGCTCGCGCACCCAGGCGTTCTGCTGCGGCACGAACTTCACCGACTGGCTGATGAAGATGATCGCGATGACCAGGATGATGATGGGGACCGAATATTCCATGGCTCTGTACCTTTCCTCTTTCGTTCTCGGGTTCTAGCTAGACCTTGTCGACCACCAGCCGGCTGCCGACGACCTCGACCACGCGGTGTTCGCCGGTGGAGGGCGCATGGCCCGCGCGTTGCACGACGGTCCACTGGGCGCCGCGGTAGCGCACGGTGGCGGTTCCGTCGGGGTTCCATGCCTCGACCTGCACGCTCTCGCCGATGTCGAGATTGAGGTCGCGGTTGGCTTCGGTGGGTGGGGGCGGCGGGCGCTTGCGCTGGATCGAGTACCAGGTCAGCACCGCCACCACGCCGACGACGGCGGCCACGAGCAGTTGCGTGACGGTGCCGAAGCCCAGGTGGGCGGAGATCGCCGCGGCGGCGAAACCGCCGGCCAGCAGCAGCAGGTAGACCGTGCCGGACAGGAGCTCGACCACGATTGCCGTGCCAGCGATCAACCACCAGATCGTGGAATTCGCCATGACATCTCCTCTGTAGTTGTTTCAGGCGACGCCATTCTGAGGCATGCGCTCCGGGCGGCCCGGACTCGCCTGCACTTTGTGGGGGCTCCCGGCGCGGCGGCGAAAAGCGTGTCGCACCGTCATTCGGCGGACATTCGACGCGTCGGCGAATTCTTCATCTGAATTCCGTACACTTCGCGCCTCATTGCCTGTCCCGGAGCTCCGCCCCATGAAATTCCGCTTTCCCATCGTCATCATCGACGAGGACTTCCGCTCCGAGAACACCTCGGGCCTCGGTATCCGCGCGCTCGCGCAGGCCATCGAGACGGAGGGCTTCGAGGTGCTGGGCGTCACGAGCTACGGCGACCTGAGCCAGTTCGCTCAGCAGCAAAGCCGTGCCAGCGCCTTCATCCTGTCGATCGACGACGAGGAATTCACGGTCGGCCCCGACCTGGATCCGGCGGTGCTGAACCTGCGCAATTTCATCGGCGAAGTGCGGCGCAAGAACGCCGACGTGCCGATCTACATCTACGGGGAAACCAAGACCTCGCGCCACATCCCGAACGACATCCTGCGCGAGCTGCACGGCTTCATCCACATGTTCGAGGACACCCCCGAATTCGTGGCACGCCACATCATCCGCGAGGCCAAGAGCTACCTCGAGGGCGTGCAGCCGCCGTTCTTCAAGGCGCTGATCGACTACGCGGAAGACGGTTCGTACTCGTGGCACTGCCCGGGCCATTCGGGCGGCGTCGCTTTCCTCAAGAGCCCGGTGGGCCAGATGTTCCACCAGTTCTTCGGCGAGAACATGCTGCGCGCCGACGTCTGCAACGCGGTGGAGGAACTGGGCCAGCTGCTCGACCACACCGGCCCGGTGGCGGCCAGCGAGCGCAACGCGGCGCGCATCTTCAATGCCGACCACTGCTTCTTCGTGACCAACGGCACCAGCACCAGCAACAAGATGGTGTGGCACCACACGGTGGCGCCCGACGACGTGGTGGTGGTGGACCGCAACTGCCACAAGTCGATCCTGCACGCGATCATCATGACGGGCGCGATCCCGGTGTTCATGAAGCCCACGCGCAACCACTTCGGCATCATCGGCCCGATCCCCAAGAGCGAGTTCGAGCCCGAGGCCATCAAGGCCAAGATCAAGGCCAACCCGCTGCTGGCCGACGTCGATGCCAACAAGGTCAAGCCGCGCGTGATGACGCTGACGCAGTCGACCTACGACGGCGTGATCTACAACACCGAGACCATCAAGAACACGCTCGACGGCTACGTCGACACGCTGCACTTCGACGAGGCCTGGCTGCCACACGCCGCCTTCCACCCGTTCTACGGCTCCTACCACGCGATGGGCAAGCGCCGCGTGCGGCCGAAGGAATCGCTGGTGTTCGCGACCCAGTCCACGCACAAGCTGCTGGCCGGCATCAGCCAGGCCAGCCACGTGCTGGTGCAGGACTCGCAGAATCGCCAGCTCGACCGCGACCTCTTCAATGAGGCCTACCTGATGCACTCGTCGACCAGCCCGCAGTACGCGATCATCGCGAGCTGCGACGTGGCCGCCGCGATGATGGAGCCGCCCGGCGGCACCGCGCTGGTGGAGGAAAGCATCCTCGAGGCGCTCGACTTCCGCCGCGCCATGCGCAAGGTCGAGGAAGAGTTCGGCAAGGACGAGTGGTGGTTCAAGGTCTGGGGCCCCGAGAAGCTCGTGGACGAGGGCATCGGCGTCCCGGACGACTGGATCATGCACGGCGAGAAGAACGGCAAGAGCCGCTCGAAGAAGTCGCCGCGCAACTGGCACGGCTTCGGCGAGCTGGTCGACGGCTTCAACATGCTCGACCCGATCAAGTCGACCATCGTGACGCCGGGCCTGGACCTCGAGGGCAACTTCGCCGAGACCGGCATTCCCGCGAGCGTGGTGACCAAGTTCCTGGCCGAGCATGGCGTGATCGTCGAGAAGACAGGCCTCTACAGCTTCTTCATCATGTTCACCATCGGCATCACCAAGGGCCGGTGGAACACGCTGCTGACGGCGCTGCAGCAGTTCAAGGACGACTACGCGCGCAACCAGCCGATGTGGCGGATCATGCCGGAGTTCTGCCAGCAGCACACCGGTTACGAGCGGCTCGGCCTGCGCGACCTGTGCCAGCACATCCACCAGCTCTACGCGCGCTACGACGTGGCCCGCCTGACGACCGAGATGTACCTGAGCGACCTCACGCCGGCGATGAAGCCCAGCGACGCCTTCGCCCACATCGCGCACCGCAAGACCGAGCGCGTGGAGATCGACGAGCTCGAGGGCCGCATCACCACCAGCCTGATCACGCCGTACCCGCCGGGCATTCCGCTCTTGATTCCGGGCGAGGTCTTCAACAAGAAGATCGTCGACTACCTGAAGTTCTCGCGCGAGTTCAACACGCAGTGCCCGGGCTTCGAGACCGACATCCACGGCCTGGTGGCGCGCATCGACGAGACGGGCAAGAAGCGCTACTACGCGGACTGCGTGCGGAAGAGCGCCTGAGCGCCGGGGCCCAAAGCGGGCAGGGCGGGCAGGGTGCGCGGGGCGGCTCAGCCGTCCTCGCGCACGCGCATGAAGCGTGCGAAGCGCGGCAGCCCGCCGGCCGTGAGCCCGTTGTAGCGGTAGGTGACCCAGGTGCCGATCGCGGGCGGCTGCTCGCGCTCGGCATCGCTCAGGCCGGTGCCCAGCTTGAAGCGCTGGCCGCCGGGCATCTCGACCAGCAGCGCGCCGAGCCGCTGGGCATGCCTGCCCTTGCCGGGCACGTGGCCGACCACGCGGGCTTCGGCATCTTCGTGGGTCTTGACCTTGAGCAGGTCGTTGTTGCGCTCGGCGCGGTAGAGCGAGGCGCCGCGGTGCAGCATCAGGCCTTCGCCGCCCATCTTCACGGTCTTGTCGAGCAGCGCCTGCAGCGCCTCGGCCGTGGTCGCGCGCTCCTGCGGCACCGCGACCACCCAGGGCGCGTCGGTGATCGGCAGCAGCCGGCGCAGCACGCCGAGGCGGGCCGTGAAGTCGCCGCCCTGGGCCGGCAGGTCGAACACCATGAACTTCATCTCGTGCCAGGCGACGTCGTTGGGCGTCTGGCTGCGCACCGTCGACACCGCATGCGCGAAGCGCCCGCGGCCGGCCCAGAGCTCGCCGTCGAGCGGCTGCTTGGGCAGTGCCGCGGTGAACCAGGCCGGTGCCAGGATGCGCTCGCCGCCGCGCGTGAAGAGCTGCCGGCCGTCCCAGTAAGCGCGCACGCCGTCGTACTTCTCGCTGACCCAGTAGTCGGCCAGCGACATGCCCGGCCTGTAGACCTCGGCCAGCATCAGCGCGGGCGCGCCGGCGTGCGCCGGCAAAGTCAGCGCGAAGCCCAGGGTGGCGAGCAGCAGGGAGCGTCGATGGAGCACGGGTGCTATGAAATAAGTAGCTGGAAACGACCGATGGATGCCCATTTGTGGCCGAAGTTCCATGGCGAGGCAAGCGCTGCGCGACCGGCGCGCATCGCCGTCCGACGGGCGCGAGAGCGCACCCGGGAGCCGTGGTGCCGCTTACTCGGCCATGCCGCCGACGACGTTGCTGAAGCCGCCGTCGACGTAGGTGATCTCGGCCGTCACGCCGCTGGCGAGGTCGCTCAGCAGGAAGGCGGCCACGTTGCCGACTTCCTCGATCGTCACGTTGCGGCGGATCGGCGAGGCCTCGGCCACGGCGCCGAGCATCTTGCCGAAGCCCTTGATGCCGCTGGCTGCGAGCGTCTTGATCGGGCCGGCGCTGATGCCGTTGACGCGCACGCCCTTCGGGCCCAGCGAGGCCGCCGTGTAGCGCACCGAGGCCTCGAGCGAAGCCTTGGCCAGGCCCATGGTGTTGTAGTTGGGCAGCGCGCGCTCGGCGCCCAGGTAGGTCAGCGTGAGCAGGGCCGACTTGTCGTTGAGGTAGGGCTGGGCCGCCTTGGCCATGGCCGGGAAGCTGTAGGCGCTGATGTCGTGCGCGATGCGGAAGCCCTCGCGCGACAGGCCCTCGAGGAAGTCGCCCGCGATCGCCTCGCGCGGCGCGAAGCCGATGCTGTGCACGAAGCCGTCGAACTTCGGCCAGGCCTGCGACAGGTCGGCGAACAGCCGCTCGATCTGGGCGTCGTCGCCGACGTCGCAGTCGAAGATCAGCGTCGAGTCGAAGTCGGCCGCGAACTCGGTGATGCGGTCCTTGAAGCGTTCGCCGACGTAGCTGAAGGCGAGCTCGGCACCCTGTTCGTGGCAGGCCTTGGCGATGCCGTAGGCGATCGAGCGGTTGCTCAGCACGCCGGTGATCAGGAGTTTTTTGCCGGAAAGAAAGCCCATGGAGTTGCCTCGTGAAAATCTCGGGGCAGAATTCTCGCATGCGAGGTTGGCTGCTCTGGTTCGGTTTGGCGCTCTCGGCGGCCCCTTCGTGGGCCGCCCATGCGTACGCGCAATTCGGCGACATCAAGTACGCGCCGGGTTTCACGCACTTCGACTACGTGAATCCGAACGCCCCCAAGGGCGGTGAATTCAGGCTGGTGCCGCCGACCCGGCCCACCAATTTCGACAAGTTCAATCCGTTCACGCTCAAGGGCACAGGGCCCTCGGGCCTCGGCCAGCTGATGTTCGAGAGCCTGCTGACCGGCAATTCGGAAGAGCCGACCACCGCCTACGGCCTGCTGGCCGAAGACATCGACGTGGCGCCCGACCGGCTCTCGGCCACCTTCAGGCTCAACCCCAAGGCGCGCTTCAACGACGGCTCGCCGGTGCTGGCGGCCGACGTGGTCTATTCGTTCCAGACCCTGATCGGCCCGCTCGCGGCGCCGCAGTACAAGACCATCTATGCCGAGGTCAAGAAGGCGACCGCGGTCGGCGAGCGCACGGTGCGCTTCGACTTCGCGAGCCCGAACCGCGAGCTGCCGCTCGTGGTCGGCGGCATGGCGGTGTTCAGCCGGAAGTGGGGCGGCGGCAAGCCCTTCGACCAGATCGTGACCGAGGTGCCGATCGCCTCCGGCCCCTACAAGCCCGCGAGCGACCGGCTGGGCCGCGACATCACCTACGTGCGCCGCGCCGACTACTGGGGCGCCGAGCTGCCGGTGCGCAAGGGCCTGTTCAACTTCGACCGCATCGCCTACAAGGTCTACCTCGACGAGACCGCGCGCTTCGAGGGCCTGAAGGCCGGCGAGTTCGACTTCATGCGCGAGTTCGTCTCGCGCAACTGGGCGCGCCAGTACAAGGGCAAGCAGTTCGACAGCGGCGAGATCACCAAGCGCGGCTTCGAGAACCACAACCCCGGCGACTTCCAGGGCTACATCTTCAACACGCGCCGCGACAAGTTCAAGGACGTGCGCGTGCGCCAGGCCATCGGCCTCGCGATGGACTTCGAGTGGCTCAACCGTCAGCTGTTCTACGGCATCTACACGCGCGTGCAGGGCTACTTCCCGAACAGCGACTTCCATGCCGACGGCCTGCCCGGGCCCGACGAGCTGGCGCTGATGGAGCCGCTGCGCGCCAAGCTCCGGCCCGAGGTGTTCGGGCCCGCGCCGGTGCCCGCGAGCACCGACCCGCCCGGCAGCCTGCGCGAGAACCTGCGCAAGGCGAGGGCGCTCCTGGCCGAGGCCGGCTGGACCTACCGCGACGGCGCGCTGCGCAACGCGAAGAACGAGGCCTTCACCATCGAGTTCCTCAACGACCAGCCCTCGCTGATCCGCGTGGCGACGCCGCTGCAGACCGCGCTCAAGAAGCTGGGCATCGAGATGAGCTTTCGCACCGTCGACTTCTCGCTCTCGCAGCAGCGCATGCAGAACTACGACTTCGACATGACCTCGATGCGGCTGCCGGGCAACAGCGCGCCGGGCGGCGAACTGTTCGAGCTGTTCGGCTCGAAGTCGGCCGAGACGCCGGGCTCCTCCAACTACTGGGGCATCGCCGATCCGGCGGTCGACGCCATCGTCGGCAAGGTGGTGTCGGCCACCACGCGCCCCGAACTGACCACCGCCTTGCGCGTGCTCGACCGCGTGCTGTCGGCCGGCTACTACTCGATCCCGATGTACTACGGCAGCGCCTTCCTGGTCGGTTACCGCCCGGCCGGCGTGGTGCTGCCGCCAACCGTTCCGCCGTACTACGATGTCGGCGACTGGGCCCTCGCGACATGGTGGGCCTCGCCGGCCAACAAGTAGCGCCCGCCGCACGAGAAGAGATCCGGAGCACGACAACCGCATGGCCAGCTACATCCTCAAGCGACTGCTGCTGATGATCCCCACGCTCCTGGGCGTGCTGATCATCACCTTCGGCGTGATCCAGTTCGTGCCGGGCGGCCCGGTCGAGCAGATGGTGGCGCAGTTGCAGGGACGCGATTCGGGCGGCGAACGGGCCGCGAGCAGCGGCGCCGGCTACCGCGGCCGCCAGGGCCTCGATCCGCAGCGCATCGAGGAGATCAAGAAGCTCTACGGCTTCGACAAGCCAGCCCACGAACGCCTGTGGACCATGCTCAAGTCCTTCGCGCGCTTCGACCTCGGCACCAGCTTCTACCAGCGCAAGGACGTCTGGGAACTGGTCAAGGAGAAGATGCCGGTCTCGATCAGCCTGGGCCTGTGGACCTTCTTCATCAGCTACCTGATCGCGGTGCCGCTGGGCGTGGCCAAGGCGGTGCGCGCCGGCTCGCGCTTCGACTTCCTCACCACGCTGATCGTGCTCGTGGGCTATGCCATCCCGGGCTTCGTGCTCGGCGTGGCGCTGCTGGTGATCTTCGGCGGCCAGCTGCAGTGGTTCCCGCTGCGCGGCCTCACCTCGCCGAACTGGGAGAGCCTGAGCTGGGGCGCGCGCATCGTCGACTACCTCTGGCACATCGCGCTGCCGGTCACGGCCATGGTGATCGGCAGCTTCGCCGTGACGGCGATGCTCACCAAGAACTCCTTCCTCGAGGAGATCCGCAAGCAGTACGTGCTGACCGCGCGCGCCAAGGGCCTCGCCGAGCGGCAGGTGCTGTGGAAGCACGTGTTCCGCAATGCGCTGATCCCGATCATCACGGGCTTCCCGGCTGCCTTCATCGGCGCCTTCTTCACCGGCTCGTTGCTGATCGAGACCCTGTTCACGCTCGACGGCCTGGGCCTGCTGAGCTACGAGAGCGTGATCCGGCGCGACTACCCGGTGGTACTGGGCACGCTCTACCTGTTCACGCTGATCGGGCTGGTGACCAAGCTGATTTCCGATCTCTGCTACGTCTGGGTCGATCCGAGGGTGAAGTTTGACTGAATCGATGCCCACTCCCGCCGCGCCGCGTCCGCCGGCCAAGTCGGACAGCCCGGGCCGGCGCGCCTGGCGCCGTTTCCGCCGCAATCCGCTGGGCTTCTGGAGCCTGGTCCTGTTCTCCGTGCTGGTGGTGCTGAGCCTGTTCGCCGAGCTGCTGTCCACCGACAAGCCGCTGGTGGTGCGCTACGAGGGCCAGACCTACTTTCCGGTGCTGCGCGACTACTCCGAGAAGACCTTCGGCGGCGACTTCGAGACCCCGGCCGACTACCTCGATCCCTTCATCCGCGACCGCATCACGGCCGGCGCCAACTGGGCGCTCTACGCGCCCAATCCCTACGGCCCGCGCACGCTCAACTACTTCGCCAAGCAGCCCAACCCGGCCGCGCCCTCGGGCGAGAACCTGCTGGGCACCGACGACCGCGGGCGCGACCTGCTGGCGCAACTGATCTACGGCTTCCGGGTCAGCGTGCTGTTCGCGCTGGCGCTCACGGCCGTGGGCGTGGTGCTGGGCATCGCCATCGGCGCGATCCAGGGCTTCTTCGCGGGCAAGACCGACCTGTTCCTGCAGCGGCTGCTCGAGATCTGGGGTTCGATGCCCGAGCTCTACCTGCTGATCATCTTCAGCGCGATCTTCACGCCCAGCGTGCTGCTGCTGCTGGTGCTGCTGAGCCTGTTCGGCTGGATGTCGCTGGCCGATTACGTGCGCGCCGAGTTCCTGCGCAACCGCCAGATGGACTACGTGCGCGCCGCGCGCGCGCTCGGCGTGAGCAACCTGCAGATCATGCGGCGCCACATCCTGCCCAACAGCATGGTGCCGGTCGTCACCTTCCTGCCGTTCCGCATGAGCGCGGCGATCCTCGCGCTGACCTCGCTCGACTTCCTCGGGCTCGGCGTGCCGCCGGGCACGCCCTCGCTGGGCGAACTGCTCAACCAGGGCAAGGCGAACATCGACGCCTGGTGGATCTCGATGTCCACCTTCGGCGTGCTGGTCTTCACCCTGATGCTGCTGACCTTCATGGGCGACGCGCTGCGCGACGCCCTCGATCCACGGAAGGCCGACAAGTGAAGCCGGGCGAATCCTCCCTCGCGGCCGGTGCGCCGCTGCTCGACGTGCGCGGCCTGCGCGTGGCCTTCGGCGGCAAGCCGGTGGTGCACGGCGTCGATTTCCGGATCGCGGCCGGCGAGAAGTTCGCGCTGGTGGGCGAATCGGGCTCGGGCAAGACCGTCACCGCGCTGTCGCTGTTGCGGCTGGTGCAGAACGCCGAGCTCTCGGGTTCGGCGCGGCTGTTCGATGCCGGGCGCGCGCAGGACGGGCGCGACCTGCTGTCGATCCCCGAGCGCGAGCTGCGCGGCATCCGCGGCAAGGAGATCGCCATGATCTTCCAGGAGCCGATGACCGCGCTCAACGCGCTCTACAGCGTGGGCGACCAGATCGCCGAGGTGCTGCAGCTGCACGAGGGCCTGCCGGCACGCGCCGCGCAGGAGGCCGCGGTGCAACTGCTGGCCGACACCGGCATTCCCGAACCGGCGCGGCGCGCGCGGGCGCTGCCGCACCAGCTCTCGGGCGGCCAGCGCCAGCGCGCCATGATCGCCATGGCGCTGGCCTGCCGGCCGCGCCTGCTGCTGGCCGACGAACCGACCACCGCGCTCGACGTGACGGTGCGCGCCCAGATCCTCGAACTGCTGGCCGAGCTGCAGCGCAAGTACGGCATGGCGGTGTTGCTGATCACCCACGACCTGAACCTGGTGCGCCATTTCGCCGACCGCGTCGCGGTGATGGAGCAGGGCCACATCGTCGAGCACGGCCCGGTGGCGACCGTGTTCGAGGCGCCGCAACACCCCTACACGCGCAAGCTGATCGACAGCCATCCCACGCGCGAAGTGACGCCCGCGCCGGCGCGACCCGACGCGGCGCCGATCCTCTCGGCCACCGGACTGCGCGTGAGCTACCCGGTGCCCAAGCCCGGCTTTGCAGGCTGGTTCGGCAAGGGCGAGTTCGTGGCGGTGCAGGGCGCCGAGTTCCGCATCGCACCCGGCGAAACCCTGGGCGTGGTCGGCGAGTCGGGCTCGGGCAAGTCGACCCTGGCGCTGGCCGCGCTGGGGCTGCTGCGCTTCCAGGGCGCGCTCAAGGTCGAGGGGCAGGGCTGGGGGCAGGGCCAGGTGTCGGACCTCGCGCTGCGGCGCGCGATGCAGGTGGTGTTCCAGGACCCGTTCTCCTCGCTCTCGCCGCGCATGACCGTCGAGCAGATCGTCGGCGAGGGCCTGCTGGTGCATGCGCCCGAGCTCAAGGCGTCCGACCGGCGCGCGCGGGCGCTGCAGGCGCTGGCCGACGTCGGGCTGACCGAGGCGCAGTTCCCGGCGCTGCTCGACCGTTATCCGCACGAGTTCTCGGGCGGGCAGCGGCAGCGGCTGGCGATCGCGCGCGCGCTGATCGTCGATCCGCGCCTGCTGGTGCTCGACGAGCCCACCAGCGCGCTCGACGTCACGATCCAGAAGCAGGTGCTGGGGCTGCTGCAGCGGCTGCAGCGCGAGCGCGGACTGAGCTATCTGCTGATCACGCACGACGTGGAGGTGATCCGCGCCATGGCGCACCAGGTCATCGTCATGAAGGACGGGGCGATCCTCGAATCGGGCCCGGTCGACCGGGTGCTCGATGCGCCCGAACACCCCTACACGCAGAAACTGGTGGCGGCCGCGCAACTGGCCTGACGGCGAACACGACCACAACAACGAGCATTGCGCGAAAAGATGTCGGAAATCGGACAAGACAGGCGTGGCGCCTGGCGGGCGGCGCTCGCCTGCATGGTGACGCTGGCGGTGGCCATGGGGCTGGGGCGCTTCGCCTTCACGCCGATGCTGCCGATCATGCTGCACGAGGGCAAGCTCGAGCTCGAGGCCGGCGGGCTGCTGGCCTCGCTCAACTACCTCGGCTATTTCGTCGGCGCGGTGAGCTGCGCCGCCATCGGCGTGCGCGCCAAGACCATGGTGCGCGGCGGCCTGCTGGCCACCGCCGTGCTGCTGATCGGCATGGGACTCTTGCACAGCTTCGGTGCCTGGGGCGTGCTGCGCGCGGCGGCCGGCGTGATGAGCGCCTGGGTGTTCGTGTTCGCCTCGAGCTGGGGCCTGCGCCGGCTGGCCGAAACGCGTTCGCCGGCGCTCGGCGGCGTGATCTACACCGGCCCCGGCGTCGGCATCGCCATGACGGGGCTGTTGGGCGGGGCGCTCGGCCGCTGGGGATCGGAAACCGGCTGGATCGGCCTGGGCCTGCTGGCGCTGGTGCTGATCGCCGTGATCTGGCGCGTCTTCAACGACGGCGAGCAGGTCGTGGCCGGCGGTGGGGCGCCCGCGCCGGTCACGGCGCCGAGCGCGCAGGACTCGGCCGCGGCGCGCGCCGACGCCCTCTGGCTGGTGGCGCTCTACGGGCTGGCGGGCTTCGGCTACATCATCACCGCCACCTTCCTGCCGGTGATCGCGCGCCAGGCGCTGCCGGGCTCGTTCTGGCCCGACTATTTCTGGCCGCTGTTCGGCGCCGCCATCATCCCGGGCGCCCTGATCGGGGCGCGCGCGCCGGTGCACTGGGACAACCGGCTGCTGTTGGCGATCGCCTATGCGCTGCAGGCGGTCGGGGTGGTGCTGTCGGTGGCCTGGCCCAGCGTGGTCGGCTTCGCCCTCGGCAGCCTGCTGCTGGGCATGCCGTTCACCGCGATCACGCTGTTCGCGGTGCGCGACGCGCGCCGGCTGCGCGGCAACGCGGCGGCCGGGCTGATCGGCTATGCCACCGCCTCGTACGGCGTGGGGCAGATCATCGGCCCGCTGTTCGCGGCGCCGCTGGCGCAGCGCACCGGTTCGTTCCAGATCCCGCTGCTGGTGGCGGCGGCCGCGCTGGCGCTGGGCGCGGTGCTTTTCGCGGCCGTCTGGGCGCGTTCCAGGCGTGTCGCCGCCGCCCGCGAAAGGGCCGCCACGCCCTGAGCCGTGCACGGGTGTGGCCCGCTTGCAGAAGTGGCCCTTCATTTATCACAGAAGTGGCATATAATTCGAGGCTCACGACCAAACGGGCGGGTACCAACCGCCCGTTTTTTTTGGTCCATCCGTTCTCGGATCGCTGGGCAAGACCCGGTTTCTCACGGATTTTTTATCGATCGCGCGGTACCTGGCGGGCGGGTCCTGCGCATCGTTGACTGAATAAAAGGCACCTTCGAACACGTGGCATTGCAGCAGACAGTGGAACAAACCGTGGCCGGTCTCGGCTACGACCTGGTCGAGATCGAACGCTCGGCGGGAGGATTGCTGCGCGTGACGATTGATTTGCCGTGGACGGCCCCCACATCGGAGGCTCTCGCCGCCGGCACGCCCGAGCCCTTCGTCACGGTCGAGGACTGCGAGAAGGTCACGCGACAGCTCCAGTTCGCGCTCGAGGTGGATGGCGCCGACTACAAGCGGCTCGAGGTGTCCTCGCCGGGTATCGACCGTCCGCTGCGCCACGAGAAGGATTTCGAGCGCTTCGAGGGCGAGGTGATCGACATCACGCTGAAGGCGCCGATCGGCGAGGCGGCGGCCGGCCAGGTGTCGGCCAATCGCAAGAAGTTTCGCGGCACGCTCGAGCGGGCCGCACAGGCGGAAGGGGCCGACGGCCCTCAGGGCTGGCAGATCGTCTGGAGCGACGAGCCGGAGCCCAAGCCGGGTCAGAAAGTCAGCAGGAAGCGCGCGCCGGCACCGTTGCAGGCGCTGGGCTTCGTGCTGGACGAGCTGCGCGAAGCGCGGCTGGCACCCATCGTGGATTTCAAGGGGCGCAAGCCCAGGGCCCGTCAGGGCTCGCAGGACATTGGCGGAACAAAGGTTCCGGACTGACTAGAGGAGTGGTGGCATGAATCGCGAAATGTTGATGTTGGTGGATGCGATCTCGCGCGAGAAGAACGTCGAGCGTGACGTCGTCTTCGGCGCGGTCGAGTCCGCGCTGGCGCAGGCCACCAAGAAGCTGTACCAGGGCGAGGTGGACATCCGCGTCGCCGTCGACCGCGACAGCGGCGACTACGAGACCTTCCGTCGCTGGCACGTGGTGCCCGACGAAGCCGGCCTGCAGCAGCCCGACCAGGAAATCCTGCTGTTCGAGGCCAAGGAAGAGATGCCCGACATCGAGGTCGACGAGTACATCGAGGAATCGGTGGACTCGGTGCCGATCGGCCGCATCGGCGCCATGGCCGCCAAGCAGGTGATCCTGCAGAAGATCCGCGACGCCGAGCGCGAGATGCTGCTCAACGACTTCATGTCGCGCGGCGACAAGATCTTCGTGGGCACCGTCAAGCGCCTGGACAAGGGCGACATCATCGTCGAGGCCGGCCGCGTCGAAGGCCGCTTGCGCCGCAGCGAGATGATCGCCAAGGAAAACCTGCGCAACGGCGACCGCGTGCGCGCCATGATCATGGAGGTCGACCTGACGCTGCGCGGCGCGCCGATCATCCTGTCGCGCTCGGCCCCCGAGTTCACGATCGAGCTGTTCCGCCAGGAAGTGCCCGAGATCGAACAGGGCCTGCTCGAGATCAAGAGCTGCGCCCGCGACCCCGGTTCGCGCGCCAAGATCGCCGTGCTCTCGCACGACAAGCGTGTCGATCCGATCGGCACCTGCGTCGGCGTGCGCGGCACGCGCGTCAACGCCGTGACCAACGAGCTCGCCGGCGAGCGCGTGGACATCGTGCTGTGGAGCGAGGATCCGGCTCAATTCGTGATCGGCGCCCTGGCGCCGGCCAACGTGTCGTCCATCGTGGTGGACGAGGAAAAGCACGCCATGGACGTGGTGGTCGACGAGGAAAACCTCGCGATCGCGATCGGCCGTGGCGGCCAGAACGTGCGTCTGGCTTCCGAGCTCACCGGCTGGAAGATCAACATCATGGACGCCAACGAGTCGGCCCAGAAGCAGGCGAACGAAACCGACGCCGCGCGCCGCCTGTTCATGGAGAAGCTCGACGTCGACGAGGAAATCGCGGACATTCTGATCTCCGAGGGCTTCACCAGCCTCGAGGAAGTGGCCTACGTGCCGATCTCCGAGATGCTCGAGATCGAAGCCTTCGACGAAGACACGGTCAACGAACTGCGCTCGCGTGCCAAGGATGCGCTGCTGACCATGGAAATCGCCAAGGAAGAGGGCGTCGATACCGTCTCGCAGAATCTGCGCGACCTCGAAGGCCTGAACCCCGACCTGATTCCGAAGCTGGCCGAGGCGGGGGTGAACACCCGCGACGACCTGGCCGACCTCGCGGTCGATGAACTCACCGAGATCACCGGCCTGAGCGCCGATGACGCCAAAACCCTCATCTTGAAGGCCCGCGAACACTGGTTCGCTGGCCAAGAGTGATGGTCATGGAGGCACGAAACGAATATGTCCAGTACCACTGTCGCCGAGTTCGCGAATGAACTCAAGAAGACTCCCGAAACCTTGCTCGATCAGCTTCGCAGCGCCGGCGTGCCCAAAGCGGCCGCCAGCGACGCGCTGACCGAGTCGGACAAGCAGCGCCTGCTCGGTTTCCTGAAGGCCAGCCACGGCACTGTCGAGCCCGAGCGCAAGAAGATCACGTTGACCAAGAAGTCGACCAGCGAGATCAAGCAGGCCGACGCCACCGGTCGCGCCCGCACGATCCAGGTCGAGGTGCGCAAGAAGCGCACCTTCATCCAGCGCGACGAAGGCCCCGCGGGTGCCGTCGAGGCCCCGGCACCGGTTGCCGCCGCGCCCGTCGCCGCGCCGGCCGAGCCGGCCGCGCCGCGCATCGATGAAGCCGAACTCGCCCGCCGCGAGGAGGAAGCCCGCCGCCAGGCCGAGCTGATCCGCCGCCAGGAAGAAGAGCTGGCCGAGAAGCGTCGCCAGCGCGAGGAAACCGAAGCACGCGAACGCGAGAAGGTCGAACGCGCCGAGCAGGCCGAACAGGCCGAGCAGGCACGCCAGGAAGCCGCGCAGGCAGCTCGCCAGGAAGCCCAGAAGAAGGCCGAGACGGCCGCCGAAGCGGCCAAGCCGGTCGCCCGCAGCTCCGCCAACAGCGCGGCCAAGGCCGAGGCCGAAGTCGCCGCGCTGAAGGAAGCCGCGGAAGCGCAGGTCGTCGCCGCCAAGCAGGCCGCCGAGGCCAAGGCCGCGGCCCAGGCCGCCGCCACGCAGGCCAAGGAAGACGCGAAGGCCAAGGCCGCCGCCGAGTCCAAGGCCCGTGCCGACGAGGAAGCCGCGCGTGCGCGCGACCTCGACGAGCGCCGCCGCAAGGCCCTGGCCGAAGCCGAGGCCATCCGCGCCATGATGAATGCACCGGCCCGCGTGCTGGTGCCGCACAAGGTCGAGAAGCCGGTCGCCGAGGTCAAGCCCGCCGGTGGCGTCAAGGGCACGTTGCACAAGCCGACCGCGCCCGCGGCCCGCGCCGGAGCTTCGGCCGCGCCGGGTGCTGCGGCCGCGCCTGCCGGCGGTGCCGCCGGCAAGGAAGTGAAATCGGCCAAGCTCTCCTCGAGCTGGGCCGGCGACACCGCCAAGAAGAAGGAAATCAAGACCCGCGGCGACGCGAGCGGCGGCGTGGGCCGTGGCAACTGGCGCGGCGGTCCGCGCGGACGCCGCGGCAACGACCGTGGCCACGACGACCAGCAGCACGCACCGGCAGCACCGGTCGAGGCCCGCATCATCGAGGTGCACGTGCCGGAAACCATCACGGTGTCCGAGCTCGCGCACAAGATGTCGGTCAAGGCGTCCGAGGTGATCAAGCAGCTGATGAAGCTGGGCCAGATGGCCACGATGAACCAGGCGCTCGATCAGGACACCGCGATGATCGTGGTGGAGGAAATGGGTCACAACGCGGTGGTTGCCGCGCTCGACGATCCCGAAGCCTTCACCGACGAGGACGTGTCGGCGCAAACCGCCGAAGCCCTGCCGCGCGCACCGGTCGTGACCGTCATGGGTCACGTCGACCACGGCAAGACCTCGCTGCTGGACTACATCCGCCGCGCCAAGGTGGCCGCGGGCGAAGCCGGCGGTATCACGCAGCACATCGGTGCCTACCACGTGGAAACCGAACGCGGCATGGTGTCGTTCCTCGACACCCCGGGTCACGAGGCGTTCACCGCCATGCGTGCCCGCGGTGCGCAGGCCACCGACATCGTGATCCTGGTGGTGGCGGCCGACGACGGCGTCATGCCCCAGACCAAGGAAGCCATCAAGCACGCGAAGGCGGCGGGTGTGCCGATCGTGGTCGCGATCAACAAGATCGACAAGCCCGATGCCAACCTGGACCGCGTGAAGCAGGAACTGGTGGCCGAAGAGGTGGTGCCCGAAGAGTACGGCGGCGACGTTCCGTTCGTCGGCGTCTCGGCCAAGACCGGCCAGGGCATCGACGACCTGCTCGAACAGGTGCTGCTGCAGGCCGAAGTGCTGGAACTCAAGGCGCCGGTGGATGCCGCCGCCAAGGGCCTGGTCATCGAAGCGCAGCTCGACAAGGGCCGCGGCCCGGTCGCGACCGTGCTGGTTCAGTCCGGCACGCTCAAGACCGGCGACGTGGTGCTGGCCGGCTCGACCTATGGCCGCGTGCGCGCCATGCTCGACGAGGACGGCAAGCCGACCAAGACGGCCGGTCCGTCGATCCCGGTCGAGATCCAGGGCCTGACCGAAGTGCCGCAGGCCGGCGACGAGTTCATGGTGATGAGCGACGAGCGCCGTGCGCGCGAAATCGCCACCTACCGTGCCGGCAAGTTCCGCAACACCAAGTTGGCGAAGCTGCAGGCCGCGAACCTGCAGAACATGTTCACCGACCTGTCGGCGGGCGAAGTGCAGACGCTGCGCATCATCATCAAGGCCGACGTGCAGGGCTCGCAGGAAGCGCTCGCGCAATCGCTGCTCAAGCTCGCGACCGACGAGGTCAAGGTGCAGGTGGTGTATGCGGGCGTGGGCGGCATCAGCGAAAGCGACATCAACCTCGCGATCGCCTCGAAGGCGGTGGTGATCGGCTTCAACGTGCGGGCCGATGCCGGCGCGCGCAAGCTGGCCGAGGGCAATGGTGTCCAGCTCAACTACTACAGCATCATTTACGACGCGGTGGACGAGATCAAGGTCGCCATGTCGGGCATGCTGGCACCGGAGCGCCGCGAGGAAATCATCGGCTCGGCCGAGATCCGCACGGTGTTCGTGGCTTCGAAGATCGGTACCGTGGCCGGTTCGTACGTCACCTCGGGCTATGTCACCCGCAGCTCGCACTTCCGCTTGCTGCGCGACAACGTGGTGGTCTACACCGGCGAAGTCGACTCGCTCAAGCGCATGAAGGACGACGTCCGCGAAGTGCGCGAAGGCTTCGAGTGCGGTATCAAGCTCAAGAACTACAACGACATCAAAGAGGGCGATCAGCTCGAGTTCTTCGAAATCAAGGAGATCGCCCGGACGCTGTAAACGGACGGTCGAACGCGCAGGTCGCGAAGCGCCGAGCTTCGCGATCTGCGCTTTCCCCATCCGGGAACGCTTCCGCATTCGCCAATGCCCAAAAGAAAAGCCGCCACTCCCAACCGCGCCTTCAAGGTCGCCGATCAGATCCAGCGCGATCTGACGGAGCTGATCGCGCGCGAGTTGAAGGACCCGCGCGTGGGCATGGTCACGTTGCAGGCGGTGGAAGTCACGCCCGACTATGCGCACGCGAAGATCTTCTTCAGCCTGCTCACCGGCGACGTGGACGAGACCACCGAGGCGCTCAACCAGGCCGCGGGCTTCCTGCGCAACGGCCTGTTCAAGCGCCTGCACATCCACACCGTGCCCACGCTGCACTTCGTGTTCGACCGCACCACCGAGCGTGCCGCCGACATGAACGCGCTGATCGCGCAGGCCGTCGCTTCGCGTTCGAAAGACGACTAGCCATGAATGCGCCACGCACAAGGGTGCAGCGGCGCCCTGTGCATGGGGTGTTGCTGCTCGACAAACCGCTGGGACTGTCCAGCAACCAGGCCTTGCAGAAGGCCAAGTGGCTGCTGCGCGCCGAGAAGGCGGGCCATACCGGCACGCTCGATCCGCTGGCCACCGGCGTGCTGCCGCTGTGCTTCGGCGCGGCCACCAAGTTCAGCCAGCTGCACCTCGACGCCGACAAGACCTACGTCGCCACCGCGCGGCTGGGCGTCCGCACCGCCACCGGCGATGCCGAGGGCGAGGTGATCGCCGAGCGCCCGGTCCAGGTCACGGCCGAGGACCTGGCGCGCGCCGAGGCGCTCTACACCGGCCCGATCCGCCAGGTGCCGCCGATGCACAGCGCGCTCAAGAAGGACGGCAAGGCACTCTATGAATACGCGCGCGAGGGCATCGAGGTCGAGCGCGCGCCGCGCGACGTCGTCATCCACGCGCTGAAGATCGCGCAGACCGCGGCCGATGCCATCCGCATCGAGGCCTCGGTCAGCAAGGGCACCTACATCCGCACCCTGGGCGAGGACATCGGCGAGGCGCTGGGCTGCGGCGCCCACCTGAGCTCGCTGCGCCGCACCGCCACCGGCGGCTTCGTGGCGGCCCAGTGCATCACGCTCGAGGCCCTCGAGGCCATGGACGAGGACGAGCGGCTGGCCCGGTTGTTGCCTGCCGAATGCCTGGTCGAGGGCCACACGATCGTCACGCTGGGCAGCGAGGATGCAGGGCGCTTTCTGTCCGGCCTGCGTCGGCGCGGGCCCTGGGCCGATGCGGCCCGGGTCGCGGTGTTCGGCGAATCGCCCCCGGCCTTCCTCGGCACGGCTCACGTGGCCGCCCATGAACTGATCCCGGGGCGCTTGCTGAACCCCATCGAAATCCAGCAAATTCTTTTGAACGCACCACAGACCGAAGCGACACCATGACCAAGCAAATCCGCAATATCGCCATCATTGCCCACGTGGACCATGGCAAGACCACGATGGTCGACCAGCTGCTGCGCCAATCGGGCACCTTCGCCGAGCACGAGAAGGTCGTCGACACGGTGATGGACAACAACGCGATCGAAAAGGAACGTGGCATCACGATCCTGGCGAAGAACTGCGCCGTGACCTGGCAGGGCACGCACATCAACATCGTCGACACCCCCGGCCACGCGGACTTCGGCGGTGAAGTGGAACGCGCGCTGTCGATGGTCGACGGCGTGGTGCTGCTGATCGACGCGCAGGAAGGCCCGATGCCGCAGACGCGCTTCGTGACCAAGAAGGCACTGGCCCTGGGCCTCAAGCCGATCCTGGTGGTGAACAAGGTCGACAAGCCCGGCGCCAACCCCGACAAGGTGGTGAACGCCGCCTTCGACCTGTTCGACAAGCTCGGCGCGACCGACGAGCAGCTCGACTTCCCCGTGGTCTACGCCTCGGGCATCAATGGCTGGTCCTCGCTCGAAGAGGGCGCGCCCGGCGAGCAGTGGGGTCCCGACATGTCGGCCCTGTTCGACACCATCCTGAAGCACGTGCCCTCGCAGAAGGGCGACCCGGCCGCGCCGCTGCAGCTGCAGATCTCGGCCCTCGACTTCTCGACCTTCGTCGGCCGCATCGGCGTGGGCCGCATCAGCCAGGGCACCCTGAAGCCGATGATGGACGTGCTGGTGATGGAAGGCCCGGACGGCCAGTCCGTCAAGGGCCGCATCAACCAGGTGCTGACCTTCCAGGGCCTGGACCGCGTGCAGGCCACCGAAGCCGGCCCGGGCGAGATCGTGCTGATCAACGGCATCGCCGACATCGGCATCGGCGTCACCGTGACCGACCCCGCGAGCCCGGCACCGCTGCCGATGCTCAAGGTCGACGAGCCCACGCTGACCATGAACTTCTGCGTCAACACCAGCCCGCTGGCCGGCCGCGAAGGCAAGTACGTCACCAGCCGCCAGATCTGGGACCGCCTGCAGAAGGAACTGCAGCACAACGTGGCGCTGCGCGTGAACGAGACCGACGAAGAAGGCGTGTTCGAAGTCATGGGCCGCGGCGAACTGCACCTGACCATCCTGCTGGAGAACATGCGCCGCGAAGGCTACGAGATGGCCGTCTCGAAGCCGCGCGTGGTGTTCCGCAACGTCAACGGCGAGAAGCACGAGCCGATCGAGCTGGTGACGGCCGACATCGAGGAGCAGCACCAGGGCGGCGTGATGCAGGCCCTGGGCGAGCGCAAGGGCGAACTCGTCAACATGGAACCGGACGGCCGTGGCCGCGTGCGCCTCGAGTACCGCATCCCGGCGCGCGGCCTGATCGGCTTCACCAACGAATTCCTGAACCTGACGCGCGGTTCGGGCCTGATCAGCAACATCTTCGACAGCTACGAGCCGCACAAGGGCGAGATCGGCAGCCGCAAGAACGGCGTGCTGATCTCGATGGATGACGGTGAAATCTTCACCTACGCCCTCGGCAAGCTCGACGACCGCGGCCGCATGTTCGTGAAGGCGAACGATCCGGTCTACGAAGGCATGATCGTCGGCATCCACAGCCGCGACAACGACCTGGTGGTGAACGCCACCCGCACCAAGCAGCTCACGAACTTCCGCGTCTCGGGCAAGGAAGACGCGATCAAGATCACGCCGCCGATCGACCTCACGCTCGAATACGGCGTCGAGTTCATCGAGGACGACGAGCTGGTCGAGATCACGCCCAAGAGCGTGCGCCTGCGCAAGCGCTTCCTGAAGGAACACGAGCGCAAGCGCGCGAGCCGCGAATCGGCCGTCTGAGGACCGCCTCCGCGCCATGCCCCTGCACCTGACCCACGGCGGCGCCGTGGGGCTGATGGTGGCCGTGACCCTGATGTGGGGCACGGCGGGCATGGTCACGCGCCATCTCGAGGGTGCGCACAGTTTCGAGATCACCTTCTGGCGCGGCCTGTTCACCGTGCTGTCGCTGTGCGCGATCCTGCCGCTGTGGCGCGGGCCGAAGGTGTTCCGCGCGCTGCTGGCCGGCGGGCGCGAACTCTGGATCTCGGGCCTGTGCTGGGCCGTGATGTTCACGGCCTTCATGGTGGCGCTCACGCTGGCGTCCACCGCCACCGTGCTGGTCACCATGTCGCTCGGGCCGCTGCTCACTGCGCTCGCGGCGCGGCTGTTCATCGGCCACAAGCTGCCGGCGCGCACCTGGCTCGCCATCGTGGTGGCGGGGCTGGGCATCGGATGGATGTACGGCGCGCAGCTGCTCGGTGGTGCGGGCGGATCGCTGCTGGGCACGCTGGTGGCGCTGTGCGTGCCGCTGGCCGGCGCCGCCAACTGGACCGTGGTGCAGCATGCGCAGGCCAAGGGCCAGCGCATCGACCTCGTGCCTGCGGTGCTGATCGGCGCCGTGCTGTGCACGCTCGCCACCTTGCCGCTGGCCATGCCGTTCCGCGCCAGCGCGCACGACCTCGGCCTGCTGGCTTTTCTCGGCCTGTTCCAGCTCGCGATCCCCTGCGTGCTGTCGGTGCTGTGCGCCAGCGTGCTCAAGGCGCCCGAGGTGGCGCTGCTGGCCCTGCTCGAGGTGATCTTCGGCATCGCGCTGGCCTGGCTCGGCGCGAACGAGAGGCCGGCCCCCAGCGTGCTGACCGGCGGCGCCATGGTGATCGGCGCGCTGCTGTTCAACGAGCTGCTGGCGCTGCGCGGTCGGCGCACGACGGTGGCCGACCAGGCCGTGCCGGGCGCGCACTGAGCGCGCCAATCGGCGCGCGGGTTATCGCGTCTTGGGCGGCGGCAGCTTCGGCATCACGAGCGTCGGCGGAGGCGGCGGCGGCTCGGGCAGTTCGAGCGGTCCCAGCGCGGCATCGCTCACGCCCTGTTTCGTGAGCCGTGCCTCGACCACCGCCATCGCGAAGCTGCGTTCGAAATCGCCGGCCACGCGCCAGATGCCGGTGTCGTCGGGCGCCAGCGTGATCTCGGCGCGCAGCGGCAGCGACGCGGCATTGCTGGCTTGCACGCCGCCGAGCGCGCCGAGCCGGCGGTCGTCGTAGACCATCACCACCGGGCAGACCTGCTGCTGCCCGTCCCCGGCCTGGCAGGCGCCGGCGGGTTCGACCTCGGTCAGCGGGAGCCTGGGGTCCGGATCGATCGCCATGAGCGGCGCCTCGCGCAGCGCGCGCAGGCGTTCCTGCAGGTTCTTGGGCGCCCGCATGCGCGCTTCCAGGTTGTCCACGCCTTCGCGCAGCGCGTCCGCGAGCGCCAGCCGGCCGACCGGCTCGGCGTTGTGCTGCGGCCGGCCTTCGGCATCGAGCGCGCCGAAGCGCGCCTCGACGATCGCCGCCTCGGCGCCGCGCACCACCGTGTCGCCGCTCGAGCCGCCGCTGTCGGACCCGATGGTGAAGCCGATGGTCTCGGTCTTCCCGTCGCGCGACAGCGTGGCCAGGCAGCCGCGCAGGTTGTCGGCCTTGAGGAAGCCGATCTCGTGCAGCGCGCTCACGCGGGCCTCGACGCCGGGCTCGGAACGCAGCCGCTCGTCGTTGCTGGTGCTCGATACCAGGCCGTCGAGTTCGCGCCGCGCGAGGTCGCTGTTGCAGGCCGGCAGGGCGTTCAGCTTCCACAGGTACGCGCCCGCCGCGCCGATCATCGCGATCACCGCGAGCACGCCGAGCCAGCGCGGGGGCCGCAGCCCCGTCGAGCGCTTGCGCGCCATGACCTTCGAGCTCGCGTTCTCGGCCGCGATGCGTTCGCGCGCCTGCGCGACGATCTGCCGCCGCTCGTCCGCGCCGACGAAGGCCGGCTCGGCCTCCACGCGCGCGGCGATGGCCTCGAAGCGTTCTTCCTCGAGCCAGCCATCGGTCACGAGCCAGGCGAGGGCGGTGGCCGGGTCGGCACGCTGGTCGGACACCAGCGGCACCCACGGCGGCGCCTCCTCGAGGTCTTCGGCGTCGAGCAGGCCGTCGTCGCGCAGCGCCTGCACCACCGCATGCGAGAGACCGAGCGCGCCGGCCTCGAGCAGCTCGTCGGATTCGTCGAGCGTGTCCTCCGCGTCCTCGGCCATCGAATCGCCGTGGGTCGCGACGATGCGCTCGATCAGCGCGTCCTGGTCCTCGTTCTCGGCCGGCAGCAGTCCGCGCAGCCGCATCCAGGCATAGGCATGGGCCGGCGTCGGCGGCTTGGGCAGGCTCGCGTATTCGGGATGGGCGCGCGCGGCGGCGAGCCGGGGCGCGTCGACCAGGCCCTGGAGAACCAGCGCCTCGAAGGGCTCGGGATCGAGCCAGGCGTGCGCGGCCTCGGGGTCGGGAGCGGCGCCGCTGACCGGCACGCGCTCCAGCGCCTCGTCGCGCGCCTCGGCGTCGAGGCGGCCGTCCGCGTGCAGCTCGAGC